>WNGC01000829.1_pt1 | contig 21180 bp, 17 predicted proteins | sample 5400051 | NCBI WGS metagenome assembly WNGC01 (sample SAMN13153368, study PRJNA577476) | soil metagenome | isolation source: 20 cm soil or saprolite under grassland replicate 2 | place: USA:California | collected 2016-06-15
ATTCTTCGTGCCGAAGCGAATGAAATACAATTCATCTTTCTGCGCGGACCCCGAACGCTGATCATGGAGCGACTTGCCCATCGGCGCGGACACTTCATGCCGCCATCTCTGCTCGAAAGCCAGCTCGCCATACTTGAAGAACCGTCCGCGGACGAGAAGGTGTGGATGTGTGACATCACACAATTGCCCGCGGACATCGTCGATGGTCTCATTGCGCGCATATCTAGATGACCACTGACGGTCGCCTTCTCTTGTTCGCCCTCGTCGCAGTCATCGCGCTGGTCGTACTCATCGCGCGCTACAAGCTGCACCCCTTCGTCGCTCTCGTCGTCGTCTCACTCGCGTTGGGCGTGGCCGCGGGCATGCCACCTCTCACGACGGTCAAAGCATTTCAGGATGGCGTCGGCACCACACTCGGCTTCATTGCCGTCGTCGTCGCACTCGGCACCATGCTCGGAAAGATGATGGCGGAGTCCGGCGCCGCGACGCGAATCGCCACTACGCTCATTGACCTGTTCGGCGTGCAGCGCGTCCACTGGGCCATCATGATCGTCGCGTTCATCGTCGGGATCCCCGTTTTCTTCCAGGTGGGATTCGTGTTGCTCATTCCGCTCGTGTTCACCATCGCGCGCCGCACCGGTGTGTCGCTCATCAAGATCGGCATTCCTCTCGTCGCGGGTCTCTCGGTCGTGCACGGAATGCTGCCGCCACATCCGGCGGCGATGCTGGCCGTCACCGCATACAACGCCGATGTCGGACGCACGCTTATCTACGGGCTGCTCGTTGGTATGCCGACCGCGGCGCTCGCCGGCCCGATCTTCGCCACATGGATTTCACCGCGCATCACGCTTCCGGCAGAGAATCCACTCGCCAGACAGCTCGAAGGTGAAACCGGCCAGAACACGCCGGGCTTCGGGATCTCTCTGCTCACTGTGTTGATCCCCGTGATTCTGATGCTCCTCGCCAGCGCGTCGGACGTCGCGCTCGATCCGGCGAGCTCGCTGCGCTCGACACTCCATTTGATTGGCAACCCGATCGTCGCGCTCCTGCTCGCCCTGCTCTTTTCCTTCTGGTCGCTGGGCCGCGCGCGAAATTTCTCGCGCGAACAAGTCATGAAGTTCTGCAACGACTGTCTGGGCCCAACGGCGACGATTCTATTGGTGATTGGCGCCGGTGGCGGATTCAACTCAGTACTGGTACAGAGCGGAGTGGGGCGAGCGATCACCGACATGGCGCCTTCGTTACACGTCTCTCCACTCGTTCTTGCCTGGACCGTGGCAGCGCTGATGCGCGTGGCCACCGGCTCGGCGACGGTGGCAATGACGACAGCGGCGGGAATAGTCGCGCCAATCGCACTGGCGATTCCCGGAACCGACCCGGCACTGCTCGTATTGGCGACTGGTGCGGGTTCACTCGTACTATCTCACGTGAACGACTCCGGCTTCTGGCTAATAAAGGAGTTCTTCAACATGACCGTCCCGCAGACCCTTAAGACGTGGACGGTGGCGGAAACGATCATCGGGGTGGCGGGATTAGGGTTCACGTTGCTTCTCAGTCTTGTGCTCTGAGCGCGGACCCTGTACTCGTGAAGCTCGTTCGTTAAGAAATCTCACCTGCACACAGAGGTAGCTTCAATGAACAGGAGCAACATGCGGCGCGCGTGCGCCATCGCGGCGGCAACAGCGCTGATAGTTTTGGCGTGCGCCCCCCAACAGCCGCATTCGCAGCCGGTTCGCCTTTACACTTATGACCTGCCGGTCTCGCGCGGTTGGACAGATGCGACTGCGACACTCGATCCGACGACGACGCCGATATACGCCGGCGATGCGCCAATGAAATTCGACTTCCTCAAGGACATGCGAAAAGGCGACCCTCTGACATTGTCCGCGTATTCCATGGGCGCGCACAGCGGAACGCACGTCGACGCGCCGATGCATTTCGTGCGCGACGGCGCTTCGATCGAACAATTGTCGCTCGAGCCGTTTATCGGGCCAGCGCGCGTCATCGACATTCCCGACGCCGTGCAGTCGATCGACGCGGCGGAGCTCAATCGGCACAAATGGAGAGATGCGCAACGCGTCCTCTTCCGCACCAGGAGCTCGCAGCGCGGCTGGATGCACTCGTCCACTTTCCACCGCGATTTCGCCTATATCGCTCCCGATGCCGCGCAGCTGCTAGCCGACGCGGGCGTCCAGCTCGTCGGAATAGACTACATCTCCGCCGAGCAATTCGGCGCACCGGCACCGATGACGCATCGCATTCTGCTCGGCAAAGGAATTCCGATCGTGGAAGGGTTGGCGCTCGAAGCCGTATCTCCTGGCGACTACGACCTCATTGTCCTGCCGATCAAGATTGGCGGGCACGAGGGTGCACCCGCGCGCGCAGTCTTGCGCAAGAGATGACTTGGGCTACTTCCATACGAGCTGATAGACGAACGCGGCGAGCACGCCTCCGATTGTTGGACCGATGATCGGAATCCACGCGTAGCCCCAGTCGGAGCTGCCCTTTCCATCGATTGGCAGCAATGCATGCGCGATGCGTGGACCGAGATCGCGCGCGGGGTTGATCGCGTATCCAGTGGGCCCGCCGAGTGAGAGGCCGATGGCCATCACGATCACGCCGACGAGCACGGGCCCGAAACCTTTCGCGAGGTCCGAGCCGGGCACCAGGTTTCCGGGCGAAAGCACCGCGAGGAGCGAGAGAACAAGCGCGAATCCGCCGATGATTTCGGCGAGCAGATTGGCGCTTGGCTGACGGATCGCCGGCGTTGTGGAGAACACGGCCAGCTTGCTCACCGGATCCGGCGTCGCCTTCCAGTGGGGCAGGTATGCGAGCCACACGATGACGCCGCCAAGAAATCCACCGTGATGCTGTTCACGCAATAGACCGCGATCGTGACCCCGAATGCCCACCCCGCGGTTATCACGATCCAGCCTGAGTTGTGTCCTTTCGTCCGTTGGAGCACGACGTTGGCGACAACGCCATCGCCAAGCACGATCAGGATAGCGGTGCCAAACAGCTCGGCGAGGATTGGAGACATTTAAAGGCCTGCTCCGCTGCGTAGAGGTAAGCCAAAATACTCCATGACTGTACTGACCGCGATCAAGCGACGTTTGCCTGCCTGAGCAATCGCAGCTACAATAGTCCCGTCCCGGCGCAGCAACCAGGCACGCTTCCGGTCGTCCCGATGCGAAATCCAGCAAAGAGGCTTGATAACATTCGCAGGCTGCTGGCGGTTGTGGGCCTGGGGAGCATCGCGTTCTCGTCACGCACGAGTGCGCAAGCTCTCCGCGACCGAATCTCGGAGCTTTTTATTTTCGGTGCCGGACAAGCTCCGCTTTTCCTCGCCGGTTCGGGCGACCCCAACAATCCCGCCTCTCTGCAGGCACACGGCCTCCATTTCATTCCATCGTCGAACGCCGAGAACGCGTCGTTGATCGCGTTCATCACCGATGCGCTTGGCGCCAGTGTTGCCAACGTGCCGATCGGCTCGACGAGCGGTGGCGAGACCTTTCGGTTCGAGGGAGGTGTGCCGGTCCGCACATCCACATCGGCAGGCCCGATCTTCGCCGAGCGGGCGCAAACGCTCGGCCGCGGACGAGTGCTGGCGGGGATTAGCCGCACCGGATTTCGCTTTGCAACCCTGCGCGGCGTCGACATGCACAATATCGGTCTCACTTTCACGCATCAGAACGTGGACTTCGAGGGTTGCGACGCGCTGTTCGGCGCCGACTGCTCGCTTTATGGCGTGCCCGTTCTCGAAAACGACGCGATGGATTTTCATCTGTCCATGGATCTCAACGTTCAGGTCACGTCGATGTACCTCACCTACGGCGTGTCGGACCGCTTCGACCTCGGCCTGGTCGTGCCGATAGTACAGGCGGATTTTGTTGGCGAGAGTGACGCCGAGATCCGGCCGTTCGGTGGCACGACGGCAGCGCACTATTTTGCCGGTACGGCGGCGAATCCGGTGCTGAGTGCTCATCGTCAGAGCCTCGGCTCAGCGGGCGGCCTTGGCGATGTCGCAATGCGAGCCAAGCTGAACCTGCGTGAGACACCGGATGCGAGCTTCGCATTTTTGATCGACGGCCGTTTTCCGACTGGCAGCCAAAAGGATCTTCTCGGCTCGGGGAAGTTTGCAGGGCGGGCGCTGGCGATCCTCAACTCACGCTTCGGCGATTTTTCACCGCATGTGAACGCGGGGTATCTGTATCACGCCGGCACACAACAGAACGACGCCGTGCTGGGGACTGTTGGCTTCGATGACCGGATGGCCGATGCCGTCACTCTGGCGGCCGATCTTGTGACGGAACTTCAGGTCGGTGATAGCAAGCTGCGCCTGCCGGGGGTCGTAACGTATGACGCGCCGTTCCGGCGATCGCTGAATCCGACCAACATTCCCGAGATTCGCGACGACATCGTGAATGGTTCGTTCGGTTTCAAGCTGACCCCCGCGCGCAACACCACGGCAGTTCTGAACACGCTCTTTCCGTTGAATCGCGGTGGGTTGAGACCCAATCTCGTTTACACGGCAGCGATCGAGTACACGTTCTAGCGGTTCGCTAGAATCGCGCGATCAGCGCACCGACACGAGCTTCCACGCGCTCCCCTCGTGTCGGAGAATCGCCGCCGAGTTGACGGGCAGGCGTTCTGTTTTGCCGTCTCTCGTCACGTAATCGTAGCTTCCGATGAGTCGTGCATTTGCCGCGGCGGTGCCCGACGGCTCGAAGTTCGCGATTCTGAGCGTTACGTTGATGCTGCGCGCGGATTGGAAGAACTCCTCCAGATGCTGCTGCTGATCCGCTGTCAGGCCAGGATAGACCTGACGAATTGCGCCAATGTCTTTGGACTCAATCGCGCGAGCGTAGGCTTCAACGGTGGGAGCGACGTCTCCGGCGGTTGGCGCTGGCGCTACAGGCGGCGGGGACTCCTGCGCTGGTGTTGCGACAGCTGTACGCGCAACTACAACCGGCGGAGGAGCTGCGGTTACGACCTGTTGATGCGTGTCGCGGCTCGGAACGGGGGCGGTAACGAGCGGGGCAGCCGATGTCGCAACGCGAAGCGGCGCAGACTGTGATGCTGTTTTGTTGGTGGAGAGCGCGCGGTGGTCGCGTTTTGGATCGATCGATTTGTCGCTACCGGCTGACCGCTGCGTTACAGAACGCGGTTGAATCGCGGCCGTACTCGCTGCAGGAATCGGCGCCGGAGTTTCGATGCGATCCACTTGCCGGGTCGCCGGCGCGGTCATCGGCGCGACCTTATTGGCCGCTTCCAGTTCGGCAGCGGCGGGGTGCGACGACCGTGACAACGCGAATACAATCACCGCTCCAGCAGCCAGAGCGGCACCGCCTGCGTAGGCAAGTCGACGGGTGCGCGTGTCTTTGACCTTTCTGGATTGTTCGATCGCGCTGGCAACCGAAGCGCTCAATGAGATCGATGCCGGATAGGAGGGTCCGCTCAGCTGCGCCCGTACCGCGCTCAGGTCGTTGGCCATGTCGAGAGCGCTCGAGTATCGCCCTGACGGTTCCTTCGCCATTGCCTTCTGAACGATCCGATCCAGAGCGGGCGGAAGGCCGGGCATCAGCTCGCTCACGGGGCGCGGCTTTTCAGTGATGATTTTGAAAAAAAGATTCTGAAGCGTTGGCGCGTCGAACGGCTTCATCTGCGTGAGCAGCTGGTAGAGCACGCCACCCACGGCGAAGATGTCAGTCGCTGGAGTCGTGCTTCCCTCGGTGATTTGCTCGGGCGCCATGTAGCCCGGCGTCCCAAGGAACGACCCGGTGCGGGTCATGCTGGAGGACGCGAGATGCGCGACGCCAAAGTCCATAATCTTGGCGCGGCCGTCCTCGGCGACCCGGATGTTCGCCGGCTTGATGTCGCGATGCACGATGCCGCGCTTGTGTGCGAACGTGAGGCCGGTCAGAACGTCGATGACAATGTCGAGCCGCGCCTGTAGCGATAGCGGCTCGCCCAGCTCGATAAGCTTCTCAAGGTCCACGCCCTGCACGAACTCCATCGCGATGAACAGGTGCCCATCGACTTCGCCGAGGTCGTAGATGCACACGACATTCGGATGCTGGAGCGACGCCGCTGCCTGCGCTTCGTGGAGAAAACGCTTGCGCAGGTCTTCCTGTCGCGCGATGGACTCGTTCATCACCTTGATCGCGACGGTCCGATCGAGGACGGAATCGACGGCTTTATAGACGACACCCATCGCGCCCTCGCCAACAAGCTCGATGATGCGGTACTTCCCAATTGCTGAAACGTTGGCGTCGGTCATGAGCAGGAAGATTGTTGCGTCAGGCGGGGCGCCGGATCGGATGAATATTCAGCGCGCGACGCAATACGGCAACAATCAGATGTGCTCCAGGGTCGCTACGCCGCGGCTGTTCTCACCACTCCCACTGGTCGTAGATCGCTGCGATCAGGCGCGGAGCCTCGCTCGTGTCGAACACGAATGTCATGTTCCACGTTTGGAGACAGCTTCGCGCGCGTTCCGGCTCGAGCATGGTACCGACGTGCGGAAACTGGGCGAGACGCGGGAATTCCCGCTCCAGCGGCTGGTCTCTGCAGTTCATTTGTCGGCCGACTTTTGTTGTCAGCCTTGTCATTGCAGCTGGCGGAGCGAGTGAGATTACGCGACCCCCAGACCGCACTCGCCACTCGAACGGGTTACGAAGCTGCTCCTTCCCAAATCTCGCGCGTCCGCCACCGCCTTCCGGATCGACGTACAACGTCACGCTGTCGGCGAGCTCGATCTGCTCAAAGCTGCCTTTGCCGCGAAGGAATTCCACGATACGTCGTGCTGCAGAGTCGAGCCGAGCTGGGGAGACTGTTGCTCGGCGGCGAACAGTTATGAAGTCGCCATTGCGGCCCCGCACGATTTTCCAGCCATTGACTGCATACCGGGCAGTTCCAGAGTTGCCCCAGGCGATAACGACGGTATCCGAAGCGACGGTATCCGAGGCGGCTCGCTGAATCGGTCGTGGCTGCGCTGGTCGATCTCGCGCATCATCGCGCCCGACCCAATGAACGCGCAGCCGCTCGATCGTGCCGTTTGCCATCAGTGGGTATACGGGCACGCCCAATTCCCGTAAGGGAGGCGCGATCCTGGCGCCGCGGCGCACCACTTCCTGCAGCATGGCGATCGAGGGTTCGAACAACGGAACTGTTCCGCGCACGAACGACAAGTGCGTGGGACCGCGGTTCGGCCACTCCTCGACAATGGAGTCTGGACCAAACGTGGTTGTGTAGCTGCTCTCGGGTACCGAATCGGGTGACGTGCCGACGCGACCGAACGATAACTGACTCCGCGTCGCCTCTCCTGATGGCGAAAACTCGACCCGGTAACGGGCCCAGCCGAACTTCGCATTCCGCCGACGCGTGCGTACAACCCCTTCGAGCGAATTGTTCTTCCGGACGAACTCGTCGATCAGGCTCGTGTCTCCGCGTACGACGAGCGCGAAGGAGCCGCTATCGATGGTAAAGTTGGGCTCCGGATCGCGCCGCCCGGGCGCGTCAGCGGCTGCGCGTGGAAGACCGAAGCGAGCGGCGGCCTCGATGCGAAGCTGATGGTAGAGACCAGCGGCTGGATGGTCTCGCGTACGGTTGGAGAAGATTGCCGGCCAGGTGCTTGGCGGGAAAATCCGGCGAATGCTGGCCCCGTAGTCGTTTCCATCCGTCGGTATTTCGACGCCAACGACGCGCGCCCGACTGCCGCGGATCTCGATATCGAATGCGGCCGGCAGGCTCATTCCCGACCCGTCGACCAGATGGCCGTCAACAGCCAACAGCTCGCCACAGACAGCCCAGACAAACAGTCTCGTGCCGCGCTGACCGAGCGGTCTGTAAGCGCAGCGCATCTCGCCGCCACGACTCGTGAAGCCCCGATGGGCGGCTAGATAGGCGTTCAGCGAATCCGGATCTACGCGTATCCCACCGACGGTGAATGGCGTTTGATTTTTCTCAGATCCGGCGCACGCCGGCAACGCGATTAGCGCGAACAACAGAACGGGAAGGAATCGAATCATTTGACAGATTGGTTTGTCCGTTTATTCCTGGGCCGCACCAGACAACTCGTTGCTACTGATGAGCTTGAGTTGATTCACTTTCAGCATCCTGCCAACCTGGTTTATCCACTGGCACCGCCGATTCCTAACCGCTTGGAACACAGCCACTTACGACCACTCGACCTGGTTGATTTCAACACTTGGAACCACTAGATTTAAAGCTAACCCGATCGGAGGCACTACCGTCCTCCTGCCTAGCCTCCGAACCCCGTAGCAGAATCTGATTCAATGACCGCTCCAAACAACAGAGAGCGCATCCTCCCGCGCCTCATTCACGAAGAAATCAAAGAATCGTTCATCAATTATTCGATGAGCGTCATTGTCTCTCGCGCGCTGCCCGATGTGCGCGATGGACTCAAGCCAGTGCACCGCCGCGTTCTTTACGCGATGAACGAGCTAGGTCTCGTTCCCGGTCGTCCATACAAGAAGTCCGCGACCGTCGTCGGCGACGTACTCGGCAAGTACCACCCGCACGGCGACCAGTCCGTGTACGACGCGCTTGTACGCATGGTGCAGGATTTCTCGCTGCGGTATCCGCTCGTCGACGGCCAGGGAAACTTCGGTAGCGTCGATGGGGATCCCGCCGCCGCATACAGGTACACCGAATCGCGCCTCACCCGCATCGCCGTCGAGATGCTGGCCGACATCGACAAGAACACCGTCGACTTCGCGCCCAACTTCGATGATCGCCTCCAGGAGCCGAAGGTTCTTCCGTCCGCGATTCCGAATCTTGTCGTCAACGGATCCTCGGGTATCGCGGTCGGGATGGCGACCAACATTCCGCCGCACAATCTCAGCGAAGTAGTCGCCGCAATCACGGCGCTCATCGACAATCCCGAGATGACGCCTGGCGAAATCAGAAAGCTGATCAAAGGTCCTGATTTCCCCACCGGCGGCTACATCTATGGTCGCGCCGGCATCAAGGATTATCAAGAAACCGGTCGTGGCCGCATCGTCATGCGCGCTCGCGCCGTCATCGAAGAGAAGGAGTCTTCGAGCAAGTCGCAGATTGTCGTCACCGAGCTTCCCTACCAGGTGAACAAGGCGAAGCTCATCGTCGACATGGCGGATCTCGTCAAGGAAGGGAAGCTCGAAGGCATCTCGGCACTGCGCGACGAGTCCGACAAGGACGGAATGCGCGTCGTCATCGAGCTCAAGCGCGATTCGATTCCGCGCGTAGTTCTGAATCAGTTGTACAAGCACACCGTGATGCAGTCGACGTTCGGCGTCATCATGCTCGCGCTGGTACCGGACTCACACACCGGCCAGCTCGTGCCGAAGATCATGCCGCTCAAGGATGTGCTGCAGCACTACATCGAGCACCGCCACCAGGTCGTCGTTCGCCGCACACAGTTCGAGCTCGACAAGGCGCTCGAGCGTGAGCACATCCTCGAGGGCCTCAAGATCGCCGTCGACAACATCGACGCGGTGATCAAGCTCATTCGAGCCGCCGCCGATACTCCGGCGGCGAGTGGTCAGCTCCAGAAGCGGTTCAAGCTCAGCGAGCGACAGGCCGAGGCGATTTTGAATATGCGCCTCGCCAAGCTAACTGGGCTCGAGATCTCAAAGCTCGAAGAAGAACTGGAAGGCGTGCGCAGCTTCATCAAGGAGATGAGGGACATTCTCGCGTCCAAGCCGCGCCGCATGAAGATCATCCGTGACGAGCTGCAGCAGGTCGCCGACAAGTACGGTGACGAGCGGCGCGCCGAGATCACGAGCGACGAGGGAGAGTTCACCATCGAGGATCTGATCGCCGAAGAGGACATGGTCATCACGATCTCCCATTCGGGCTACATCAAGCGCACCTCGGTCTCGACGTATCGCAAACAGCGTCGTGGCGGGCGCGGTCTGAGTGGCGCTGGCCTGAAGGACGAGGATTTCGTTACGCGTCTCTTCATCGGATCGACGCACGACTACATCCTGTGCTTCACCGACGACGGCAGATGCTTCTGGTTGAAGGTTCACGAAGTTCCGCAGGCGGGCCGCGCGGCGAAGGGAAAGCCAATCGTAAATCTGATCAACGTCTCCCCGGAGACCCAGATCAAGGCAATGGTGCCGGTGCGTGAGTTCTCGGAGACGCAGTTCCTGCTTTTCTGCACACGGAATGGAACGGTGAAGAAGACGGCGCTATCCGAGTACTCGAACGTTCGCCAGACCGGGATCAAGGCGATCAAGATCGAGAAGGGGGACGAGCTGATCGACGTGCAGGTGACGAGTGGCTCGAATGACATCGTGCTTGCGACTCGTCACGGTCTATCGGTTCGGTTCCACGAGATGGATGTGCGCGAGATGGGTCGCGACACGACGGGTGTCAAAGGTGTCGAGCTGAGAGAAGGTGATTCGGTCATTGGTATGGTCGTCGTCAAGCGCGACGCGACTCTACTCGTCGTCACCGAGCGCGGCCTGGGCAAGTGCTCCAACATCGCCGACTATCGAGTGCAAAAGCGCGGGGGCAAGGGCATCATCACCGTCAACAGAACTGAGAAAACGGGTGATGTCGTTGCCCTGATGGAAGTTCTGCCCGCCGACGAGATCATGATCATCACAAAACATGGTGTGATCATCCGTAGTTCGGTCTCGCAGGTGAGGGTCACGGGACGTATCGCGCAGGGGGTGAAACTCGTCAATCTGGACGAAGGAGACCTGGTTACCGCCGTTGCTCGGGTCGTGCCCGAGGATGAGGACGAAGGGGCGGAAATCGGCGGTCCCTCAACCGACACGGAGCAGGTCGAGGCTCTCACCGAAGAATGAAAACCAAGCGTGCCGACGTTGCCCCACAGCTAGAAGAGATCGAGAAGCTGCGCACGGCTCTGCGTAACGCGGAAGCCGAGGTGCAGCGTCTGCTCAATGAAGCCGCGGCGCGCGGGGCGCTGGTCGACATTCTGCACGACGTGATGGGATCGCTCTCCATGGGAGAGCTTTTTCACATGCTGGCGCGTCGTCTCGCGCGCGCTCTCAACCTCAGTCACTCGTCCGTGATTTTCGCCAAGTCGGGCGACCACATGGGAACGGTCGCGTCGGCGCACGAAGATCCACAGCTCGAGAATCTCCAGGTCGAGCTCGACAAGTATCCGGAGATCGAAGCGGCGCTCGCGAGCGAGCAGCCGGTTCTGATTCCTGACATCTGGCATTCTGATGCTTACAGGTCGCTGCGCGAGGCCTGGGAGAAGGACGGCAGCGTCATCTCCGTCCGCTCGATAATCGCGCTGCCCTTCCGGCTCGACCTCGATCGAACGGGTGTGTTCCTGCTCCGTCGCACCGCCGAGAAACCGTCCCTGACCGAGGCCGACGTCGAGTTCGCGGAGACGGTGGTCAAGAGCGCGATGAACGCGATGCGCCGCGCCCACATGGTGGAAGTGACGCAGGCGGACAACGTGCGGCTCGAGGCTCTCGCGCGAACGGATCCGCTGACGCAGCTCCTCAACCGCCGCGCCCTGCTCGCGCAGTTGGCGACAGAGGTCGAGCGCACCCGGCGCTACAACGCGCCGCTCAGCATCCTGATGATCGACGTCGACGCATTCAAGGAAGTGAACGACACCCACGGCCATCTCGCCGGGGACCAGGTGCTCGTCGAAGTCGCGCTCCTGCTGGCGCGTACCGCGCGCAGCGTCGATTCGGTCGCGCGTTATGGCGGCGACGAATTCGTCATCGCCGTTCCGGAAACTGGTGAGGCCGGCGCAATTGCGTTCGCGGAGCGACTTCGCGACAAGATCCAGGCGCACCCGTTCGATATCGGGAAAAGTGATCCACTGCGCCTGACGGTCAGCATCGGCGTCGCCGACTTCCCGGAAGCCAAGGTCGAGACTGCTGAGGATCTACTCGACTGCGCCGACCGCGCGCTCTACCGCGCCAAGGCCGGCGGACGTAATCTGGTCTGCGTTTAAGCGGGAAGCGGGACGCGTTGGGAGCGAAAGTCGTTTAACTTTTTTAGCTCGATCCTGGCGCTCTCGTCATACTGGCGCTCTGTCCACGTTCGCCACTCACGCCAATGCTCATTTCCCTCCTCTGCTCTGGCCGTTGCCGCTTCCCTCTTTCCACTTCCCTCGTCCCGCTTTTCCTCGCGGGCTGCCTCGTCGACTCCTCGAAAAAAGAGACCACCGCTGACACGACGCATCTCGGGCCGGTGATAACGGTTACGCCGGTGAACCGCGGCACCCAAGGTATGGCCGAGCGGGTGTTGTGGACTTTCTCGCCGGACCGAAAGGCGGTGCTAGTAGTCGCTGATCCTGCGGGAGTCGAAAACGAGCCAGTCGCGAATTCGTTTTTCTTTGGCGACGAAGCGCGCGGATTTCAGACGCAGATTGACAGCGTATGGGATGCAGAGCCGTCTCCTGATTGGAAGTGGATCGGATTCGGGCGCGCTTACACGGTATTAGATGGGAGCGGAACGGGATCTGACAAGCTCGTCGACGTATCGCGGCGCACCTCGATCGATACGGCCACTTTGCGCGCCGGATCGTTTGCCTCCAGCGGGATGTCGATGGCGCGCGCCGTCGCGCAGCCTGGTGTGATTCACATCCCCGACAATCCGCGACAGGTCGCGGCCGCCGACAGTGCTGTGCCGAAGCTTTTCCCCGTTGCGCGCGGCTGGCGTGTTCGCTGGACCACCGATGGCTCAACGCTCGCTCTCGGCAACAACCCAGCGCGTGCTGAAGACAGCGAGCCCAGCCAGACCTGGGCAGCGCTCGATCCGACGACCGGGCAACTACATGGGACGCTGCCGTCAAACGCAACGCTCGCCGACGTGAAATTTACCGTGGGTCCGACGCTCGGTACATCGCTACCGCTGGACATGACCCAGGCGCCGCCCATTCAGATCCAGCGTGGGAACCAGCGGTTCAATATCGAGAGTCAGCGGGGAGTGATCACGCTTGTCGAGACGACCCCCGGCGCCGCTAACAAGGCTCCGCAGCGCGTTGTCGGGGCGGGAATCGCTTTGGCTGCTACTTTGGGCGGACGCTATATCATCGCGATCGCGCCGCGGAGCAAGCCGGATCCGCATGAGATCGCCGTGGAGCCTGTAGTTTATACCGTGACTTGGTGACCCGCGGGTAATTCCGACGGTCAGCGGCCGATTCGCCGTAACTCGACAAGCAGGCACCGATCCTGTACGACATCGATCCCCGCGCGAGCGAGCCTTTCCGCCGCCGCGTCGTTTCTGATGCCGAGCTGAAACCAAACTGACTTCGGTCGCTTCGCGATTATGTCGTCGATGTGGGGCGGGATGTCGTTGGGACGTCGGAACACATCTACCATGTCGATCTCTTCCGGAATGTCGACGAGCTTGCGGTAGACCTTCTTGCCCATGATCTCGGTGAGCTCTTTGTAGTAGACCGGCACTGGAACAATCTCGTACCCAGCCTGCTCGGCGTACTCGGGCACATAGTACGCGGGCTGAGTTTCATCGGGTTTGATCCCGAGCACGGCAATTCGATGCGTGCTCTCCAGCAGCTCCTTTATCCGAGTGGGAGTTTCGATGAGATGGTCTCGCCAATTCACGTCGTCGTTCTCTGGCGTGATGCTCGCTTCAAGTTGCTGGCTCATCGCATAGTCAAACGTCGTGGGGTAACGGCATCGTCACTGCGTCAATAAATTGCAAGAGCGGGTCCAGCTAAAACTCCTGGAGATCCACAAGTAATGAGAATGTTAGTGCTTGGCGCAGGGCTGCAGGGCTCTGCCTGCGCGTACGACCTGCTGCAAAATTCGGAAGTCACTGAAGTTCGCCTCGCCGATGTGCACACTGGGCACCTGCCTCGATTCCTGGCGCCCTACTCTGGAAAACGGCTGATCTTTACTACGATCGACGTGCGCGACCGCGAGGCAACGCTGGCGCTGATGCGCCAGTCCGACGCGGTGATGAGCGCCATTCCGTACTACTTCAATTTTGACCTTGCGTCCCTGGCGGTCGAGGCCGGCGTCCACTTCTCGGATCTTGGCGGGAATACCGAGATCGTCTTCAAGCAGAAAACGCTCGATCCGGCGGCGAAGAAAAAAAACATCACCGTCATTCCGGACTGCGGTCTCGCGCCCGGAATGGTGAACATTCTGGCCGAGCACGGCATCCGGCAGCTCGATACCGTAGATGCGGTTTGCATTTTCGTCGGCGGACTGCCGCAGCATCCCGAGCCGCCGCTCAACTATCAGATCGTGTACTCACTTGAAGGTGTGCTCGATTATTACACGACGCTTTCGTGGATTCTGCGCAATGGCAAGCGCACGCAGGTCACGGCGCTCTCCGAGATCGAGCCCGTCGACTTCGGCGGCTCACTAGGTAAGCTCGAGGGCTTTCACACCGCCGGCGGGCTTTCTACAATGGCGTTCCGCTACGAGGGAAAGATCCCCACGATGGAGTACAAGACGCTTCGCTACCCTGGACACGCGCGAATCATGGAGGCGATTCGTGAGCTGGGTCTGCTCGAGCTCAAGCCCGTCGACGTGAAGGGCGTCAAAGTCGTTCCGCGCGATCTGGTCGTCGCCGCGATGGGACCGCGACTCACCAAGCCGCGGTCGCGCGATCTGGTTGCGCTGCGCGTGGTGGCCGACGGAAAGAAAAATGGCAAGCACAAGCGGATCGGCTGGGAGATGGTCGACTACTACGACGAGAAAAACGGCATCAGCGCGATGGAGCGCTCGACGGGTTACTCCCTATCGATCACTGGCCAGATGCAAGCTCGCGGCGAGATCGGCAAGGCGGGGGTGTTCACACCCGACGAGGCCGTTCCGGCGGAGAAGTACATCGACGAGCTCGGGAAGCGCGGAGTCATGATAAAGGAGATGAAGCAGTAGCGCCGGTTACAAGCTCGCGAAAATCGTCCTCAACGCTCGGCCAGCAAGTAAATCGCCGTCAAAGCCAGAAGGAAATACGGGACAAGCGCTGCGGCGCCGGCGTAATCCTTCGCGACCCGCTGGCCGAAGAAGAGCGCGATGATGTTAATTGCCGCGACAATTGCTCCGAGCAATGCAACGGTCGGGTCGCGAGTGAAGAGAATCAGACCGCACCCGATAGCGCTCAGTGCCCCGGCCAATACCTCGAGGATCGTAACAGTCAGGAACATCGGGCCAACCGTACCAGCCAGCGGACTACGCGAGAAATGCTCGGTCAGATACTCGCGATTTCCTTTACGATCAACGACCTTGTCGAGACCCGACTGCAGAAACAGCACGGCAAGAAAGGCGGAGACGAGGATTTGCAGGATGTACGATTCCCATTCCGGCGAGCGCAGATTTGGCATGCGGTTATTGTAGCATGATCGATGTGAGGCTGTCCAATTCCGCCCCGCACATGATTGCCAATCCAATCAGGCTCACCCTCGTCGTTCTCGTTGGCGCCGTCGCATGTCAACAGGCCTCGCACAGCGTGCCCCGTGCGCTCGTCGAGGATTCCGAACAGCTCGTCGTCGTCACCACACCGAACTGGGCATCCACCACCGGCACGATGCAACTCTTCGAGCGGGCGACCCCAGCTTCTGCGTGGACCACTCTGGACTCGCCAATACCGCTAGTCGTCGGCCGCACGGGGATCGCGTGGGGCGTCGGCTTCGACGATGTATCCGCCGACGGCCCCCACAAACACGAAGGTGACGGGAAGGCGCCGGCAGGCATATTCCCGCTCGACACCGCGTTCGGTTTTGCGCCCCGCGACTCGATGGCCAACGTCCGCTTGCCGTACGTGCAACTGCTGCCAACTACCGACTGCGTCGACGACACTGCGTCGGCGCACTACAACACCGTCATCGACAGAGCCTCGGTGCCGCGCGTCGATTGGAACAGCGCTGAGCACATGCGCTCAGTGCAGCAATACAAGATGGGCGTCATTGTCGGCTATAACGCGTCGCCGCCGCTGAAGGGTCGCGGCTCCTGCATTTTCCTTCACATTTGGGCGGGCCCTGATTCGCACACCGCCGGATGCACCGCGTTCGATGAAGCGAAGCTGCGCGAGGTGATGCTGTGGCTGGATCCGCCGAAACGGCCGCTGTTGGTGCAGCTCACCACTGGCGAGTACGGGAAGCTTCAGCGAAGCTGGAAACTGCCGGGAACGGGCGACTGAAACCTGCCGGTCGATAGGCTTCAGTCGTATCGAAGGCTACATCACTGCGCGGAGCCCGAAGCTCAGCGTCCTTCCCGGCACGACGGTGATGTTGTCCGGCTCCCCGTGCTGCCGGTTCAGGAGATTCTCTCCGCTCATCGTGAACGACAGCCCGCGAAAGATATTCCGTGAGAGGGTGGCGCGGAGACGAGTGACACCGCTGTACTGGAGCCAGTAGTTGCGGAGCTGCTGACCGACGAGTTGCGCGTCAGTCTGCGCGGAATTCGAGAACGCGCCCGCCAGCGCGACGCGGTCATAATCGATCCAGTCCCACGAGCGTGAAGCCGTCAGGGAAGTCGTCCACCCGCCTCCGATCCAGCCCGCCGAGAAGCTTCCGGTTTTTGCCGGAACTTCCAGCATCCTGTCGCCGATGCGCATGTCTCCGATGTAGTTTGTCGCCACCTGCCGCACTCTGCTGTCGACCGTCGAAAACGTTCCAGTCAGGGCGAGTGGTCCAAGCGTCACGTCACTCTTCAATTCCCAGCCGCGATTGCTGATCTCGCCGACGTTCTGCAGGACGTACGAGATATGCCTGTCCTGTGCGCCGACCGGTTGCTGTGAATACTCATATCCGCCTGACGGTCGTCCCTGAGTGTAGGCTTCGGACGTGACGTAAGCGACGCGTTGAATCAATCCAGACGCGAGCTGATCGAAGCGCGTCACTTGCAGTCCGAACATTCTGCCGACGAAGACATCGATCCCGGCTTCAATCCCCGACTGCTGCTCGGGCGAAAGGTCGAGCAAACCCGCCTGACGCCGCGGGTCGAACCACGCCGTCTCGCGGATCGGAGTCGTTGCCGGCCGAATTCCCCGACCATACGCCGAGCGGAGCTTGACGGTCAGTGGACCGTAGTCGCGCAGCATCGCGACTCCGAGCATCGGCAGCGCCGACACGGTGGCATTCGTGCCGAGCGCATCGTTGCGCTCGACACGGAGCCCGGCAGTGAGGTACCCGGCGTCCCGCCAGGCGAGATTTGCCTGCGCCACGCCCGCCGACGTCCAGCGCCTCAGTACCGACGAGGCCGCCGATCCGCCTGTCGTCTGCGTCGAAGTCGTCTCCGGCTGCGACCGGAAATCGAGCAGGGAGTTCTCGGCCGCGAAGGTCAGCGTCGTTTCGAGATTCTCGGGACTTCCTATCTTGGCGATGCTGCTCAATCTCAGAGTCGCGAGATTCGCGTTGCCGCCCACCGTGCCGAGATCCGGACCCGAAGCGGAGGGAAGAGGCGTGTGGTAGTCGGCGAGGTTCGACAATCTGCTTCCATCGAATCCGGCGACGATCGCGTGCGCCCAATGTTCGCTCTGAATAAAGTTGGCGCTCCCTCCTACGGTGAGCTCGCGCACCGACTGCGGTATCACCAACCCGCTCCGGGTTGCGCTCACTGAATCACGGAAGAGAGGACTAGTTGGATCCGCCGACTCGCTTGCGAACAGTCGCCCGGTACCCGTCGCGATCAGCCTCGACCGCACGACGCGAAATCCCGCGCCGGCCGTCGTGTGACGCGCGAAAGCACCAGGCAGATATTGGCCGACGCCGCCCGAAGTGAAGCTCGCGCTCGCGGATTGCGCGCTCGATCCTTCCCGCGCGGTGACTGCGTGGTCCTGAGTGATCGCGGAGCGCGGAACATACACGCTCGAAGCCGCGCCAACGGCGGTTCTAACGATCGTGCTCGGTCCTCCGTTCGAACCGTCGTGCCGAGTCACGATGTTGATGACTCCGCTGATTGCATCCGTCCCATACAATGCGGCGCCCTGCGGGCCGCGGATGACCTCGATTCTCTCGACCGTTTCAGGAGTGAACTGCGTAAGCAGCAATGGATTCGCGAGCTCGATTCCGTCGACGTAGATCTTCGGATAGCTGGAGCCGAACGAGCTCGTGCCGCGGATGCTCCCATAGTGCGCGAGCAGGGATGTCGGCGCGGTCTGCCAGACCCACAAACCCGGCACGACGTCGCTCAACGCCTGCGCCAGATTCCCCTCGGCATAGCGCGAGAGCTCGGCTCCGCTGACGACGTTCATCGCCACGGTGAGCCGACGCGCCGGCGCTTCGATTGCGCTGCCGGTGACGACGACGCGGTCGAGGATGCGTGGTGTGCGGCGGGGTTCGTCAGCGGCCCCGGGTGTAGTTGTAGGCACGAGCGTAACCTGCTCGCCACCGGCGGAAATCGGAAGCACCGGAGTTCCGCGCAGCAATAGTCCGAGCGCTTCGCCCAACGCGATGGAGTCGAACGACGCGCAGATTCTATTGTCGAGCGGGATCGCTTCAGACGTGTAGGACAGCCGAATTCGAGTGGCGGAAGAGACGCGGTCCAATGCTTCCCGGAGTGAGATATCGCGCGCGTGAAGCGACACGCGCCTGTCGAGCGGGGAATTCCACGACAACTGCGCCGCCAGAAGCTCGGCGCCTTGCGAGCAGGATTGCGCGCGGGCGTTGGGGCCGGCGACGGCCAGTGCGGAAAGTGAGACCGCGATCGTGATTGACGAACGCGATCGCAGACCGGCTACGACGAGCGATTTCCTAAGGGCGTGTTCCAGACACCGGGGCCCGGTAGAGAATCGCGACGTTTCCCTGCCGCTCGATGCGAGCACCGAGCGAAAGAGCGATGACATTGAGAACTCGATCAACCGGCTCACCAGAAAAAGATGCGGTCAGGTGAAGATTCGCCAGCGATGAATCTGCCACCCGCAGCCTTACTCCATACCAACGATAAAGTTCTGCCCCGACTAGAACGAGGGGGGCATTGCGGAATACGAGACGCCCTTGAATCCACGCCAGGTCGTCGTCGGAGACGACTGACCTCTCGACCGCAACCAGTCCTTGTGTATCTACGGTTGCACGATCGCGCGCGTTGAGCACCGCGCCCATGCTATGCTTCTGATCCGCGGCTCCAATCGCGACGGACCCCGAGTCTACTGCAACGCGGGTTCCAGCGCTGTCGTCGCTCTCGACGGAAAAAGCTGTTCCCACGTCCTGGATGCTGATGCTGCCCGCCTTCACCGTGAACGGATGCGCGGGATCGTGGATCACGTAGAAGTATCCAATGCCATCGAGCGTCGCGAGACGCCCTCCGCCCGAGCCGGGTCCAGCGACCACAAGTCTGCTGGTTGGGCCGAGCACAACCTTGGTGCCGTCCCTCAGGGTGATCTGTCGGCGCTCACCGACGGATGTCGCAAACGTTTGCTCGCCTCCATCGAGGCGGGATCTACGCATGTTTTGCCAGATAATCGTCGCGCCAAAGATGATGACAGCGGCGGCGGCGACTCTGAGAAATGGGAACAGGATTGGCCGACCCGGCGATTGCACGCGAGGCCGAAGAGGAATCACATCGGAGTGGTCAAATCGCGCCTTCACTTTTCCGAGCGCGCCCTCGACGTCGAAGTCATGAATGTCCTCGTGTGCTACGTTGGCGAGAACTGACTCGAGGAGTCGAACGAGCTCGACGCGACGCGGATTCGCTTCGACCCATAACTTTGTCGCTTCCGCCTCGGCTGCGGACGCTTCGCCAGTGAGGTAGCGCGCGATGCGCTCCCACTCGTCAGAAGTGATCTCCGCGGAACCTCCGTTCGACATATTCATTAATAAGACAGACACCTGAACCGGACGCTACCCTCTTTGGACACGAACGACGCAAACGAGCGGGATCTGCAGGCCCGCATCCGAAGGGGTGAAGAGAGCGCTTTCGATCATGTCTTCCGCGTCCACTACCCGCACCTCGTGCGGATGGCGGAATCGATCGTGCGCGAGCGGGCGGTGGCGGAAGAGATCGCGCAGGACGTCATGCTGGAGCTGTGGCGGCGCCGCGAATCGCTCGAAATCGAGCAAACTTTTCGCGGGTACCTGATTCGGTCCACCCGCAATCGGGCGCTCAATCAGATTCGCCACCAGAGAATTGTGGCGCGCGAAGCTGCCACCGCATCGCATGACCCGCCCTCTTCACCGTCAGCGGAAGACGAAATGTTGGGGACGGAGCTCGAGCACGCCGTTCATGAGGCGATCGCCGAGCTCCCGGAAAACTGCAAGGAGGTGTTCCGGCTGAGCAGGGAACAGGGTCTCAAGTACGCCGAGATCGCTGAAGTGCTGAAGATCTCGGTCAAAACGGTAGAGAAACGCATGGGCCAGGCGCTGGCGGAGCTGCGACGAAGTCTGGCGGCGTGGCTGCCGCGCGGTGTAGGGTAGGATCGGATTGGCGTGTCTCTCCTCACGAAGCAGTTGCGCGCACAGCAGCGCGCGCAGTCACCTTTCGAGAGAGACAAATGCAAAACCTACTGAGAATTTTCCTGTTTGCGGGTGCTGGCGTCCTGGTTGCTGCCTGCGCCACCGACAACGCCACTTCGCCCGTTGCATCCTCCGCCGCTGCCGCCGCATTGGTCTCGGCGCCACTCACCTTCGACCAGCTGAATAGCACTTTCGTCGGTGGCTCGAGTCCGGAAAATGGATTCGTCCCGATGGGAATGGGTTTCGGGGGCGGCCGAGAGAACCATTTCGGCCCGGGTTGGGGCTCATTCATGGGCGGGGGGATCGGGGAAGCGTTCATTGGCGGAATCGGTTTCGGACGAGAATTCGGCAGAGGTCCGTTCGGTGACATTCGCGATTCCGACGACTGCGCTTTCTCCACGACGACCAACCGAATCGAGTGCTCGACTGAGACACGAGGCGGACTGACGATCACACGCTCGTACTCCTTCCTGGATGCGGCGGGTGTCGTGCAGCAATCGTTCGACACCGCGACCACCAACACGATCAACGTCAAGACCAAGGTGACGGGCTCGGTGACCCATCACCAGTCAGCCACGAGCACGGTCAGCGACTCCAGCAACTTCACTGTTGCCGGACTCGCTTCGGGCAGCACTCAGCGCACAGTGAATGGAACGTCGGCAGGCACGGAGACCACCACGGGAACACGCGACAGCGTTGCCTTCACGGCTCAGCGGATCGCGGGCGATACGACAAGTGGCATCGTCATCCCTCTCCAGGACGGGCGGCCAACGTATCCGACCGCGGGCACGATCATTCGTTCGATGCAGGCG
>WNGC01004427.1_pt1 | contig 21160 bp, 10 predicted proteins | sample 5400051 | NCBI WGS metagenome assembly WNGC01 (sample SAMN13153368, study PRJNA577476) | soil metagenome | isolation source: 20 cm soil or saprolite under grassland replicate 2 | place: USA:California | collected 2016-06-15
GGACGCCCTCCGCAAGAGCGAAGAGCACTTCCGCTCGCTCATCGACAATGCGTCGGACATCGTCACCATCCTGAGCGAGGACGGGATCTTCCGGTACGCGAGCCCGTCCGTTCAGCGGCTGCTGGGCTTCCCACCGAGCGAGCTGCTCGAGCGCAACGCCTTCGAGTTCGTCCACGCCGACGACCTGGTGGTCGTGGCCGACGCCCTGGGGCGCGCGATCCAGACTCCGGGCACCCCGCAGTCGGCCGAGTTCCGCTTCCGCCACCGCGACGGCTCGTGGCGCGTACTCGAGTCGGTCGGCCAGGCGCGGGTGGATGCGCACGGCGTCGGTACGTTCGTCGTCAACTCGCGCGACATCACCGAGCGACTGGCGCAGGACCGTGCGCTGCGCGCCAGCAAGGAGCGGCTGCGCACGGTGGTCGCCGGAGCGCCCCTCGTGCTATTCGCGCTGGACAAGGAGGGCGTCTTCACGCTGGTCGAGGGCAAGGGGCTGGAGGCGCTCGGCGTGCGTCCGGCGCAACTCGTGGGGCAATCGGCGTTCGCCGTGTACGCGGATCTGCCGCAGGCGCTCGCGGACCTGCGCCGCGCGCTCGCGGGTGAGTCGTTCTCCTCGACGGTGGAAGTGTTCGGGTTCGTGTTCGAGGCCTGGTATTCGCCGATCCGCGAAGCGCACGGTCCGATCCTGGGCGTGATCGGCGTGGCGACAGACATCAGCGAGCGGCGGCGGGCCGAGGAGGCGCTGCGCCGCTCCGAGGAGAGCAACCGCGCGCTGGTGCAGCACGCCACGTACGGGATCTACCGCTCCACGCCCGGGGGCCGGTTCCTGTCCGTCAATCCCGCCCTCGTCCGCATGCTCGGGTACGACTCGGAAGACGCGCTGCTCGCGGTGGACCTGTCGCGGGACGTGTACGCGGACGCGGAGGAGCGCGCCCGGGCGCTCGCCCGGTTCGGCGAGGCCGACAGCGTCCAGGGACTGGAAGTGGAATGGAAGCGCAAGGACGGCAAACGGGTGCTGGTGCGGCTCAGCGGGCGCGCGGTGCGGCGGGTGGACGGCGCGATCGACAGCTTTGAAACGGTGGCCGAGGACATCACCGAGCGGCGGGTGCTCGAGGAGCAGCTGCGCCAATCCCAGAAGATCGAAGCGCTGGGCCAGCTCACGGGCGGGATCGCACACGACTTCAACAACCTGCTGACGATCATTCTCGCCAACGCCGAGCTGATCCGCAAAGCCATAGGCACGGACCGGGTGGACGAGCACGCCGATCTCCGCGACCTGATTTCCGCGGCGCTGCGCGGGCGCGTGATGGTGAAGGAGCTGCTCAGCTTCGCGCGGCGCTCCAGCCTCGACCTCGAGGCGCTGGACCTGAGCGGCGTGGTCGGGAATCTCGGCGGGATGCTGCGCCGCATCCTCCCGGCGGACATCGAGATCGTGGCGGGCGGCGACGATGCGCTCCCGGAGGCGAAGGCGGACCTCCACGCCGTGGAGCAGATCCTCTTCAATCTCGTCACCAACGCCAGGGACGCGATGCCCGACGGCGGCGTGCTGCGGATCGAGACGACCCGGGCCCAGCCCACCGAAGAGCAACGGGCGGCGCTGGGCGCGGCGGGTGCCGCGAACTGGGTGTGCCTGGCGGTCGAGGACACCGGCGTGGGCATGGACGACGCGACGCGCGAGCGGATGTTCGAGCCGTTCTTCACGACCAAGCCCAGCGGCAAGGGGACGGGGCTGGGCATGGCGACGGTGTACGGGCTGGTGAAGCAGCACGGGGGCCTGATCCAGGTGGACAGCGCGCCCGGGCTGGGCACGCGTGTGCGGGTGTACTTCCCGGCGCTCTCGACCCCGGCGACGGCCCCTGCCGCTCGGGACTCCGGAGGGCATCACGCGGTGGGCGGCACCGAAACGATCCTCGTGGTCGAGGACGAAGACGACGTGCGGCGGGCGGCGAAGCGCATCCTGCAGCAGGCCGGGTATCAGGTGCTCACTGCCGCGGACGGGCAGGAAGCGCTCGATGTACTGCGCCAGCCCGGATCGATTCAGCTGATCCTCTCGGACCTCGTGATGCCGCGCCTGGGCGGCCGGGCGCTGTACGACGCCGCGCGGCGCGAGGGGATGAGCACGCCGTTTCTGTTCGCGAGCGGATACTCGCCGGGCGACGGGCGTGGCAACGCGCCCACCGACCTCGGCGTGCCGCTCATGCACAAGCCGTGGACGGCGGGCGACCTGCTGGCACGCGTGCGGGAGATCCTCGACCGGAAGTAACTCATCCCCAGGTGGCTTTCGCGCAGTCCGGGCAGAGGCCGTGGCTGAACTCGGCGTGCGAGTGGTCACGGACGTACGACTCGATCTGCTGCCAGGACCCCTCCTCCGTGTGAATGCGCTTACACTGCGCGCAGATGGGCAGGATGCCGCGCAGCACTTTGACTTCCGCCTCCGCCTCCGCGAGCTGCCGCTCACGCTGCTTCATCGCCGCCGTCCGCGCCTCGACCATCTCGTTGAAGGTGCGCGCCACGCCCGCCAGCTCGTCGCGGCCCGAGAAGGTGAGCGGGGCCGGGACCTCGCCGCGCGTGAACTGCGCGCCGGCGGCCGCCAGCTGCTCCAGGGGCCGCACCAGACTGCGGCGTGTGCGGAGATACAGGAGGCCGCCGATCGGGATGCAGAGCGCCAGCACCAGGGCCATCTCCGAAACGAGGTCGCGTGTCACCGCGGCGTCCGTCAACGCCAGGCGCATGTCGAGCGTGACGGCGCCGACGACATCGCTCCGTCGCACCGGGTCATAGCGGCCGCGCAGCGAGCGGCTCACGCGCAAGTACCGATCCCCGGCTACGTCGAACGAGGAGCGTTGCTCGCCCGCCTCGCCGAGGAGGGGCCGCAGCGTCTGCCGATCGATGGGCGGAGCTGCGGCGTGATGGGAATCGACGAGGATCCCGCCCGTGGCGTCCACGATGCTCACGCGTGCCACGGCCGGCAACTTACGCGCGAACCGATCCACGACGGCCTCGAGCGCCTGGCGTTGCAGCAGCTCGGGATGCTCGGCCAGGAGATCCTCGAGCACTTGGGCGAGGCTCCCGGCGGACCTCTCGACCTCCAGGTGCAGCTCGGTCCGGATGGCGTAGTAGCGGGCCGCCGCGACGCCGCCGGCGATTGCCAGCACGCCGGCGAGCTGCAGGGCGAGGGCTCTCGCGGCGAGCGAACTCCGCAGCGGTCTCACGGCGCGCGATCGGACCCTTTCCCTCGCAGGCCCGCCGCGAGCAGCAGCACGCCGACCCCGACGAGCGTGACCGGTGCGTATCGGCTGGCCCAGAGGTAGCGCGTGCGCAGGCTGCGCACCTCGGCGAGACGCTCGATCACGGCATCGCCCGCGGTCACGCCCGTCCAGCGGGCCACGGGTGCGACGCGACGCCCGGTGGCGACGTCGACCAGGTAGTCCCCGGCCGGGCAGCCCTCCTCCAGCTTGACCTGCTCGCCGGTGTTGGGCTCGACCCAGGTACGATAGTAGAACCGGTCGTCACCGCACCGGATCTGCTGGCCGGCCGGCGCCCGGACTCCCGGAAAGTCGCTGGTCCCAGCGTACGACTCGGTCGACTCGGCGGGCCCGTGGTAGCTGAAGACATAGGTCCGTAGGCCTTCCAATGTGTCCTCGTGCTCAAACGTGACGGGAATGCCCTTCAGGTAGTTGCTGCGGAGCCGATAGGTGGTGCGCTCGACTTCGCGTGGGAACACGACCACGTCGCCGCGATAGCGGGCGGCCAGGTGCCCCCCGCTCCGGGGATCGACCGTGTCGCGAGTTGCGTACTCGAACACCACGGCGCCGGTCCCGATCTCGTGGACGACCTGGCGCTCTTCGAAGAGCACCCACCGCGGGCGGCCGGTCTCCTCCACGATGCGCTCGACGCGATCGTAGTCGGCGATTGAATCGCCGTCCGGGATGCGACCGGTGCGGGGGTCGGCGTAGCGGACGGTTCCACTGTAGTGCGAGGTTGCGCGCCACCCAGGCGGGAGGCGCTGCGTCCACCGGCCAGCCAGCCCGAAACGCCAGACGGCGGCGGCGGCGATCAGCACGACGGCGCTGCCGATGCGGAGGCTATTGCGGTTGCGCATCGAGCACCTCCCGGACCTTCCGCGCCAGCGCGCCGGGGGTGAAGGGCTTCTGCAGGAAGTTGAGCCCTTCCTCGAGCATGCCGTGGTGCACGATTGCGTCGTCCGTATAACCCGCGACGTAGAGGACCCTGGTGGCCGGTCGGGACTGGGCGAGCTCCCGTGCGAGGTCGCGGCCGCTCGCCCCCGGCATCACGACATCCGCCACGAGGAGATGAATAGGCCCTTGATGGCGCCGCGCGCTGTCCAGCGCCTCGGCGGCATTCCCGCCCTCGAGCACTCGATATCCCAGCTTCTCCAGCAGCGCCCGCACGAGCGGGCGCAGAATCGCGTCGTCCTCGGCGATGAGCACGGTTTCCGTGCCGGCCACCGAACCGGGCTCGGCCGCGCGCGGCAACTGCTTCGCCGGCGCGTCGACGCGCGGCAAATAGATCTTGAAAGTGGTACCACGGCCCTGCTCGGTGTACACCCAGACGTAGCCGCCCGACTGCTTGACGATGCCGTACACGGTCGAGAGCCCGAGGCCCGTGCCCTTGCCTCGCTCCTTCGTCGTGAAGAAGGGCTCGAAGACTCGCGCTTTGACCTCGGGCGTCATGCCCGTGCCCGTGTCGCTGACGGCGAGCATCACGTATGGGCCCGGGACGACCGGCTGGTGCAGCTCGGCGTATTGCTCCGTCAGCTCCGCGTTGGCCGTCTCGAGGATCAGCTTTCCGCCCGTGGGCATCGCGTCGCGCGCGTTGACCACCAGGTTCATGATCACCTGGTCGAGCTGCCCCGGGTCCGCGCGCACGTTGCCGACGTCCTTGCCGAGGGCCAGCCGCAGCTCCACGTCCTCGCCGATCACTCGTCCTAACATCTTCTCGAAGTCCTCCACGAGGTCGTTGACGTTCAGGACGATCGGCTCCAACACTTGCTGGCGACTGAACGCGAGCAGCTGGCGGGTCAGGCCGGCGGCGCGCTCGGCGGCTTTGCGAACCTCGCCGAGGTCCTGCTGGGCCGCGCTTCCCGCAGGGAGGTCCTCGCGCAGCAGGTCGACGTATCCGAAGATCGCGGTGAGGACGTTGTTGAAGTCGTGCGCCACGCCGCCCGCGAGGCGGCCGATCGCTTCCATCTTCTGCGCCTGCCGCAGCTGTGTCTCGAGCTGGTTTCGCTGGGTGACGTCCTCGCCGATGCTGAGGGTGCCGGCCGGCCGGCCGCCGGCATCCCGCAGAATCGTGTTGTTCCACGCGATCATCCGCTCTTCGCCGGCTTTCGTGACGATCGGGCTCTCGTAATGCGGGTGGAATCTCTCGTGTTCCAGCAGGTCCTTGTACAAATCCTGCATCGTCGTTCGCACCTCCTCAGGCAGCAGGCGGAACCAGCTCTTGCCAAGGATCTCGTCGCTCCCGTATCCCGTGAGCTTGAGGAAGAACGGATTCACGTATCCGACGGCGCCGTTCGCGTCCAGTCCCAGCACGATGAGGTTGACCGTTTCAAACAGCGTGCGCAGCCGCCGCTCGCTCTCGCGCAGGGCCTCCTCCGCACGCCGCCGCTCGGTGATGTCCAGGGCCACGCCCGCGATTCGATATACCTCTCCGCGCTCGTTGTGAATGGGGACCGCGTGCGCCAGCATCCAGCGCACCTCACCGTCTGGTCGGATGACGCGGAAGTCGATGTCGCCCGCGTCCTCACCCATCTGGTTGCGGGCGATGCTGGCGAGCAGGCGCGACTGGTCCTCGGGCGGGATGGGATCGAGGAACGATTTGGGATTGTCGTAGAGGCTCTGGCAGCTGCGGCCCCAGGCTCGCTCGTAGGCCGGGTTGATGTACAGCGTTTCGCGAAACTGCGCATCCATGACGAAGAACACCTCCTGGATGTTATCCGCCAGCTGGCGGAAGCGCTCTTCGCGGTCGCGAAGCGTGCGGTCGGTGCGCTGACGCTCGATCGCGTAACGAATTACCCGGGACAGCAGATGGCCTTCGATGCGGCTCTTGATGAGATAGTCTTGGGCACCGGCGCGCACGGCCTCCAGGGCGACCTGCTCGTCGTCGAGGCCCGAAATCACGATGATCGGTTCGGTCGTCGTGCCGCGGAGTGTGCGCTCGAACGTGGCCAGACCCTGGCTGTCGGGGAGTCCCAGGTCGAGGAGCACGACATCCACACCGGCCGCGCTCAGCTGCTCGAGGGCCAGCTCGAGCCGATTTACCTGGAGCAACTCGAAGGTCTCCCCTTGGACCTCGCGCAGCATCTCGAGAATCAGGCGGGCGTCCCCCGGATTGTCCTCGACGAGGAGGACCCGGATCGGACCCTTGCGTGTAGCGGTGGCGGGCGTCACGACGCCGCGCTCCTCTGGTGCGGGTCTACCCCTCCCCCAGTCTCACCCTTCCTGAATGTCTACGTGCAACATGACGCGCGCCGCGGCTCTCGGCAAATCCCCGAGGCGGCGTCTGGAGCCTACGCCCCACGTTGGAGGCCCCCCGGCGTCTCCCGGTCCAACACCTCCCGCACCGTTCGGGCGAGCGTGTCCGGAGTGAACGGCTTCTGGACGTAGGTGAGACCGGCCTCGAGCATCCCGTGCCGGGTGATCGCTTCGCCGGTGTAGCCCGACATGTAGATCACGCGCAGCTCCGGACGCAGCTCCGCGAGGCGCCGCGCCAGGTCCCGCCCGTTCATGCCCGGCATGACGACGTCGGTCAGCAGCAGGTGGATCGGGCCCGAGTGCCGCTGCGCCAGGTCGAGGGCTGCCTCGGCGCTCGGCGCCTCCAGCACGCGGTAGCCCTGGCGTTCCAGGGCATGACGTGCCACCGCGCGTACGCCCGCTTCATCCTCGGCCACGAGCACGGTTTCACTCCCGCCGACGAGCGGGGCGAGGGACGCGCCGGAAATGCGTACGCCCGGGAGCCCGGCGACACGGGGGAGGTAGACCTTGAACGTGGTACCGTGACCCAACTCGGTGTACACCCAGATGTAGCCGTCGCTCTGCTTGACGATCCCGTACACGGTGGCGAGTCCCAGGCCGGTGCCTTTGCCGCGCTCCTTGGTCGTGAAGAACGGCTCGAAGATGTGCGATTGCGTCTCGTCATCCATCCCGGTGCCGCTGTCGGTGACTGCGAGCATCACGTAGGAGCCCGGGCGGACCGGGAAATGCTCCTGGGTGTAGCTCGGGTCGAGCTCCACGTTCGCGGTCTCGATCGTGAGCTTGCCCCCGTTCGGCATCGCGTCGCGGGCGTTCACGGCGAGATTCATGATCACCTGCTCGAGTTGCCCGGGATCCGCCTGGACCGGGCCCAAGTCCGGCGCGAGCCGGGTGGCGAGCGTGACGTCCTCACCCAGCAGCCGGCCGAGCATGTTCTCGGTGTCCGACACCAGACTGTTGAGATCGAGCACCCTCGTCTGCATGACTTGCTGCCGGCTGAACGCGAGCAGCTGACGCGTGAGTCCCGCCGCCCGCTCGGCGGCCTTGCGGATCTCCGTCAAGTCCTGGCGTTTCGGGTCGTCGGCGGCGAGGTCTTCGAGGAGCAGATCCGAGAAGCCCGTGATCGCCGTGAGGATGTTGTTGAAGTCGTGCGCGACGCCGCCCGCCAGCCGCCCCACCGCTTCCATCTTTTGGGCCTGGCGTAGCTGCTGCTCGAGGCTCAACCGTTCGGTCACGTCGCGCGCCGTGCCGAGGATGCCGACGAGCTTGCCCTCCCGGAACTGCGGCGTGGCGGAGAATTCACCCACGCGGTAGTCCCCGGTGCGGGTGCGCACTCGCAGCACGCGCACCCCGCGCGGCTCGCTGCGGACGGCGCTGCCGAGCAGCTCGAGGGCAAGCGGGAGGTCGTCGGGGTGCACGAGGTGCTCGAGCGGCTTGCCGAGCCATTCGTCGCGCGACCAGCCGAGCGTGGTCTCGAACGCCGGGTTGAGGGAGGTGATCGTTCCATCGGGGCCGAGCGCGAAGATGACATCGCGGACGCCCTCGATCAGGGTGCGGAACCGCTCCTCGCTTTGTCGCAGCTGCTCCTGCGCACGCGCCCGCTCCTCATGGGCGTGTTTCAGGGCCAGTGCGCGGAGCACGGCGGAGCCAAGCCGCTCGAGATGATGTTTGACGATGTAGTCGGCCGCCCCCGCCTTGATGTAGTCCGCCGCCGTTTCCTCGTCGAGGCTTCCGGTGACGATGATCACGGGCACGCCGGGAGCCACGCGCTCGGCGAGTTGCAGCGCCTCGGAGGCCCTGAATGCCGGCAACGAATGGTCCGACAGGATCAGGTCCGGCTTGAACTCGCGCAGAGCGCGGACGAAATCGGCTTCCGTGTCCACCCGGCGGGTGGTAGCGCCGACGCCAGCGCGGCGCAGCTCGTACTCCACGAGCTCGGCGTCGGCCGGCACGTCCTCGACGAGCAAGATGCGGTGGGCGGCAGAGATGGCGCGTTGGGCCGCCATCTCAGCGGGCCCGCGCGGGGCTCGGGGTGCGGATGCTAGTAACAAGCATAACAGACACTTATGCCTCCGCGCGGCCGTGGCAAACTGGTCCAGCCCGACCGGTTTCGTCACGTAGCAGTTGGCGTGCAGGTCGTACGTCTTGATCACGTCCGCATCAGCGCTGGAACTCGTGAGGATGACGACCGGAATGCGTCGCAAGTCGGGATCGCGCTTGATCTCGGCCAGCACCTCACGCCCGTCCATGCGGGGGAGGTTCAGATCCAGGAGGATGAGATCGGGACGCTCCGCGTCGCGGTACTTGCCTTGTCGTCTGAGGTAGGCGATCGCTTCAGCGCCGTTTTCCACCGCAGCCAGGCGATTGTTGACCGTGCTTTCCTTGAGGAGCGCGCGCGTAAGCCGCACGTCGCCGGGATTGTCCTCGACAAGCAGAATGTCAATGGGGTGGGTCTGGTGATCCACCCTCATGAGCGGTCACTCGTCGCGCGGGTTAGCAGAAGAGACAACGTGAAACAGAACGTGGCGCCCTGGCCGGGGTGCGATTCCACCCAGATCCGCCCGCCGTGCCGTTCCACGATCTTTTTGCACACCGCGAGCCCGATGCCGGTGCCGGCGTACTGGGCCGTCGTGTGCAGGCGCTGAAAGATCACGAAGATCCGCTCGACGTGTTCGGGCGCGATGCCGATGCCGTTGTCCCGTACGGAGACCTTGACCTCGCTGCCGTTCCGCTCGGCCGAGACGTGGACGCGCGGGGGGTCGGCGCCGCGAAACTTCAAGGCGTTGGACAGCAGGTTTTGAAACAGCTGCCCGAGCTGCGTCTCATCGCCCAGCACCGTGGGCAGAGGATCGTGCGTCACGACGGCCCCATTTTGCTCGACCGCCACCCGGAGATCGCCCAGCACGCGGCTCAGCAGCGCGTCGCAGTCCGTCGGCTCGAGGCGGTGGGCCCGGGTGCCGACCCGGGAGTACGTGAGGAGGTCGGAGATGAGCTGCTGCATGCGGGTGGCGCCGTCCACGGCGTATCCGATGAACTCGTCCGCGTCTGCGTCGAGCTTGCCACGGTAACGTTTGCGGAGCAACTGGGTGTAGCTCGCCACCATGCGCAGCGGCTCCTGAAGGTCGTGGGAAGCGACATAGGCGAATTGCTCGAGGTCGGCGTTGGAGCGGCGCAAGTCCAGCTCCGCCCGCTTGCGCGCACTGATATCCACGACCGAGGCGAGCACGAACAGGCCCTCGTCCGTCTCGATCGGATTGAGGCCGATCTCGACGGGAACTTCGCTGCCGTCCTTCCGGCGCCCGAACAGATCGCGGCCTGCGCCCATCGCCCGCGCTTGCGGATGCGCAGAGAAGTCGGTGCGAAAGCGGGGGTGGCGGCCCTGCACCGTCTGAGGAACGAGCAGCTCGATGGCCTGGCCAAGCAGGTCCTCGCGGGCGTACCCGAACAGCCGCTCGATTTCTCGATTCACGAGGACGATCCTACCCTCTCGATTCACCATCACCATGCCGCTAGGGGCGGACTCCACGACCGTCCGAAACCGCATCTCAGCCGTCGAGCGGTCCGCGTCCACCCGGTGCAGCTGCGCCGCGCCCCACAGCAGCGCGGTGCTGACCGCCGCGCAGCTCAGGATCACCGTCAACGCCACGCCGAATTCCGTGCCGTAGAGACCCAGCTGCTGTCCACGCAGGCGTATCTCGCCGATGAGGAAGAGCATCACGAACGTCGCCGGCACGAGCCGCCGCACGATCATCCCCCCCGGACCGGCGGCCAGGGTCAACGCCGTGATGGGTCCGTCGGTGCGGCTGAAAAGCACGAGCGCCGTGTGTAAGGCCATCTGCGTGTCCGACACGACCCGCGTCAGCCCCGTGACGTGGTAGGCGTAACCAAGGAGGGAGAGCAAGGCGATCGCGCAGGCGGACAGCACCAGCGCCTCCGCGACGCCCTGCAGGCGCTGCCTCTGGCTGGTCCGAAGCAGCAGCGCGAAGCCCAGCAGGAAGAAACTCGTCGCTGTGTTGACGCCCATCCGACCGGGGTGGCGCGTCCCGGGCGGGCTCGACTGGTCGCGGAACAGCAGCTGATCGATTCCCAGGTCCCAGCCGGCCACGTACTCGAGCAGCGTCAGCAGCCCGACCGCCGCCACGACGAGCGCGAGCACCTGTCCCGAGCGACGCACCCACGGATCGGATGACGCTGATTGCGAGAGCCCTAGCGCCGCAGCGCCGAGAACGACCGCCAGGGCAGTGTTGGCTTTCATCGTGGAGAGACCGGGGAGGATGCTCCTCAAGGCGGCGATGTCGAGAATCCACCCGAGTAAACCGGCTGCGCCGAGCAGGCCTGCCGCGGCGGCTGCGACCAGAGAGATCGAGCGGGGGCGGGCCGCCACGTTGGTCACGGGTGCGGTCCGTCCCTCGGTCTCGGCCGGAGCCCGAGCGTCGTGTGTGCGCATGACGCCAACGGTAATGTCAGAGTGTGCTCAGATTTAGGGCGCTTTTGCGGGAGCGGTGGGGGGATTTGCGGCAGCGCAGTCTTGCGGCCGGAACATCGCATGGCCTTACCTCGCCCGCCCGAATCGGTGTTGGGGCGAGTCCTCTACATTACCCTACAATATCGTCGCGACGGTAACCATCAGGCAAACCCTTAGTCCGTCAGGGTCCGGGAAGGATTAAGCCTACGCGGATCGCGAAGCGCACCAGGCCAGCGACGTCGTGGATGTTCAGCCGCTTCATCACGGCGGCACGGTGTGTCTCGATCGTTTTCACGCCGAGCTTGAGACGACGCGCGATGTCGCGGGTGCTGTGGCCCTGGGCGATGAGACGCAGGACCTCGAACTGTCGCGGGCTCAGGGCATGGAGCGGGCGGCGAACCGCCACGGCCGCCTCGACCGCCGGGCCGAGACGCGCGAGGTTCGCCTTGAGAATCAGATCGTCGGCGCCCGCCTTGAGCGAGTCGATCGCCACGCGCGTGGACTCGCTGAACGTTCCGGTGACGATGATGACCGGCGTCCCGGGGCGGTGGGTGCGCGTTGCCTGCAATGCCGCCATCGCGTCGAAGTCGGCCAGCGCGTGGTCGGAGAGGATGACGTCGGGCGCGAACGTCTTGAGCGCGCGCAGGAACGCGGCCTCGTTCTCCACGCGCTCCAACGCATGCGCAATCCCGGCGCGACGCAACTCCTGCAGGATCAGCTCGGCGTCGGCCGCGCTGTCTTCGAGCAGGAGGATCTGGAGGGGACGGTCGGTCATGAGGACGTACAGCCTACACGTCCACGCTGCCTCCGAAAAGTGAAGAACACGCGCCTTGTCGCGTCACCGCCACAACCCACGGCCCACCGGAGCTAGGGGACGGCGCCGAGCCCCGCAGCGGGCGCGCCAAGAACTTCACGCACGCGCCATGCCAGCGCGTCCGGGGTGAAGGGCTTCTGCAGGAACGCCGTGCCCGGGTCGAGCACGCCGTGGCGGGCGATCGCCTCCTCCGAATAACCGGAGATGTACAGCACCTTGAGGCCCGAGCGCGACGCTGCGAGGCGTCGCGTCAACTCGCGCCCGCTCATTTCGGGCATCACGACGTCGGTCAGCAACAGATGGATCGGCCCGTCGTGCCGCTCTACCGCGCGCAGGGCGTCGGGTCCGCTCGCGGCGACGATCAGGGTGTAGCCGAGGGCGGCGAGCACCCGGTGGCTGAGCGTGCGGACCGCTTCTTCGTCCTCGACGAGGAGGATGGTCTCGGCGCCTCCCGCGAGCTCGACCGGCCGGTCGCCGGGCCCGGTCGGCTCGGGAACCCTCTCGCTCTGTGGCAAGCAGATGTGAAACGTGGTGCCGCGGCCGGCCTCGGTATCGACCCAGATGTAGCCGTTGCTCTGCTTCACGATACCGTACACGGTCGCGAGCCCGAGCCCCGTGCCTTTCCCCACCTCTTTGGTGGTGAAGAAGGGCTCGAACAAGTGAGACCGGGTTTCCTCGTCCATCCCGGTCCCCGTATCACTCACGCTCAGGCGCACGTAGGCGCCGGACACCGCGCCCGCGTGGCCACGGACGAACGCCGCGTCGAGCGTCGTGTTCGCGGTGTCGATGACGAGCTTGCCGCCCTGCGGCATGGCATCGCGGGCGTTGATGGCCAGGTTCACGATCACCTGGCCGAGCTGGCCGGGATCGGCTTCGAGCGGGGCCACGCCGGGCGTGAGCCGCGTGACCAGCTGCACGTCCTCGCCGATCAGGCGTCGGAGCATGGGCTCGAGGCCGGCCACGACGACGTTCACGTCCAGCACGCGCGGTGCGAGCACCTGGCGGCGACTGTAGGCGAGCAGCTGGCGCGTGAGATCCGCCGCGCGTTCCGCGGCCCGCCGGATCTCCTCCACCTCGGTGTAGGGCGGGCTGTCGGGCTTGAGCTCTGCCTGGAGCAGCTGCGCGGTTCCCAGGATCGCGGTGAGAATGTTGTTGAAGTCGTGGGCGATCCCGCCCGCGAGCCGCCCGACCGCTTCGACTTTCTGTGCCTGGCGCACCTGGTCCTCGAGACGGCGGCGCTCGGTGATGTCGCGCTGCGACCCCCACGTGCGCACCATGTGGCCGTCTTCGATCACGCCGACGAGGTTGTTCAGGAAGACCTTGGGGCGACCCTCGCGGTCCACCTCGTGGGACTCGACGTCCGTGAGCCGGAACCCCGAGGCCTGGAAGGCGCGCAGCAGCTCGACATTCCTGGGATCGGAGCGGATGAGGAACTCGCCGAGCCGCTTCCCCACGATCTCGGACGCTGAGCCGAAGCCGTACATCTGCGCCATGGCATCGTTGCACTCGGCCAGGTAGCTATCTCGGAAGAAGCGCTCGATCATCTCGTCCGCGGGGCCGTCCAGGGGGTGCGGCGGGTCCATCTCGTACCGCCAGATACCTTCGGTCGACTGGGCGATGAACGCCCGGTAGCGCTCCTCGGCGCGGCGTAAGGCGTCTTCGGTGCGCTTGCGCTCGATCGCCGGGGCCACCTGGGTGGAGACGAACTCCAGGAGGTCGCGCTCCGGCTCGCCGTAGCGCACTCCCTCGGTGTAGCTCTGGGCCACCGCGACGCCGATCGTGCGATCCTGCACCTTCAACGGCACGCCGAGCCAGTCGATCGAGGGGGCGCCGATCAGCTCGACCTCCCCACGCGCCACCAGGCTCTCGTACACGTCCGGTGTGGCGAGCAGTGGCTGACCGGTGCGGAGCACGTATTCGGTGAGGCCCTTGCGGAGGGTGCGGGGCGCGTCCTGCCAATCTACCTCGTCCACGAAGTACGGGAAGCTCAGGGTGTCGGTCGCGGGATCGATGACCGCGATGTAGAAGTTTTTGGCCGGCATCAGCTCGCCGACGATCTCGTGGATGCGGCCCAGCAACGTAGGCAGGTCGGCGGCCGTGTTGGCCGCGTCGGCGATCCGGTACGTTGCTTCCTGCACCTGCTCGGCCCGCTTGGGAGCGGTGATGTCCAGCATCACGCCCACGAGCCAGCGGGCCTCGCCGCCCTCGGCGAGCACGCGGATCACGTCCCGCAGCCAGATGACGCGCCCGTCCGCCGCGAGCATGCGGTACTCCATCTCGTGCGGCCGCAGCAGCATCGTCTCGTGGCGGCGGTATCCCGCTGCCCACTCGCGGTCGTCCGGGTGGACGTGCTCCATCCAGAAGTTCGGGTCCTCAGTCCAGCGCGCGACCGGGTAGCCGAGCAGGGTCTCCGCCTCGTGACTGACGAAGTCGAACTGGAACGTGCGCGCGTCGCTGCGCCACAAGACGGCCTGTACCGACTCGACAAGCACCCGCTGCTGTGCCTCGGCACCCGCGTGATCGCTGACGTCGCGGTAGTTCGCCACGATCGCGCCCACGGCCGGATCCTCCAGACGATTCATCGCCACGACCTCGAGGTCCCGGTACCGGCCGTCGCTGCCACGATAGCGCATTTGCGTCGTGGTTGGTGTAGAGGGTGGTGCCCGCCGCGTCCAGCAGCGCGATAGCGTCCGGGCCGTGCTCGATCAGGGAGCGCAGCAACGCCGGTGTGAGGCGGGGAGTGGCAGACCGGGCGCCACGCGCCGGTTCCGGACGGGAGGCGCGCTTGGCCGGGCGCTTACGCGTCACGGGGAAGTGCTCGACCCGACCGTGTCATGTGCCGCTCCCCTCCTACCGCCGACTCCAGGCAATGCCCCGAACGACTCCCCGGTGATGTTAACCCTGCGCGGGGCTTTTCGGGACGGCTCCGCCCACCGGAGGCTCGGTTGCCATCCTGGCGCCCGTGTGCCATGATCTGAGCCGGCACGCGTCACCCTCCCCCCCTTTTTCATGGAGGCATGATGGCCGCCCCCGCCGCCCCGCGTCGCAGCGACCTGGAGAGCCGTTCGGAAATCCTGAAGGTCGCCACCGCCAGCCTCATCGGAACGTCGATCGAGTGGTACGACTTCTTCCTCTATGGTACCGCCGCGGCGCTCGTTTTCAACAAGCTGTTTTTCCCGACGTTTGCGCCCCTCGCCGGGACCATCGCGGCGTTCGCGACCTACGCGGTGGGCTTCGTCGCGCGCCCCATCTGCGGCATCATCTTCGGGCATTACGGGGACAGGCTCGGCCGCAAGACGATGCTGTACCTGACGCTCCTGATTATGGGGCTGGCGACGACGGCGATCGGCCTGCTCCCCACCTACGCCACCATCGGGATATGGGCGCCGATCCTGCTGGTGGCTATGAGGCTGCTCCAAGGGCTCGGGGTCGGCGGGGAATGGGGCGGCGCCGTGCTGATGGCGATCGAGCATGCGCCGGCGCACCGCCGCGGGTTTTACGGGAGCTGGCCGCAGATGGGTGTGGCGATCGGCCTGCTGCTCTCGACCCTCGCGTTCCGTCACTTCTCCAGCTACCCCGAGGCCACCTTCCTGGCGGTGGGGTGGCGCGTGCCGTTCCTCCTGAGCTTCATCCTCGCCGTCGTCGGGCTGTGGATTCGCCATCGCCTGGCCGAGTCGCCGGTGTTCGAGGCGTTGAAACGCCGCGGGGCCGACGCGCGCATGCCCGTGATCGAGGTGTTCCGCCGGCACATGAAGCCCATGCTCCTGGCCACGGGCGCGCGGCTCGCCGAAAACGGGCTGTTCTACATCTTCACGACGTTCTCCCTGACGTATGTCGCAACCCAGCTCAAGCTGGACAGAAACATCGCGCTGAACGGCCTGTTGGTCGCCTCGGCATGCAGCCTCGTCACCGTGCCCGCGTGGGGCGCCATCTCGGATCGCATCGGGCGGCGGCCGGTCTATCTCTGGGGCGCGGTGGCAGGGGGGATCCTCGCGTTCCCGTTCTTCTGGCTGCTCCAGACCGGACGGCCGGCGCTGATGTGGCTCGCCCTGGTCCTCACGATCACGATCGCACACGACCCGATGTACGCGGCGCAATCGAGCTTCTTCGCGGATCTGTTCCCCACGCGGGTGCGCTATAGCGGGGCCTCGCTCGCATCGCAGATCGGGTCGGTGTTCTCGGGCGGGTTGTCGCCGCTCATCGCGACCGCGCTGCTGGCCCGCACCGGCGGGAAGTCATGGCCCATCTCGCTCTACATGGTGGCGCTCGTCGTCATCACGGTCGTGTCGGTTTTGCTGACGCGCGAGACGCACCGGCAGGCCATCGACGACTGAGCACCGGCGAGCTCATGCTCGTCACCCGCGCCTCCGGTTACGCCGAGCGGACCGCGATCACCGCAGCGGAGGCCGTCTACAGCTATCGGGACCTGCTCGACGCCTCCGCCCGCGTCGCGGCGTGCCTGCTCGGTGCGCACGACGATCTGTGCGAGGCCCGGGTCGCGTTCCTCGCGTCGCCGGGCTTCCCCTACGTGGCGACGCAGTGGGGGATCTGGCGCGCCGGCGGAGTCGCCGTTCCCCTCGCCACGTCGCACCCGCCGCCCGAGCTCGAGTACGTGATCCGGGACGCCGACGCGGCAGTGGTCCTTGCCGAGGCGGAGCTCGCACCGCGGCTCGAGGGGGTGGCGGCGGCATCCGCGGTGCGCTCCCTGCGCACAGCCGCGGCGCTGGCGGCCGAGCCGCGGTCTTCGCTGCCCGACGTCTCCGACGCTCGCCGGGCCATGATCCTGTACACGAGCGGGACCACCGGCAAGCCCAAGGGCGTGGTCGCGACGCACGCGAGCCTGCAGGCCCAGGTGACGTCGCTCGTGACGGCCTGGGAGTGGAGCGCGGACGATCGCATTCTCCTCGTGCTGCCGCTCCACCATGTGCACGCAATCGTGAATGTGCTCACCTGCGCGTTGTGGAGCGGCGCGCGCTGCCACATGCTGCCGCAGTTCGACGCGCTCGAGACGTGGGCATGGATCGCACGGGGCGACCTCACGCTGTTCATGGCCGTTCCGACCATCTACCACAAACTGATCGCGGCCTGGGAGGCGGCCCCGCCCGGGCGCCGGCGCGAGTGGTCGGCCGGATGCAGCCGGATGCGCCTCATGGTGTCGGGGTCGGCGGCCCTGCCGGTGCGGACGCTCGAGCGGTGGCGGGAGATCAGCGGCCACACGCTGCTCGAGCGCTACGGCATGACCGAGATCGGCATGGCGCTGTCGAATCCGCTGCGCGGCGAGCGTCGCCCGGGGTTCGTGGGCACGCCGCTGCCGGGCGTCGACGTGCGGCTGGTGGATGAGCGCGGGGCGCCGGTGGTTGCGGGCACGCCGGGAGAGCTCCAGGTCCGCGGGCCGGGCGTGTTCGTCGAGTACTGGCGGCGCCCCGATGCGACCGCCGCCGCGTTCCAGAACGGGTGGTTCCGCACCGGGGACATCGCGGCGATCGAGCGCGGCTCGTACCGGATACTGGGCCGCTCGAGCGTGGACATCATCAAGACGGGCGGCTACAAGATTTCGGCGCTCGAGATCGAAGAGGTGCTACGCACGCACCCGGCCGTGGCCGAGTGCGCCGTCGTGGGGGTCGAGGATGCGGAATGGGGCGAGCGAGTGTGCGCGGCGGTGGAGCTGGCGCCGGCATGCGATCTCACCCTGCCCCAGCTCCAGGAGTGGGTGAAGGAACGACTGGCGCCCTACAAGGTGCCGCGCGCCCTCTCGGTGGTGCGGGCGCTTCCCCGGAACGCGCTCGGCAAGGTGGTGAAGCCGGAGGTGGCGAAGCTGTTCCGCGCGCCACAACCTGCCCCCGAAAGCTAAGTACGGCCGAGCTGCTTGGTGACCAACGTCACAGGACGAGATGCCGCACATGTGCTACAGGTTGTGCTACGGCGCCGCTGGACCGCCGGGCGCGATGCGCTGTGATTCCGGCGGATGCGGCTGGGCATCGGGTTTGCACTGAGAGGAGCCATGATCGCACCGATCATCCATCGCGTGCTGACGCGCGAGGACCTGGCCCGACTCGTCGCCGAGATCGGACGGGTCGACCAAGCCGAGGCCCGCGCTGCCGAGGAGGCCATCCAGGCGGGCGACGTGGACGCCGTGCTCGACTCACCGGCTGCGCTGGAGGCGGTGCGCGGTCGGGGCGGCGCGCCCGCGGCGGTCCCCCTGACCATCCTCTGGTACGTTCCGGTGCGCGCGGCCCTGCGCGCGCGCGGAGTGTCGGACGGCGAGCTCGCCGACTACGCCGCAACCGTGCCCGTGGTCTTCGCCACCTGGCGCGCCGTGCGCACCGTGGCGCGGGGCGAGACGGGGGTCGGCGTGTGGTGGCGCTACGTGGCATCGCTCCCCGACGGCACCGTCGCGCAAGCGGAGGGCGCGGCTGATGTCGCGGCGCTGGCGCTGTGGTGGGCGGGGTGCTTCCCCGAGTGGGTCACGCGGCGCGCGGCGGGCCGGGGGATGGTCCGCGCGTACGTCACCTTCGCCGGCCAGGCGCTCGCCCTCGCCGCGCGCATCCTGGCGCCGCGCGGGCCCGTGGGTTCCTGGTGCGCTCGCGCGGCCGATGAGGCGGAGGCGCTGCGCGCCGCGCTGGCGGAAGCGCGGCGTGACTACCTGGGCCGGGACACCCATAGCGCCGAGCGCCGGCTCGAGCGGTTTCTCTCTCGGCTTGGACCGGGCTCGGCCACCCCGCCGACCTGGAACTGACGGGCCGACGCTTCGCCATCATAGAGCTGGTTCAGTTCCGTCGCGCGTACCGATATCAAGCGCGCCGGGCACCTGGCAGAGATGACAACGTCTCCTCGCCACGGGAGGCGGCGAGGAATGCGCTCGCCGCCTCCGGCTCCAACGGCTCGGCGAAGAGCGAGCCCTGCCCAAGCTCGCAGCCGAGCCCGATGAGACGCTCTCGCTGTGCGACCGTGTCAACACCCTCCGCGATCACATCCAAACGAAGCGTCCGCGCCAGGTCAACCACGGAGCGCACGATCTCCAAGTCCGTGCGCCGCCCCCCCATCCGATGGACGAACATGTGGTGGATCTTGATGCCCTGGATGGGCAAGCGCGGCAACTGGCCGAGCGAGGAGTATCCGGTTCCGAAGTCGTCCATGTGCAGCTCGACGCCCAGCGCCCGCACCTGTTGCAGCAGCGCCGTCGACGATTCCACGTTCTTCATCAGCATGCTCTCGGTGATCTCGAGGACGAGGCGGGACGGGGCAACGCCCGCCTCCTGGAGGGCCTCCCGCACTTCATCCACGAGGCTCTCGCGCTCGAGCTGCTTGGCGGAAACGTTCACGCTGATCCGGAGCGGGCCGGCGGCCGGGAACGCATCCTGCCAGCGGCGCGCGTACCGACACGCCTCGGAGATGACCCAGGCGCCAATCGGGAGGATGAGACCGGTCTCCTCCGCTAGCGGCACAAAGTCAAGCGGCGGGATCACGCCGCGCTCGGGGTGGTGCCAGCGTAGCAGCGCCTCGAACCCCTGCACCCGCCCCGTATGGAGCTCCACGATCGGATGGAAGACCAGCCGGAATTCCTGGCGTTCGAGAGCGTTCCGCAGGTCCGCCTCGATGCTGGCGCGAGCCTGCGCCGACTCGCGCATGGTGACGTCGAACACCTGGAAGCGTGCGCCTCCCTGCTGCTTGACGTAATACATGGCAAGGTCCGCGTCATGCAGCAGGTCCTGCGACGGTGTGTAGCCGGGCTGGCTCAAGGCCACGCCGACGCTGGCCGTCGTGACGATGTCACGGCCTTCGAACGACACCGGCGTGGCGAGCGCGTGCTGGATGCGGCGCGCGGCGTGCTCCGCGTCGGGCCGGCCAACGATCTCCTCGAGCAGCACGGCGAACTCGTCGCCCCCGAGCCGCGCCACTACGTCGCCCGGCCGCACGCACGTCCGCAGACGTCCCGCGATCTCCGTCAACAGACGATCGCCGGCCGCGTGGCCCAGGTTGTCGTTGACCGCTTTGAAGTGGTCGCAGTCGATGAAGAGCACCGCGAACCGGTAATTCGGATCCCGCCGCACGCGCGCCTGGGCTTGCGACACCCGCTCGACGAGGTAGGCACGGTTCGGCAGGTCGGTCAGCGCGTCGTGCAGCGCCGCGTGAAGCAACTGTTGCTCGATCCGCTTGCGCTCCGTGATATCGTGAGCGATCGACGTGGCGCCGATGACCTGGCCGCGCGGGTCGAGAATCGGCGAGACGGCGAGCGCGACCTCCACGCGCGTGCCGTCCTTGCGCAGCCGGGTCGTCTCTTCGCGCTGGACGCGCTCCCCGCGCTGTACACGCTCGAGGATGCGGCGAAACTCGTCACTGCGATCGGGGGGAGCGAGCATGGTCACCGACTTCCCGATCGCCTCCTCGGGGGCGTACCCGTAGAGACGCGTCGCGGCCGGGTTCCAGCTGGTGATGATGCCGTCTACTGTCTTGCCGATGACGGCGTCGTCTGCGGACTCCACCATCGCCTTGAACTGGGCCAGGGTAAGCTCTTGGAGCTTGCGCTCCGTGATGTCGCGCGTGACGCAGCGCGCGTGGACGAACTCCGCGCCCTCAAACCGTGCGCTCGCACTGACGAGACCATAACAGATCGAGCCGTCGCAGCGGCGCAGGAGGGTCTCGACGTCTCGCAATGGCTCCCCCGCCCGCAGGCGCCGCAACGTGTCCGCCGCGACTTCCGGATCGACGTGGAACGCGGCGACGTCTTTCCCCACGTACTCCTCGCTCCGGTATCCCAGCATCTCGAGCTCGGCCTGGTTGGCGCGAAGAATCGTGCCGTCCGGCCCCGTCCACCGAATCCCGACGGGCGTGTGCTCGACGAAGTCCTCAAGCTCCAGCGCCCGGCGGTGCGCCTGCGCGAAAGCCCGCTCGCGATCGCTTACGTCTACCGCGAGGCCGACGACTCCGACGATCGCGCCCTCGGGGTTCAACAAAGGCTTCACGCGCGCATCATAGAAGCGGTCGGCTAGGTGGATCTGGTAGGAGAGCGACTTGCCCGCGAGCGCCTGCCGGTGCGCGTCGACCGACTCGGCGGTCACTTCGCCCCGATCGTATTGCTCAAGCAGCGATGAGCCCACGACGCGGGTGGGCAGAACGTCCAGCGAGTCTGGCCCCGCCCCGGACCGCGACGTGACGCGCAACGCGGTGTCGGTCGTCCAGAGAATCGCGGGCACCTGATCCGCGATCGCGGCGAGCAGCGTTTGCGCACCGGTCTCCTGCCGTTGCTGCCCGGGCCCGCTCGGGGATGCGCGGCTCATGGGCTTCGCCTGGAGTTCACGTTCACTGCGGGCGCGCTGGAGTCCTTGGGATGAATCGCGTCGGGAAAGCAGTTCGCGCATGACCCGCTTGCGAGCCTTGGCGAAGAGTGTC
>WNGC01000635.1_pt1 | contig 21157 bp, 17 predicted proteins | sample 5400051 | NCBI WGS metagenome assembly WNGC01 (sample SAMN13153368, study PRJNA577476) | soil metagenome | isolation source: 20 cm soil or saprolite under grassland replicate 2 | place: USA:California | collected 2016-06-15
AGGAAAGGCATTGTGCCTAAGCTATGGAACCTCGCGTCACTCGCACCGTATTTGAACAGCATGGTGTCCTTATAACGGACCGAGAAGACTGCGCCGGCAAGTTCCCCATTTCTGGTCGTCGCTATTCGGATTTTCGCATGCTCCCCTAAACAATGAGCTACATTCTGGAACCAGGCAAATGGAGGCGGTGGCAGCGATTTGCGGCGCCGCGTCATTACCAACAATCGAAAGAATTGACGCAATTGTTCCTCGGATCGGCCCTCTTCATACTTCAAGCCTTCACGGATCGCCTTCCGAATCTTCCTTTGTGTGGAATCTTTGTTGAGACCCCGAAAGAGGCCCGAGAGACTCGGCTGAAGATCCAGGCTATGCAGGACAAAGTGCTGGCCATCCTGGAAATTTGACCAGTTTGTGAAAGTATTCAAAGCGCAGGGTGGACGAACCTCCACGCTCGTCCATTTTCCTTGCACTGTGCCCTCCGCCAAGAAGGCCAACAACGTCAGCAGATTTTCCTGGTTGGAAACCAGCGGCTCCGTATGGTCGGAGAACGGGAGAGAGACAAGTCGTCGCCTGACCAGCCAACTCTTCACGCTGCAAAACACAACCCCGTCTTGCAACCGCTCTCCCGGGCGGCTGGTGGTGAAGACCACGGGCTCGTATCCGTAAGTTCGCCGTAAGGCTTCAATCCACGCCGACGTGTGAAATATCGAAGCCCTGGCGTGCCGATGCAGAAATTCCATCCATCGGGAATCCGCAAGGGGATTTATTTCGTGAAATATTTGTGGAACGGAAGCACTCCAAGACGCGATCGTTGGACCCGAAGAGTGGTGACCGTCGAGCATGTTGCGATCACTGTGCGGGTAGCGCGTCATAATTCTAACCCATGGCAGAAGCCCCGCCAACGAAGCTTATAACTTGGCTAACTTGGATAGCTGGACACAGGGGCAGACCTAACAGGTTTTGCCGGTGCAGTTCTTGGGCGAAAAGACTGAGTGCCGACGACGCTCCACGGGTAGTGTTCTCCCCTTCAGTGCCGAGCCCCATCGGTTTGGAGATGCTGCCCGCTTGAAAGCCAAGAGGAATGGCAAGTCTTGGACCGCAGATTAGGGCTGTTGTCCTTCTAACAATAATATTATCAATAGTTTATGAGTCATACCAGCTGCCTGGCAGCCGGCTACGAGCTGGCCATCACATGTTTGATACGGGGGAGGCGGGCGACTGCTTGTGGAGCTTATGTTCTTGGTTTCCCCTCAATGGGGCCATTATCCTACCGTCCAGAAGTGAACTTGAATCCAAGGCTTCATGCGGGCTAATTGTAACTTATTGTAACAAAGCAACTTATAAGTGAGCTATAGGAATCGTGCCCCCTGCTAGTACTGCTGGAACTAGATTTCAGCAATGGGATACTGGATTTCTCCTTTCGCGCGGGCAGCACCCAATCTTCCAAATACGAGATTGCTCTGGAACAATTGTATGGTTATAACTCATGTATTTTCTGAATCTTACGTGGGGCATCGAAACAGGTGTTCTGAGATCCTTGCATGGCCAGTTGGAAGCCGAATTGCCATAGGGTAGGCGTGTTCCGAAAATGGGAGTCCAGTGGCGTTAGCCTACGCGCCCTGACAAACTTCACAACTTACTTAAAGAGGGAGCTGGCGATTGAGTGTCTTCAATTCCCGAAGTGAGGAAGCACTAACTGGAATTCGGTGGTTTGCCCTCCATGTGCATGCCCGCAAAGAGAGCTTCGTTGCTGCTCAGTTGGAAAACCAGGGGATCGAGTGTTTCCTCCCTCGGTACAAGAGCTTCCGTAAGTGGTCGGATCGGATGAAGGAGGTGGAATTACCCCTTTTCCCGAGTTACTTGTTTTCGCGATTCGATTTTCAAGATCGCCGACCGATCATCACGACTTCGGGAATTCTGCAAATTGTAGGAAACGGCCGGATGGCGATCCCGGTATCGGATGAAGAAATCTCTGCAGTTCAGACAGCCGTTCGCTCTGGCCTCCCGCATCAACCGTGGCCCTTCATCGAGGTCGGAGAAAGAGTTCGAGTCACGTACGGAACCCTTGCGGGTCTTGAAGGAATTCTGGTCAATTTCAAGGGTGACCATCGGGTGGTGCTCTCGGTGGGCTTGCTTCAACGTTCCGTGGCATTGGAAGTGGACCTTGCGTGGCTCGTCCCCGTTCGAGAGCCGCGCGGAGCGGGCAGCAGCAACAAGGTCCTGCAGCTCCCCCAGGCCGCAATCACAATAAGCTGATTGGGGATTCCCAACGGTTAGGAAAAATCTATGAGTCCTCTGGAAATGGAAATGCAACGAGTGGAGAACCGCCAGCGGCTGGATGTAAAGGCACACGTCTCGCTGCCGGATCCCGGAAATACCCCTGTGCGCTTGCTACTCCCCGAAAACGCTTTTGTTTCCATGCTCTATCTGGAACGCCGGCGCGCCGAGCGAGCGAAAAAGAGATTCGTCTTGGTGCTTGTGGATGTCAGAAAGGTGCTCTCTGGCGATCATAAGGATCGCACCCTGGGAGCGCTGAATCATGCCATCTCGCAAAGCACGCGGGAAACCGACATCATCGGGTGGTACGTGGAAAACGATGTCATCGGCTTGATCGGCACCGAGCTTGGCGAAGCTGACAATCAGTTAATTCAAAAAACATTTCTGGATAAGATGCGTAGGGTGTACGGAGCGGTCCTTGGCACGGAGAGAGCGGCAAGTATTTCCGTTTCCTTTCATTTCTTTCCGGAAGAATACGACGAAGGCGACGACGATCACTCTGCAAACATTGCGCTCTACCCTGAATTCAACAAGAAAGACGAGCAACGTCAGTTCGCTTTGGGAATCAAACGCGGGATTGACGTCTTGGGAAGTCTGGCGGCGCTGTTGCTCTTCGCGCCCGTTTTTGCGGCGATATCGCTAGCCATTAAACTCAGCTCAAAGGGACCTGTGTTCTTCAAGCAGGAACGATTGGGCGAGTATGGCAAGACGTTCACTGTTCTGAAGTTCCGCTCGATGCGCACCGACTGTGACGCGCGAATTCACCAACAGTATGTAAGCCAATTCATCGCGGGCAAGGTAGACGGCGCGACGCCGGAAGGCCAGAAGCCGGTCTTCAAGATTCAGAAAGATCCCCGGATAACCCGTGTGGGCCAGTTCGTTCGTAAAACGAGCCTGGACGAGTTGCCCCAATTCTGGAATGTCTTGCGTGGTGATATGTCATTGGTTGGTCCACGGCCCCCGATTGCCTATGAGTTCCGCGCCTATGATGTGTGGCACCGCCGCAGAGTGCTTGAGATCAAGCCTGGAATTACGGGCTTGTGGCAGGTGAAAGGTCGCAGCCGCACCCGATTTGATGACATGGTCCGCCTGGACCTGCAATACGCGCGAGATTGGTCGATCTGGCTGGACTTGAGAATTCTTCTCCAGACGCCCGCCGCGGTGATTTTGGGTGAAGGCGCTCACTAGTCTAGAGTTCATCGCTTTCTTTGCTCCCAAATGCCTATGGACAGTGAAACCGCAATAATTCAAGTGCCGTCGGAGCTGTCGGTTGTCCCTCCGCGGCACTGCACAGACAGCTCATTTGAATGATCTTCCTGCTGATGGTTATTGCTCTCGCAAAGGCCTTGCTGTCCCAAGGCGCATCGTAGTTCTTTCAAATACCTAAGGAGTCTCATGATTCGCATTGGTGTAATTGGTTATGGTTATTGGGGTCCGAACATCGTTAGGAATTTTCACGCGCACGACGGCTCGGAAGTTGTTCTCGTCTGCGACAAGAATCCCAAGTGCCAAGAGCGATTGCGCAAGGCACACCCGGGGATCGCCTTTACCACGGACGAAAAAGAGATCCTCAATTCACCGAATATTGACATCGTCGCGGTGGTCACACCCGTCTGGACGCACTACGAGCTAGCCAAGCAAGCACTCGAAAACGGCAAACACGTATTCGTGGAAAAGCCGTTCACTTGGACCGCCGCTCAAGCGGAAGAACTGATTGAGCTCGCCGACCGGAAGAATTTGAAGATCATGGTCGACCATACCTTTCTATTCACCGGTGCGGTGAAAAAGATCAAAGAAGTGGTTGAGAAGCGGGAACTGGGTGACCTGTACTACTACGATTCACTTCGTGTAAACCTCGGCCTATTCCAGCACGACGTTAATGTCATCTGGGACCTGGCTCCGCATGATCTTTCGATTATGGATTATGTCATCGCGGAGAAGCCGGAAGCAGTCGTGGCCACTGGCCAAAAGCACCTGAACGGTGTCGAGGACGTGGCCTTTATCACGGTGTATTTCCCGAACAAGATCATTGCCCACGTCAACGTAAATTGGCTGTCACCAGTGAAAGTGCGCACCACGCTTATCGGCGGAGAAAAGAAAATGCTGGTCTGGAACGATCTTGATGCCGATGAAAAGATCAAGATCTACGACAAGGGTGTCAGCATGTCGACAAATCCCAGCAACTTGCATCAACTGCTCGTCAGCTATCGCTCCGGCGACATGTGGGCTCCCCAAGTTGAACAGATAGAAGCGCTTCGCGCCGAGACCGCCTATTTCCTAAAGTGCATACAAGAAAATACGAAGCCATTCAACGACGGCGTTGCAGGACTGCGAGTTGTCCGCATCCTGGAAGCAGCGGACAAGTCCATTCGGAGTCGCGGAGAGGCGGTTGCCCTGTGAACGAATTTATCTCTATCGCACCAAGTGTAAGGCTCGGCAAGGACGTGCGGCTCTCCAAGTTCATCAATTTGTACGGCTGCGAAATCGGGGACGAAACCAAGATTGGCGCTTTCGTGGAGATTCAAAAAAATGCAAGCGTTGGACGCCGCTGCAAGATTTCGAGTCACACGTTCATCTGCGAGGGCGTCGAAATAGAGGACAACGTCTTCATCGGACACAGCGTGACCTTCACTAACGATTCCTACCCGCGCTCCACATCTCCCGCCGGCGAGTTGCAGACTGAAGCGGATTGGAAAGTGGAAAAGACCTTGATTCGAAAGGGGGCATCCGTCGGGTCCGGTTCCACGATTCTGAGCAACGTGACCATTGGTGAGAATGCCATTGTCGGTGCAGGGAGTGTCGTAACCAGAGACGTGCCGGCGAACGCCATTGTGGCCGGAAATCCCGCCAAATTTCTGAGGTTTATCACAGAGGAGAAAAAGTAAAGCTATGGCTAATCCAATGAAAGTTCCGTTTCTCGATCTGGTAACACCTCACAAGGAATTGGAAGATGAGCTGCTGGCGGTGGTGAAGAAGGCCTTTAGCAAGGCCGGCTTCATCGGTGGGCCCATGGTGGAGGAGTTCGAGCGCGAGTTTGCGCGATTCTGTGATGCGGAATTTTGCGTCGGCGTGAATAGCGGCACGGACGCACTGCGCTTCGCCTTCATGGCCGCCGGCGTCGAACCTGGCGATATCGTAATCACCGTGCCCCATACGTTCATCGCCACAACCGAAGCCATCTCCCAAGCGGGAGCACAAATCGCGTTCGTCGACATCAACGAACAGACCTACACCCTCGATCCCGAGAAACTGCGGGAATACATCGAGAAGAATTGCGACTTCGATCCCAACTCCGGAATGCTGATCGAGCGTGACTCCAAGCGCAGGGTTGCCGCGGTCGTTCCAGTTCATCTCTATGGACAGATGGCGGACATGGATCCAATCATGGAACTTGCCGTGAAATACAATCTTGTGGTGATTGAAGACGCCTGCCAGGCACACGGCGCGGAGTATTTCTCGAAAAAGGCCGATGCTTGGATAAAGTCGGGCTCCATCGGCAAGGCGGCTGCATTCAGCTTTTACCCGGGAAAGAATCTCGGAGCGTGCGGTGAAGGTGGAGCTATCACTACCAATGATGAAACTATGGCCCAGCGCATGAAGATGATTCGCGACCATGGCCAGGCAAAGAAGTATTACCACGACATCGAAGGCTACAATGGCCGGCTCGATTCCATCCAAGCCGGCTGGCTCTCTGTGAAGCTACGGCACCTTGCCAGGTGGAATGAATCACGCCGGACCCTCGCTCACCGCTATCACGAATTGTTCGCGGATGGCAAGGATTCGGTCGTCGTTCCCGTGGAAGCACCCTGGACAAGGGGCGTGTATCACCTGTATGTGGTGCGTGTGCAAGATCGCGAGGCGCTGCAAGCTCACCTCGCTGAGGCCGGAATTGGCACCGGCATCCACTACCCGATTCCACTTCATTTGCAGAAGGCTTACGAACACCTTGGATACAAGAATGGCGCATTTCCAGTAACCGAGCGTGTCGCCACTGAAATCGCGTCCCTGCCGATGTTCCCGCAAATGACGTTCGATCAGCAGGACGAGGTCTGTCAGAGGATAAAGGAGTTTATCGGAGAGAGGGTGGGCGCGTCGCGATAGCGTTGTTCACAAGGAAGCGCGATTTTCCCTGAAGACCTCAAGCTGGGCATTCTTCAATCCTTCTGTACACATTGGCATGACCGCTAGAGATTGTGTGCGGCAATAAATGCCCAGCCCCCTGTTACCCTAATCTAGTTTGGCCGCGGATGCATTCGTTGAGTCATTTGAACCAGAAACCGATTTTTATGCCACGATTTGATCGCTTAGCAACACTTTGTTTGTCCTTTCCCCTGGTGCGCGTCCTGGGCCCGAGGCAAGGGACGCGTGTGCCTGTCCTGATGTATCACAGCATCTCGGCCAATCTCTTTGGGATGTCGCATCCCTACTACCACATCCATACCTTGCCGGAAGTTTTCTCGCAACAGATGCGCTGGCTGCGCCACGAGGGCTACCGCGCCATCGACCTTCACGAGGCGTGGGCTGGCCTGGAGGCCGGCACAGATTTATCCAAGACGGTAGTCATCACGTTTGATGATGGGTATCGCGATTTTTACACGGACGGCTTTGACGTGATGAAGCAATGCGGGTTCAGCGCCACGATTTTTCTTGCCACAGGGAGGATTCAGAACACTCCGGCCAGAATTGAAGGCGCAGACTATCTGACCTGGAAGGACGTCCGCGAGCTGCACTCGGAAGGAATCCGTTTCGGTTCTCACACTGTGACGCACCCCGATTTGCGATCACTCGGACCGGATCAGCTCGAGTACGAGTTAGGGCGATCGAAGGAGATCATTGAACAGAACCTGGGTGGACCAATCGCGTCATTCTCCTACCCATTTGCATTTCCGGAAGAAGATGAATGTTTTACTCGGTTCCTCGAAGATCTCATGGAAAATCTTGGTTATGAGGTAGGCGTGTCAACAATACTGGGCCGCGCCGGTCGTAGGAACAACAAATTCTTTCTCCCACGGCTTCCGGTGAACAATTGGGACGACGCAGATATGTTGCGTGCCAAACTCGAGGGCGGCTACGATTGGCTGCACTGGCCTCAACTCCTTAAAAAATCGATCTTCCATCATACGACGATGATGCAAGGCGCGAGCAGCGTGCAGGATTAGGCGGATGAAGTATTTCGTGAATAAGTTCGTGTGATTGGAAGCCAAAATGATATCGAACGCTAAAAACTCACCGCCATCGCACATGAGCCTCGCCGCTTCAATTGGCAGGAACACGGTATTTGGAGTCCTCTCCAGTTTTACCCAGGTGGCGACCCGTCTAGTTACGGTACCGATCGTCATACACCACCTGGGACTGGACGGTTATGGAATCTGGAACATAATAATGGTGACCGCTGCCTACATGCGATTCGGCACAGTTGGGGTCAAGAATGCGTTCCAGAAGTACGTTGCAGAAGCAACCGGAAACGAAAACTATGAAAGAGTCAACAAACTTCTAAGCACAGGCTTTGTTGTAATGCTTATCCTCTCGGTAGCAGGGTTAATTCCGGTAGCACATTTTTCCAATGCCATCGCGCGGGCAGCTGGGATACCCCCAAATTTTTTGAGTTCCGCTGCAGGCGCAATTTCCCTTCTCGCGTGGATGATGGTCTTGTCGAATGTGGGAGCCACGTTCGAAGCAATTGTGATGGGCGGTCATCGAATTGACCTCGTCAGGAAGTTCAACACTGCTTTGACGATGGCGGAAGCCGTGGCAATTGTGGTGGTTCTTCATTTCGGAGAGGGTCTCCTCGCAATGGCCGCAGTGATGGGGATCTCGGAACTTTTGTTTGTCATCGCCTGTTATTTCGCGGCCAAGCATGTTGTCCCGGAAATTCGACTCAGCACTTCATCGGTGACCACAAGCGTTTTATATGAGCTGCTGCGATTCGCGGGAAGCTATCAACTCATAAGCCTTCTTGACATCCTCTATGCTTCGATCATGCCGTTCGTGATGCTCCGGTTCTTCGGAGCAAGCTCGGCAGGATTGTATGCAATTGTCACACGCGTGGTGACGTCCGGAGCAGTGCTTCAAGAAGCATTTCTTCTCCCCATACTGTCTGGCGGGACGATGGTTTACGCGTCTGGATCGGTGGAGAGGATGCGAACTTTGTTAAGTAAGGCGTTCAAAGTCACCACGGCACTATCCATCTTTCCCCTTGGTTTCATCGCAGTCTTCGGCACAACGATCGCATTGGCCTGGACCGGTGAAACTGATTCGTCTCTTCGGGGAGCCTTCTTGCTGGTCTGTCTGTCTGCTCTCTTTAGGGCGTATTCATTGTTGTCATTCGTTCTCTACCGCGTTTCGGGGAGGGCGATCTTAGACAATTTACGGCAGGTCTTACGAATTCTGGTTCTGTCCAGTATCGTGGTTTTTGCGCCCAGGCTGGGTTTTGAAGGTGTATTGGCAGGTTTAGCTCTAGCCGAATTGAGTGGAATGGCTTTCATGTTGTTTGCCCTAGCGCGAACGTTCAAGGTATTTCGAGTTCAGTCATTACTTCCGGATGCGCTACGGATCCTGACCGCTGCCGTCTCCATTCTTGGTGCGGGAATACTTGCCTACTATATCCCAATTCCGGACAGGTATGGTTTGCAGGTGGCCTCTACTCTCAAGCTCCTGCAGGTGTCGGTTGCTTGTTTGCTTGTGGCGTGGCCGATCCTGGTGCGAACCGGATCGCTAAATGCCGAGGAGGGGCGGGCCCTCCTTGGTGCCTTCCTGCATCGGAGAAGCAGCTCGACGCCTGTCTAAGCCCCAATATGCAGAAGCATGGTGGCACATGAAAATGAAAATTCAGATCGGAAGCGTGGCAGATTCGGCCATCGCGATGTCCAATGATGGCGTCGCCAGGAGGAAAGAAACTTTGTCGTGCCCCATTTGCGGAAGCGAGCAAGTGTCACCTTACCTCAGTGCTCCGGACCGGTTTCACCTTCGCGCTATTCCCTACGAACTGGTTCGCTGCGGTTCTTGCTGTCTCGTTTGGCAAAAGAACCCTCCTCGACCCGAGGAGATCGGCCAGCACTATGGGTCGGACTATCACAAGTCCATCACATCGGCGGGGGATTCTTCCCCTAAAAGATGGGCACTACAGAACCGCACTATTGCAAACTTCAAGAAAGGCGGCAGTTTGTTGGACCTTGGCTGTAGCGCGGGAGCTTTTCTGAGCACCATGCGCCGTGATTCCTGGCAACTCCATGGAATCGAAATATCGCCAAACGAAGCCAGAAGAGCCGAAGAGAGGACTGGGGCGAAAGTCTTTGTTGGAGACATCCTCGATGCACCGTTCGCACCTACTTCGTTTGACGTGATCACATGTTTTGACGTTCTAGAACATCTCTACGAACCGCGAAAAATCATGGAGAAGCTGCGAGTCTGGTTAAAGCCCGGCGGAATTTTCTACATGGCGGTACCGAATATTGCGAGCTGGGAATCTCACCTGTTCAAGGGCTACTGGTTCGGGCTGGAACTTCCACGTCACCTTTTTCTGTACTCACCACCCTCCGTTCGCAAGCTGGCAGAAGCCACTGGACTTAAGGAGCTCCATTGCTCCACGCCACCAGCTAGCTACGCGGAAAACAGCTTTCGGTATATCTGGGACCATGTGCTGCTCAGCCTCTCCGTTTCAAGGCAGCCTTTAGCGGTCGCCGGAGATATGGGCCTTCCCGGCAGGATCGTGCGCAAAGGATTCAGAATTACACTCCTCGATCAGTATCGCCGCCTAGCAAGCTGGTGCGGGGCAGGTCCAGTTCTGGAGATGATTCTTCAAAAGCCTGGAGATTTATCTTGAGTCTTGCCAAGTCTGGCTGCCACCCCTTGACCTTTTAAATAAGGGAACAACAACAAGTTGGGGAGAACCGTACGGAAGTACAGGGTGTTAACCTACACTAATATTGGCCCATGGAGCAGTAGGCACCTAGTTTGACAAGCCTAAACTAGGAGAGCGCTCGGACTCCGGCGAAGCCTCCGGATCTTGAGAAGGACGGGCAACGAGACATGAGAAAGTTTTGGATACTGGGGATTTTTGGAACCCTGTGCGCGGTTTCGGCGAGGGCAGCAGACATCTATGTTGCTCAGACTTCGACGGGCGGCAATACTGGGGCTAACTGTGCCAATGCTCAGGCCTCCAGTTCGCTCACAGCAACGGACTGGTCAGCAGGTAACACGATTCATCTTTGCGGGACGTTTTCGGGCGCCGCTGGTTCCAACATTGTCACCGCACGAGGAAGTGGCACTAGCGCCAATCCCATAACTCTGAAGTTCGAGGCTGGCGCAGTGCTCCAAGCACCATATTTTTCAGGCTCTAGCGGAGCGATTAATGTTTCCGGAAGGAGCTATATCATCATTGACGGCGGCGGCCCATGCGGATTTACTCCGGCTAGCGGAGACAGTTCCACGACCAATTGCGGAGTGATTCAGAACACTGCGAATGGCAACATCCTGACCTATCACCAAGCGACAAAAGGAATCGTAATCAGCGGGTCTAGTAACATCGAAATTAAGAACCTCCTGATTGCGAATCTCTATGTTCAAGCGACGGCAACTGCGGCTAGCTATGACGCTACGGGCGGCGGTTGTATCTACGCCTTCTCTCCGGGGAGCAATGTTTCTATCCACCACAATACGATGCATGACGGGCCGTGGTGCATCGACATGCAATACAGTACCACATCCACAAATCTGCAAGTTTATAACAACAACCTCTACAATTTGCCCCACGCAATCGTACTCGGTGGAAATCCCGGTGGCAACATGACCGATGTATTTGTTCACGACAACCATATCCATGACGCCACGAACTGGGGCACGACTTCCGATGCTTACCACATTACCGGATTGCATTCCTATGGTACAGGATCAACGATCACGAATCTGTACTGGTACAACAATCTTCATGATGGGACATGGGGCAACTCCGCGTGTCCTGGTGGGATGAATGGGTGCCTGACGGCATTCACCTACATTGAGCACGACAGCACCGGGACAATCGCAAATTTCTATGCTTTCAATAACGTGTATATCGGTGACATAGCGCCAAACTATGGATTGCTGGGCGTTTACAATGCGGGAACCACGGCGAACATTTATAACAATACGATGGTTACTTCGAGTGCTAGCGCCGGAAGCTGCTACTACACCAATGCCTCTGGTCCTGTGGATAATTGGGATTTTCGGAACAATCTAACCAGCAACTGCAATAATCTGATGAACATGACGCTCACGAATCTGACGATAGCGACATCTAGTCCTAATTACAATTTGTACGCTACTGGAGGAGGAAACGCCTTCACATGCGCGGGGAGAACGTATAGTTTTTCCCAATTTTCAAGCTGGAAGACCTGCATCGGCAGTGCGGGAGATGCTAATTCGTCTGCCACGTCGAGCGCCTTGTTGAATTCCACCACTGGTGCTCCTCGAATCGGTTCTCCTGTGATTGGAGCGGCGACCAACTTGACCAGCTTATGCACGGGGAATCTCGTTCCGTTATGCAGTGACATTTTAGGGATGGCTCGCCCCACGAGCGGGGCATGGGACACGGGAGCGATTAATTACGGTGCGGTGAGTGCCGGACCTGCTCCACCTACGGCGCTACAGGCCACAGTGAACTAAGGGAATCCTTCCCTACGTTCGGGAGAATCTGGCAAGATATGGCGTGTTCGAAGCGAATGTGTTCGATCGAATCACTGGACGAAATTCTTTCAGAGGTTAAATTGTTTCTCTATTCAGATCGTCTAAAGAAGACGATCAATTAATCTTTAGCTGCCTTTAGGTCAGTTGATTCTGCAGGACTTTGTCACGAACGTCATACCCCTCGAGTTACGACAATTGAGGGTTCCGACGCAAAACCGGGAACTATACCTGAATCGATACGCCTACAGCCCCTGATGGCAAATCAGGATTAGCAATCGTGAACACTTCAAGAAACCCGAGTACGGGAAAGCAGTTGCGCATCCTTTATAGTTTCCCCCACAAACTCGGAGCGTCTCGTATCTGCTATACGGCGTGGGAACAGGTGCGAGGTGTTACGCGCGCAGGTGGCGATGTTTTTGTACATGCGGGAGTCTTGCACCGACCAGTGCCAGGTGTTCATCGCGTGGAGCCGACTCTTGCCTGGGGAAAGCTTCGCGTATCTTACAAGCTTCTGGGCAGACTGCGCGCTTGCGCTCTGCACGATTATATCGTGTCCCGACGACTGGAAAAACTCGCCGGTCAGGTTGACATAGTTCATACGTGGCCGATCGGCGCTCTGCGAACTCTGCAGATGGCAAGGAAACTGGGAATCGCGGCCGTGCTAGAGCGCCCCAACGTCCATACTCGATATGGCTATTCAGCGGTCCAGGCTGAGTGCGACAGAATTGGAGTCACTCTGCCCTCCGGTCAGGAGCACGAATTTAACGCCGAAATTCTGCGGCTGGAAGAAGAAGAGTATAAAGAGGCTTCTCATATTCTTTGCCCCTCCGAGTTTGTTGCCAAGACCTTCCGAGACGAAGGATTCCCTCCGGAAAAGTTGCTCCGCCATATCTATGGGTACGACGAGACCTGCTTCTTTCCCTCATTAAAAGAGAAGGAACCACAAGGCGGCCTGACCATGCTTTTCGTTGGTCTCTGCGCCGTCAACAAAGGGTTACATTTTGCCTTGGAAGCATGGCTTGCGTCTTCTGCTCATAAGCACGGTAAGTTCCTGATTGCGGGAGACTTTGTCCCTTCCTATAAAAATCGAATGACGCCCCTGCTCAATCATAAAAGTGTGCAAGTCTTGGGACATAGAAAGGACATTCCTGAGCTGATGAGAACAAGCGACGTCTTGGTGCTTCCGAGCATTGTCGAGGGTTTTGGCCTCGTATGCGCTGAGGCAATGGGAAGCGGATGCGTGCCGCTCGTCTCAAACGTATGCACGGACACCTGCGAACATATGAGAAACGCCTTGGTCCACTCTGTTGGAGATGTTAGAGAGCTCACTGATCATATCTCACTGTTAGACGAAGACCGCTCCTTACTCACCCAACTACGAGATGAAGCAATTCGGAGTTCGAGTTCAGTTACCTGGGACTCTGCGGGAGAAAGATTACTCGCCGCATACTACAAAGCGTTAAATTAGATCATGGAACTAGGTGCAGACCATTATTTTGGAGGTGGCGGAGAATCCAGCATTCACCCGGCCATTTTGTGCATTCTCGTTCTGGCGGCCTTGGCAATCCTCTTCGTGCGGCGGCAGTACTTGGTTTACCCCTTTATAATAACGGCCACCATTATTCCTGCGGGACAGGTCGTAGTGGTCGGCGGAATGCACTTCATGGCTTTGCGAATATTGATAGTTGCTGGCTTGCTTCGCTTGGTCGTCAGCCGTTTTTTGCTCCATAGTGAACCTCTACAGAGCAAATTCACGTCTATTGATAAACTGTTCGTGATGTGGATAGTTTCGAACACGATAGCGTTTACGATTTTGTGGGGCGCCTGGGGCGCATTGACGAACCGCCTGGGATTTGCTCTTACTTGTCTTGGGAGCTATACGCTGCTGCGGTTTATGATCCGGGACGAAGAAGACGTGGGCCGGACAATCCGGATTCTTGCTGCACTGAGCTTCATTGCTGGGATCTTGATGTTGAACGAATACCTGACCGGACGAAACCTGGTGGGACTCTTTGGCGGAGTCCCAGTCGAGGTGACTGTTAGAGATGGAGTGCGCAGGGCTCAGGCGATGTTCACACATCCTCTAATGGCTGGAGCCTTTGGCGGCACTTTGGTGACCTTGTTCATCGGCTTCTGGTGGAAGAATAAAAAAAATCGAAGGATAGCGTTGCTCGGCGGAGTGGGGGCACTGCTCATGGCAGTCATGTCCATGTCCAGCACCTCCCTCTTGGACGTGGTGGTCGGATTGATGGCGCTTGGAATGTGGCCTCTCCGACGATTGATGCGCGTAGTTCGGTGGAGCGCGGTAGCTGTAATTGTGGGCCTTCACCTGGTAATGAAGGCACCCGTGTGGTCATTAATTGCACGGATTGATTTGACGGGCGGATCATCTGGCTACCACCGCTATGAACTCATAAACCAAGCCATACTGAGGTTTTCAGAATGGTGGCTCATAGGAACAAGGTATCAAAGCTCGTGGGGCTGGGACATGTGGGACAGCATCAACTGGTATGTGAATGAAGGAGTGGAAGGCGGACTGCTAACTCTAATACTGTTCGTCAGCGTAATTGCATATTGCTTCAAGAGGATTGGGACCGCCAGACAAGCCGCAGAATCTGACGGCGATCGAGCCAAGGAATTGTTTATCTGGGCAATCGGAGCCACTCTTTTTACCAATGCTGTCTCGTTTATCGGTATCTCCTATTTCGACCAGTCCATCGTGATGTGGTTCGCTTTTCTGGCACTCATTTCCACGGTAACGACGCACGCGCCAGCTGATGAGCCCATTAAAGAACCAGAGTCCCTGCGGTTGGCCCCAACTGCGAAATTTGCACTCACATCTCCTTCATTCTCCCGTTCCAGCCGAAAGGGCTAGCAGGAACACTCAGGGTGCCGAAGATAGGACAGAGAATAGGGTTTTGTAAGGCAAGGATTCATATTAGCAGCAAGGAGTTTTGATGCAAGGTAGAGACGAGTACGTATTGTTGACTGCGGCCTACAACGAAGAAGCCGGCATGGAGAGACTAATCCGTGCGGTGATCTCGCAAACGCTCCCACCCAAGGAATGGGTGATCGTGGATGATGGCTCAACAGATCGCACCCTGGAAATCGCCCGACGGTTTGCCGAGGACTGGCCATTCATCCACGTCGTCGCTCGAAAGAAGGACAAGGCCGTCGGCCACAACTGGGCTGCGCGCGTGGATGCGATCAACTATGCAAACTCCCAACTAAACGCTACCTCGTACGACTTCATTGGGATTCTTGATGCAGACATTAGCTTTGAGCCGGGCTACTATGAAAAAGTCCTAGAAAGGTTCGCTTCCATACCAGAGCTCGGCGTTGCGGGGGGAAACCTCCATGAGATGCAGGGAGGCAAATTTCAGCCGAGACCCGGTAATCGCACTATTCACGTTCCTGGCGCAGTGCAACTCTTCCGCAGGGATTGTTACGAAAGGGTTGGGGGCCTGAAAGCGTTTCGTCGTGGACACGACGACACGGTCGCGGAGACTACCGCCCGGATGTACAGTTGGAAGAGTGAATCGTACGAAGACTTGCCCGTTTTTCACCATCGCACCACCGGGATTACGGGAGCCCCAGTTCTTCCTGCAAGGTACAGCGAAGGCGCTTGCCAGTACTCGGTTGGCTATCACCCGCTGTTTCAACTCTTTAATTGCTTCAAGCGCGTTAACGACAAACCCTTCGTCTTGGCCGCCGCTGCTCGCTTTGCAGGCTATTGGGTGGCGGTGTTCCGTGGTGAGAAGCGCCACGTTTCACCCGAATTTGTTGCTTACCTTCGGCAAGAGCAGATGACACGTATCAAATCGCTTATTTGGAAGTCTTGGGGAACGAGTTCAGTCCCAAATTCGTGAGCCACATTCTGATACTACCACAATGACTACTTCTTCTCCTGATCTCTCCATCTTGATTGTCAACTGGAATTCGAAAGATTTGCTTCGGGAGTGCCTCGCCAGTCTCTACAGGGAAACGAATGGATTGAGGTTCGAAGTCATCGTGGTGGATAACGCTTCGTTCGACGGTGTGGCCGAAATGGTTGCAGCTGAATTTCCCGAGGTGCGCTTCATTCAGAGTGAAACGAATCTCGGTTTTGCCAGAGCAAACAATTTGGCGTTCAAATTTAGCACCGGCAAGGCAGTATTGCTTCTCAATCCGGATACGGAAATCCTCGATGGCGCTATTCAAGAAATGCTGTCGACACTGGACGGCATCGCCGACGCGGGAATCGTCAGCTGCAAGTTGTTGAACACCGATCATTCCATTCAGACGCCGTGCATCAAGCGTTTTCCGACCATCCTAGGCGAAATCCTCAGCATCGAGTGGCTACGGCTAAAGTGGCCACACTGCAAGCTCTGGTCGATCGACCCGCTATTTTCGAACAAGCCGGAACCGCTTCAAGTGGATGCGGTTTCTGGCGCATGCCAAATGATACCTCGAGAGGTCTATCAATCGGTTGGTGGTTTGAGCACAAAATACTTCATGTATGCTGAAGACATCGAAATCAGCGCCGCTGCACTTACACAAGGCCGAAAGACTTATTATGTGGGCTCCGCTAACATTATCCACCACGGCGGACAAAGTAGCCTTGGCAAGGACCGCGGCAATCGCTGGATCTCCATCATGCAGAAGGAAGCGATGTGGCAATTCTTTCGTGCAACTCGCGGAACTACCTATGCAGCGATGTATCGAGTGACTATTGCGATTGTGAGCTTGGTTTGGGTCCTTGCTGCTACCGTTCTCTCACCCGCCTTGTTCCTTCTTCGCGGCAGCAACGGAATCATGCGCGTCTTGCGCAAGTGGAGTGGCGCTCTGCAGTGGTCGCTAGGCCTTGAAAAGCTGACTAACAAATTCCGGGGGCCGCTGGCCGAGCGATAGACTGCCCTCAACGATCATCCCGGACGATTCTACAGTCTGGATCCCCCGACAAGACAGAGCACCTGTACAACAACACATCACAATATACTCGCGGTCTCTCTCACGCGAAACACGGTTTTTGGCCTTCTGCGAGCGTAGCGGGGGATAACTACTCGGAGGGATAGTTCGAAAACGATCTTCTCCAAAGCTGCCTTCAGACAATCAGCTTGGGAAGACCTGCTCGACGGGATCAAATTCCCCTAAAGTGCTGGAGTTCTGGCGCCGAAAATTTGTCGTTTTCATACGCAGGCAACGAAGCAAACGTTTCTCCGCGTTTCTCGCCACGTGCAAGGTGGAACCTCGCGTGTAGGTGACCAAATATAGTCGATCGAATAGAAGTCCGCCGATTTGTGTTATGCCCCAGGTCCCTTTAAAGACACAAACTCTACCAAGATTGCCCACAGGTACTGGCATTAATTCGTCTATTCTTTAGAATCGCCCCGATTTGCAAGGTTGTGAACGTCTATGAGCCAATACTTTTTTGAGTTTTTCCGATGTCCCAGCGACGCCGTTCGGTTTGCCACCAACGAAAGCCTCTCAACGGGTCCCGGCTATTTCCGATTTGGTGAGGGGTTGACCTGTTACGGGACTACCGCTGCAGTGCCTGCGGCTAGACATGCGGCTGACAGCCTCGGGGATGCTCTACCGGTAGTATGTGTAAAGGCTGATGAGATCAGGCTGCCCTTCGACCCTGACCAGGTGGCAGATTGCCTACGATATGAACGTTACGCAGAAGAAGGCGATAAGGGAACAGGCCGACTGGGTGCCCATCCCATGATAAGGGACATTTATTATCTGTGTAGACCTCTACTCCCAGTACCAATCCGCAGCATCCTTCAGCGGATTTACCTCCGAAGCCAACTGAAGAAGCCATTTCCTAAATTGCCCGTGGATCGAACGGTTGACCGGCTTTTTGAAAAGCTGATGATTACGGCAATTCGAGCGAATGGCAGTCGTCCCATTCCTTTCATCTGGTTCTGGCCAGCGGGTAAACAGGCGGCTCTCATTCTCACGCATGACGTCGAGGGCGAAATCGGTAAAGCTTTCTGCTCATCACTCATGGATATTGACGATGAGTACGGATTCAAGGCCTCTTTCCAGATTGTGCCTCAAGGTCGTTATCCGGTTGAGCCTGATTTCCTTCAAAGCTTTCGGGATCGTAGCTTTGAAATCTGTGTGCATGATCTGAACCACGACGGAAATCTCTACCGGGAGCGTTCAGAGTTCCGACGTCGCGCTCAACTTATCAACAACTACTGTAAGGAATTCCGTACCGAAGGATTCCGCTCAGGTGTTCTCTACCGAAATCTCCTCTGGTACGGTGACTATCAGTTTTCCTATGACATGTCTGTGCCAAATGTCGCCCACTTAGACCCTCAGGGCGGCGGTTGTTGCACCGTCATGCCCTACTTTATTGGCGATATCCTCGAAATCCCTCTTACTGCGACTCAGGACTATTCCCTTTTTCACATCTTGCGTCGATATTCCATTGACCTTTGGAAACAACAGATCAAGATAATTGTGGATGGACACGGTCTGCTAAGCTTCATCATTCATCCAGACTATGTCACCGAAACAAAATCTCAATCCGTATATCGAGAACTGCTCGCGCACCTTCGGCACCAATGCAACGAGCGAAATATCTGGGCTGCTTTGCCAAGGCAAATCAATTCCTGGTGGCGACAGAGAAATGCCATGAAATTGGTGCCCAATGGAGACGGTTGGGCAATCGCGGGCGAAGGAAGCGAGAGGGCCCAGATTGCGTACGCGTCTGTGCAAAATGGCACCCTCGTCTATTCCTTCGACCCACCCGCTAACATGCTGCAACCCAATCAAATACAAGCGATACACAATGAATCCTCGCGAATCGACGGGTCGCCTGATATGGTGACAACTTCAGGCTTCAATGACGCATCTCACCTGAAGTTCCTCGAAAAACCTGAACGGGGTACTCTGGTGCTCGACCCTATAGAGTCTGCCGTTAATTCAACTTCAACACTCGAGGAGAAAGTTCCAGAAGTTGGTGGCGGGTTCATGCCGGCTCGTCGCCCGCTGCGCATAGCGATGATTGCCTACTCCTTCTACGAGATGGACAATCGAATCTTGCGCTATGCGTCGGCACTTGCTAAGCGAGGCGACCACATCGACGTTTTTGCACTGCGCCGGGAAGGGCAACCTGCAGAAGAGGTGACGGAGGGAGTTCATGTTAATCGCCTCCAAGCCCGCACCCTGAACGAAAAAAACCAACTCTCCTTTGTATGGAGGATTTGTCAGTTTCTTTTGCGCGCTCTGATTCAAGTCGCGAAGCACGAATCACGAGCTCATTATGACCTGCTTCACGTACATTCCGTTCCCGATTTCCTGGTTTTTAGTGGATTGTTTCCCAAACTTCGCGGCACGCCAGTAATTCTTGATATTCATGACATCCTCCCCGAACTCTACGCCAGCAAGTTTGCCTCTGGTGATAAGTCGGGCATGTTTCGGTTCCTTGTTGGTGTTGAACAAGCCTCGACTCGCTTTGCCGACCACGTGATCATTGCAAATCATATTTGGCGAGACCGGTTGATTTCGCGTAGTTTATCTCCTGATAAGTGCACGGTTGTCATGAATTATCCGGACCGCTCCATTTTCATGCGAAGGAACCATTCTCAGCCAACAAATGGAAAATTCCTGATGCTCTACCCTGGTTCGCTCAACTGGCACCAGGGTCTCGACGTCGCGATTCGTGCTTTTGCCAAGATAAGTAAGAAGGCTCCTCACGCGGAATTTCATATCTACGGCGATGGGCCCTCAGCGAAACAATTGATGGAGCTCATTAAAGAGCTGGGGGTCGAGAGTCAAATCAGCATGTACCCGGGTTGTCCTCTCCAGGAAATTCCCCGCATTATGGAATCCGCCGATCTTGGAATCGTACCGAAGCGAAAAGATAACTTTGGAAACGAGGCTTTCAGCACGAAAATCCTTGAGTTCATGGCCATGCGGGTGCCAGTGGTTGTATCGGATACCATGATCGATAAGTATTATTTTGATGATTCAATCGTTAGATTTTTCCGTAGTGGCGATGACAGTGATTTGGCCCGCTGCATGTTGGAAATGATCGAAAATTTTGGGGCGAGAAAACTGCAAATTGAGAATGCAAGTCGATTCGTTGAAACCTTCGATTGGAGCGCAAGACAGCATGAATATCTTGAACTGGTCGATCGGTTGACCAAAAATACCCTCGCCTGAAACCTTTCCACACCTCGATCGGTTTGCCTTATCCCCGATAGCTCTTCCTTAATAGGCACAGAGCATAGCCTTCGAGTCTTTCCCTGATAGAAATATACAGCCAAGAAATGGATATGGATCTTGTGGATAACGTACACTATTCGTCGCACATTTGAAGGGAGCAGGTCTGGTTGGGAAGAACAAAGGGGCTGAGGAGCTCATCTCCAACTAGTTGTAGAGGTTTTTCATTACTTCTCACAGTCCCATCAGATTCTGGAACACCGGTTGTTTTCCAATGGAAGGTTTACTCACCCGAAGGGAGAATATACTCAGATGAAGGGTGTCGTTCTTGCTGGCGGAAAGGGCTCGCGACTTTTTCCGCTCACACGCGTCACAAACAAACATCTCCTGCCGGTCTATGACCGGCCGATGATTTTTTACCCGATCCAGACCCTCGTGGATGCGGGCATAAAGGATATTATCGTGGTGACGGGGGGCCAGAATTCAGGCGACTTCTTGCGTCTCCTATCGAACGGGAAGGATTTCGATCTTCACCGCATTCATTACACGTATCAGGAAGGATCGCGGCGCCCACATTATCTTGAAAGAAGTCCCCGACCCCGCAAGATTCGGTTGCCCTGAGATCGTCGACGGACAAATTCTTGGCATTGAAGAAAAACCCAAAGCGCCGAAATCAAAATATGCCGTAACCGGCATCTACTTTTACGATCAAAGCGTGTTCGAAAAGATAGGAAAAACCAAGCCAAGCTGGCGTAATGAACTGGAGATCACCGACGTGAACAATATGTATCTTCGGGAGGCTACCCTTACGCACAGCGAGCTGGAAGGTTGGTGGACGGATGCCGGAACGTTTGATTCGTTGCTTCGTGCCACGAACATGGTCGCGGAATCCGGAGCAAACAAAATCCCAGGTCGTGGGGCTCCGCCGCGACATGGGCGAGACGGCGAATAGAACGGGGCATCGATTACAGACATGACCGGCGGGTTAGAACAAAAGGGAGAGACAGCGTGAAGATTCTCATAACGGGTGGTGCGGGCTTTATCGGGTCGAATTTTATTC
>WNGC01003547.1_pt1 | contig 21149 bp, 26 predicted proteins | sample 5400051 | NCBI WGS metagenome assembly WNGC01 (sample SAMN13153368, study PRJNA577476) | soil metagenome | isolation source: 20 cm soil or saprolite under grassland replicate 2 | place: USA:California | collected 2016-06-15
CGACGCCCCTCAGGAACCAGAGCGACACCGCGCTCGACGATCCGCTGTGGCGGCACAGCGTTGAGGCGCTTCCCCTCCCATAGAATCGCGCCGGCGCGCGGAACCAGCAGACCGGCGATGGTTTTGAGAAGCGTTGATTTTCCAGCGCCGTTGGGCCCGACGAGAGCGACCATCTCACCGGGTTGAATCGTGAGACTTACCCCATGCAACGCGGTGAGCGCGCCGTAGGCAACCTCAAGATTCTTCACCTCAAGCATGGCTTTCTCTTCGCGCTTGAACCGTTGTTTAAATCCTCGTGCTTTCTCCGAGATAGACTTCGATCACTTGCGGATCTTTCGCGATGCTGCCGGGCAGGCCCTCGGCAATCTTCTCGCCGGCGCTCAGAACCACGATGCGATGGGAAAGATCAAGCAACGCCCAGACGATATGCTCCACCAGGATGAGGGAAAGTCCTTGCCCTTGCAGCGAGCGGATAAGATTCATCGCCTGCGCGGTCTCGGAGCGAGATAGTCCAGCCATGAACTCATCCAGGAGTAGGAGCTTGGGAGACGTGGCGAGAGCGCGCGCCAATTCGAGCCGCTTCCTCGCCATCACGGGAAGCGTATGAGCGGGCCGCGTCGACAGGCCGTCCAAACCCACTGAAGACAGGAGCTCGGCCGCCTTGCGACGAGCCGCGGCTCCGCCTAGCCGCTCACGGCCATAGCCTAAGCCGACGAGCACATTTTCTACGACCGTCAGGCCGAGGAACGGTCGCACCAGCTGAAATGTTCGAGCCAGGCCGCGGCGACAGATCTGATGAGGCGCAAGACCGTTCACGCGCTCGCCGAGAAATCGAATCTCGCCGCCGTCGGGAACTAGGGCGCCACTGACGAGATTGAAAAGAGTCGTCTTCCCCGAGCCGTTCGGTCCCATGACGCCGAGAATCTCGCCCGCCTCCATGGTCAAGGTCACTGACTTGACAGCCGCGACGCCGTCAAAACTCTTTGACACTTTATTGAGAGAGAGAAGGGCCACTAGATTTTCGATTTTAGATTTTTGATTTTCGCTTGATCCAAAATCGGCAATCCAAAATCCAAAATGATACAATTCCTGCTATCGCTGACTGAAGGGCGGAGCCGGGTACGCAAATGGCGCGGTGGCAAACTCCTTAGGCCAGACCAGTTCCTGTTTTCCTTTGAGCCATTGCTGGAAAAAGACCTTCACCTCGCCGGTCCCATCCGGCCGGAAGCGCACGGGCCCAACCACGGTGGTCATGTTTGTTGCCGCGATGGCGTCGCGGATCTTGTCCCGGTCGAGCGCGCGGGCGCGAGCAATTGCGTCGGCCAGGATCTGAACGCAAGCATAGGATGGCCCTACGATCGGGTCAGCCGGGCGATTGAATAATTTCTGATGCGCCTCGTTTAGCTCACCCACCTTGGGATAGCGAGCGGCGAAGTGCCAGCCGGGCGACAGCACAACATAGTCGCCGTCTTTGCCGAGGTTTTGGGACCATACCGGCGGATCGGGCGCGCGGATGATGAGTGAGAATTTGGGATTGAAATCCAACTCCTTCATCTGCCTGACGATCGTCATGCCGTCAGGAGGCGAGGGGAGGGCGAAGACCGTTTCGGCCCCGGCTGATTTGGCTTTCAAGATCAAATCGGAAAAATCTTTGGCGCCCGGGGCATATTCGCCGCTCGCCACCACTTGATAACCGCGCTGCTTGGCTTGGCTTTCCCAGAGCGACCCCATCTCCTTTCCCCAGTCGGTTCGTTCGAGGACGAGCGCAACCTTCGTAGGCCGTTGAGCCGCTGGGATCGAAGCATCGAGGAAGACAAACGTCTCCTTCGTTAGGTCGGGAGACTTTGGAAAAGGCGAGAAGAGGTAGCGCAGGCCTTGTTTATGGATGCCATGAAACGCGAAAGCGACACCTAGATAAGGAATTTTATTTTTATCCGCGATCGAGGCGGCGGCAGCATGGAGGTCGGAGCCAAATCCGCCCAGATAGGCGACGACTCCCTGGGTGGCGAGAGTTTCTAGCCGAGCCACGGTCTTGGTGGGATCTGATTCATCGTCCAACATGACCAGCTCGAGCCGCATGTTCTTGCCGCCGACGCTGACTCCGCCCGCGCTGTTTACCTGTTGGACCGCGATCTCGTAACCCGCCTTGTTTTGCGCGCCACCGGCGGCGTATCTCCCGGTGAGCGGAACAACGGCGCCGATCTTGATGGTCTGGGCAGTCCCTTTGGAGCTAAAGCCGAGAAGCGCGAGCGCTATTGAAACAAAAATCGCACCAATCCGTCTCATGTTCTCCTCCTTGCCGGGGTTCTTCGTGGCCGCGACGATAGATACCACGGCCCAGCAAATCCGTCAAAATCAGACTTCTATCCGGCGCTCAATTGCCTCAGCCCTTTGTCAACGCAAGCCCTAACAGGGTGGCGATAGGGCCGAGCGTCGCGTTGATTTTGAGAAGCATGAACCACTTTTGCCAATGCGCACGCAGTGGTTCGGGCCACGAGGGAGTTTCGGCGCTGACTTGCGCCGTTAGCGAGACGATTTTCGGTCCGTATTTGAAGACCTGCAGAGAGTGATGCACGAGCATGGCAATAAAGACGAAAATTTTGACGGATAACATCACCATATAATATCGGCCCAGATTCCCGCCCGATATTTGGTTACGAAGAATCAGATTTACCATTCCGGTAATCATGATGAGCGCAATTCCCGTCCAGGAGACCGCTTCAAATGCAATCCTTCCTTGATTCAACACCTGGATTCCCGCGCCGGGCTGCAGCTCATCGACCGCCGGTCCAAAGACGACCAGAAAAAACATAACGCCGCCCAACCAAAGCGCGAGGGCTAGGAGATGAACGAGTAGACTAAGCGTCTGCCAAGAACTCATGACGGTAACCGGTGTTTGTTGACAGCGACTTGCTTAACATCGAGGTCAAACCTAATCATAAGGATGGTTCGCTAGATGCTCAGCTGGTTACCAGAAGACGTGTCTACGTTTGGTGGAGAGATCGATTCGTTATTTTATCTTATATACTATATTACGGCCGTCACGTTCATTCTGGTCACCGTTTTAATGGTCGTATTCCTGATCATGTACCGCCAAAAGGAAGGGCGACGTGCCACCTACACTCATGGAAATACGACCTTGGAGATCATCTGGACGATCATTCCGGCTGCCATCTTGATCGTGCTCTCCTTCATGAGCGTATCGACCTGGGCCAAGGTGAAACGCTACGCGCCGGACAGCGACTTTGAACTGCAAGTTACCGCGAAGCAATTTAACTGGGAGGTCGTCTATCCCGGAGCGGACCACCAGTTTGGCACGCCGGACGACGTGAAGTTTGACAATGATTTGCATGTCCCGGTCAATAAGGTCGTGCGCGTCCATCTGTCGTCGAGAGACGTTATTCATAGTTTCTTCCTGCCGAATTTGCGGCTCAAGCAGGACGCGGTCCCCGGGCGCACTATTCTGGTCTGGTTTGAAGCCACGAAGCCTGGCAAGTATGAGCTTCCGTGTGCCGAGCTTTGTGGCTTCGGCCATTCTGGAATGAAAGGTTGGCTGTACGTCCACACGCCGGAGGAGTACGCCAAATGGGCAGCGGAAAACCTAACCGCCAAACCGCAGTAAGGCATCCACTCTTTTAGTGAATTCGTGTAAGCATATTGACGGAGGAGCTTGAACGATGAGCGATACAGTAGCCGCCGGAGCAGTGCACGCAGCGCATGCGCACCACGAAGAATTAGGTTTCTGGCGCACCTATGTGTTTTCCACCGACCATAAAATGATCGGCCGACAGTTTCTCTTTCTCGGCCTGTTCATGCTGATGATCGGTGGGCTGCTGGCCATGATGATTCGCTGGGAACTTGCTTGGCCCGAAACCGCGGTGCCGGGAGTAAGCTGGATTCCTGAGCCTTATATGTACGGGGGGATTATTCCGCCCCAGACCTACAACGCGATCTTTACCATGCATGCGACGATCATGATCTTTTTTGTGGTCATGCCGATCATGGTCGGCTGCTTCGGCAATTTCCTTATCCCGTTGATGGTCGGCACGCGGGACATGGCCTTTCCCAAGTTGAACCTGCTTTCCTTCTGGGTGGGCGCCGTTTCCGGCGTCGTCATGCTGTCAAGCTTTTTCGTTCCCGGCGGCCCGGCGGCCTCGGGCTGGACCGCTTACGCGACCCTCTCGGCCAAAGCGCAATACACGGGCGTGGACTGGGGACAAAATCTCTGGATCATCAGCCTGATCATTCTGGGCGTTTCTTCCTTGATGGGTTCCATCAACTACATCACGACGATCGTCAACATGAGAGCGCCGGGCATGACTTACTTCCGCATGCCGCTCGTTATTTGGTCGTTATTCGTCACCGCGATCCTGTTGCTGCTTGCTCTTCCGGTCTTAACCGCTGCTTTGGCCATGCTGCTCTTCGATCGGACCTTCGGTACCAGCTTCTTCCTGCCGGAAGGAGGGGGCGAGCCGCTCCTTTGGCAGCATATGTTCTGGTTCTTCGGCCATCCGGAAGTTTATGTTTTAGTGCTTCCGGCGATGGGCGTGACTTCGGAACTGCTCTCGACTTTTTCACGCAAACCGATCTTCGGTTATCACGCCATGGCATTTTCCATGATCGCCATCGCTTTTCTCTCCTGGATCGTATGGGGCCATCACATGTTCGTGAGCGGTATGAATCCGCTCCTCGGCACGGCCTTCATGATGACCACGATGGTCATTGCCGTCCCGTCAGCCATCAAGGTTTTCAACTGGCTCGGCACTCTCTGGGGTGGGTCCATTCGCTTGACTGCGCCGATGCTCTTTGCCCTGGGGTTCGTCTCGAATTTCGTCATCGGCGGGTTGAGCGGTATCTTCATGGCGTCCACGCCGGTCGACATCTTCATTCATGACACTTATTACATCGTCGCCCATTTCCACTACGTCGTTGCTGGAATTATCTTTGCGCTATTCGCCGCGGTCTATTACTGGTTTCCGAAGATGTTCGGTCGGATGATGAACGAAAGGTTGTGGAAGATCCACTTCGTGCTGACCTACATTTTCTTTAACGGCGCCTTTTTTCCGATGCATTTTCTCGGAGTGGCCGGTCACATGCGGCGGATTTACAACCCAACTCAATACGAGTTTCTCCAGCCGATGCAGCACTGGAATGTTTTTATCACGGTGAGCGCACTGATCCTCGGCGCGTCGCAGATTTTTTTCCTGTATAATTTTGTCTCGAGCCTGTTCGCCGGCAAGAAGGCCGAGCGCAATCCTTGGCAGGCCAACACTCTGGAATGGACTGCGGCTTCGCCGCCGCCGCACGGGAACTTCGAGGTCCAGCCGGTGGTGTACCGCGGCCCTTACGAATATAGCTCGCCGGAAGTGAAAGAAGATTGGTTGCCGCAGAATAAGCAACTCGGAGCCGGAGCCGCGGCCCGAGCCCATTAGTGTAGTTCCATGTCAGCCGCCAGCCGTCCCGCGCAAAATTCGGGGGACGTGAGCGTTTGGCCCCACCGACTCGCTGTCATTCTGGCCTGCGCGACGTTTCCTTTGCTCTTTATCGGCGGTCTCGTCACCGGCAAAGGGGCGGGCCTTGCGGTCCCCGACTGGCCGACGACCTTCGGGTACAACATGTTTTTTTACCCTTGGTCCAAAATGGTCGGCAACATTTTCTACGAACATAGCCATCGGCTGATTGCAGCAGCCGTCGGCGTCCTGACCATCGCGTTGGCGCTGACGTTTTGGCTTCAGGAGCGCCGCCATTGGCTCCGCTGGCTCGGAGCTGTGGCGCTGCTGTTGATTATTCTCCAAGGCGTCATCGGCGGGCTTCGGGTCGTCCTGCTCGAGCACGCGCTGGCGATCGTCCACGCCGCATTCGCGCAAGCCTTTTTTGCTTTGACGGTGAGTCTCGCTATCTTCACTTCAGCGGAATGGAATGATGAGCCCAAAATCGAGCTGATCACGGACAGCGGCCGGCTGCGGAGACTTTGCGCCATCACCACGGGATTGATCTACGTCCAGTCTGTTTTCGGCGCCGTGCTTAGGCACACGGGAGGGCGGCTGGATGCTCATTTACTCTTCGCCGCGTTGGTGACGCTTCATGTCGTGTTCATCCTGGTCCGCGTCATGAGATCGCACGCGGATCGTCCGACGTTCAGGCGGCCTAGCGTCGTTCTCTGCTCCCTTTTGGTTTTGCAGCTCATGCTCGGCCTGGCATCCTATTTCGCAAAATTCACGTCGGCGCTCGGACTCCCCATGGGGGCGCTGGTGGTTTTAACCACGACCCATTTGATAACCGGCTCGCTGATGCTGGCGACGAGCTTGCTGGTGACGTTAAGGGCCTACCGCTATTCTGTAAGCTCAAGGTTGACCGGCGGTCGAAGAGTTTTAACGGAGCAATTTTCCGCATGAGTTCCACTACCGGCACTGTGGCAATCTCTGGGGAGGGCGTTCTTCGCCGGTTTGCGGATTTTTTTGAGCTGGCGAAACCGCGCATCGTCCTCATGGTCCTGGTGACGGCATTCGTGGGCTTTTACGTCGGGTCCGAGAAAATTCCTGATTATCTTCGGCTGCTGCAAATGCTGTTCGGAACGGCGCTGGCGGCCGGCGGCACCTTGGCGCTCAATCAATTTGTCGAACGCGACACGGACGCGATGATGCAACGGACCCGCCGCCGTCCGCTTCCTGACGGGCGCGTGCAGCCGCGCGAAGCTCTATGGTTCGGAGCTCTGATCACAATGGCCGGGCTTGTTTATCTCGCTCTCGCCGTCAATCTCCAGAGCGCGTGGGTCACCGCTCTGATCACGTTGAGCTACCTGCTTTTGTACACGCCGATGAAGCGCAGGAGTTCTCTTTGCATGCTCGTCGGCGCTGTGCCGGGCGCCCTGCCACCGGTCATCGGTTGGGTGGCGGCGAGAGGCGATTTCAAAGTAGACGCCTGGGTGCTCTTCGCCATCATGTTTTTATGGCAAGTGCCGCACACTTTGGCGATTGCTCGGCTCTACCGAGAAGATTTTGCCAAGGCGGGCATTCAATTTCTCCCGGTCATCGATCCCGAGGGGGCGAGCACGAACCGCCAGATCATCAGCCACTGCGCCGCGTTGCTCGCGGTGAGCTTGTTACCCACCTTGCTGGGCCTCGCCGGAGCCGTTTATTTTACAGTGGCGTTTGTGCTTGGCGTTGGCTTTCTCGCGAGCGGGATCAGTTTGGCGATGGAGTCAACGCCCAGCGGGGCGCGCAGATTGTTATTTGCCTCGTTGATTTATTTGCCCGTGCTCTTGCTGGTCATGGCGTTGGACCGAGTGCCGTTATGAGTGAGCTCCTGATGGAACAGCCTCGGAGCACTCGGGTTAGGAATCGGCGCGTCGGTTTGTTTCTGGCGGTGCTGATCTTGCTCTATATCGCAGCGGTGATTGCCTTCATCATTGTGTATTGATCCATTGAACTGATAAGCTTGTCTCATGGCAAAAAGTTCGACGGCACGACGGCTCGATGAACCGCTAGCAGGCGTAGAGCAGAAGCAGCCGGCGTTCGGCGGGGGCGAGCCACCCGCGCCGCCGGTGCGGCCGAATACGCCGGTCGGCAGCAATGCCACGCTCGCCGTGGCTATGTTCCTCGGCGCGGAGGCGATGTTTTTCGCCGGACTCATCGGCGCCTATATTGTCTTTCGTGTGGCTGCGCCGATTTGGCCTCCGCCGTTCCAGCCTCGTCTTCCCATCGGCGTGACCGGAGTGAACACGTTGATCTTGCTTGCCAGCGCCGTGACGATGCGTTTGAGCTTGCGAGCCGTCCGGGCCAACGATCGAAAGCAATTGATTCGTTTACTCGCCACCACGGCGGCACTGGGCGGAATATTTCTCGCGATCCAAGGCTTCGAGTGGATTCGCTTGATCCGCTTCGGCCTGACGGTTTCAAGCAGCGTGTATGGCGGGCTGTTCTATACACTCATCGGCTTTCACGGCCTGCATGTCCTCGGCGCGTTGATCTGGCTTTTGACGGTCTTCGCCCTCACCCAACAGGGCCGATTTTCGAAGGAGCGCCACGTCGGCTTACAGACCTGTTGCATGTACTGGACGTTTGTCGTCGGCTTGTGGCCGGTTCTCTACGGACTCATCTACCTATATTAGGTGTTGCCGGTTGACACTGAAGAATCGTTACGATACTTTTCGGCTACTTGAGGTTAAAAAAAGAATGAAACAGAGAATTTTATTGGGCGTGCTCAGTATTTGGACCGCGTGTTTTCACGTTCCGTCTATCGCCCGTGCTTGCTCCGTCTGTTTAACCGGCGCGAACGATCCGACGGCGGACGCTTTTAACTGGAGCGTGCTCTTTCTCATGGCGACGCCTTACACAGTCGTCGGCTCCATCGCGGGCTGGCTTTTTTACACCCATAGGCGCTCGGCTGCCAAACACGAAAAGAAAGAAAAGAATGAGACTGCCGAGGGGCTCGTTCATTTGACTTGGAATCCGAAGGAAAGCGGAAGATGAGTGAAGCTGCTGCAATACACGCGGGAGTAGAGCCCCAGGAATCTCCCCTGACCCCCGAGAGTTGGGGCAAATTGGGGATGTGGCTCTTTCTCGCCGGCGACGCTATGTCCTTTGGCTGTTTGATCGTTGGTTACGGGATTTTGCGTCATGCGAGCGCTAACTGGCCGGTGCCTAAAGACGTGCTTGGAATTAATCTGACCGCGTTCATGACCTTTCTGCTGATCGTCAGCAGCGTTACGATGGTGCTCTCGTTGTCGGCGATCCAAAAGCATGACATGGCTAGGTTCAAGAAGTTCCTCGGGCTCACGATTCTCGGTGGGTTGATTTTCTTGGGATGCCAGGCCTACGAATGGACGCATTTGATCACGGAGCGCTTGCCGGAACTTGGCCTCTCTTTCTCGACGCATCTCTTCGCTACGACATTTTTCATACTTACCGGTTTTCACGGCATGCACGTGACCGGTGGCGTTATCTACAACAGCTGTGTTTTGGCCGCGGTTACGCGCGGCCGTTATGAGGCCAAACATGTGGAGATCGCGGGGCTCTATTGGCACTTCGTCGATCTCGTCTGGATTTTAATTTTTACTTTCGTTTACCTCCTTTAGTCAGGAAACAGGAGTTGTTCAATGGCGGAAACGACACATCCAGAACCTAACTATATCGGCGTATTCTGGTGGCTGCTCATTCTGACCATTCTAGAAATCGCCGTGGTTTACACGCCCATCGCTAAGATGGTCATTGCCGTCATGCTTGTGACCCTCGCCGTGACCAAGGCGGCGCTGGTAGCGATGTACTTTATGCACCTTAAATTCGAGCGACGTACTCTGGCGCTGGTTGCGCTCAGCCCCTTTGTGCTCTGTGTTTTTCTGATATTGATGCTGACGCCTGATATCTTTCCCCATTGATTTCGGTTGCCCAGCTTCCTTCTCTGAACGCGGCGCTGAATTCTCTCAGCGCCGTTTTTTTAATCACAGGATATTACTTCATCCAGTCCAAGCGCATCAGCGCTCATAGGATCTGCATGTTGTCGGCGTTTGCCTGCTCGACGGTTTTTCTGATTTCTTATCTCACCTATCATTTTCAAGTCGGCTCCGTGCCGTTCAAAGGGCAGGGTTGGGTCCGGACGGTTTACTTCGCCATTCTTCTCACCCATACGATTCTGGCGGCGACGGTCGTTCCTCTGGTGATTATCACGCTGGTGCGGGCGCTCAAACAAAGATTCCCGGCGCATCGGCGCATCGCCCGGTGGACGTTCCCGATCTGGCTTTACGTCTCGGTGACCGGCGTGGTTGTCTACGGGATGCTTTACTGGTTGGCCCCTCAACGCTAATTTTAACCCACCAGCCCTGATAGCGTTCGTTGACAAACAATAGTTATTGACGGTACTCAGTTAAAGCGCGGGAGGCCCAGTGATGAAATCCATCGGTATCGTCGGTTGTGGCACCATCGGCCGCGCGCTTCTCAACGCGGTTTACGAGGGCAGAGTCTCTATGCGGGTTGCGGGCATCACAAGCCGGGCCGAAAGCAGCGCGCGTGAGTTTCTGTCCACCCTAAAGAATCCGCCTCGCTATTTGCCCCAGAAGGAGTTGATCGCCGGTTCTGACCTGATCGTCGAAGCCGCGGGTGGTGCCGTCGTGCCGAGTCTGGCTCGCGAGGTGTTCGCCGCCGGCAAGGATCTCATGGTAATCAGTGCCGGGGCGCTACTCGATTATCCGGAGATCATGGAGCAATCCCGGCAAAGCGGTTGCCGCCTCTATGTTCCGTCCGGCGCCATCGCCGGTTTGGACGGGATCAAGTCCGCATGCGTGGGTCAGATTACTCATGTGACGATGACGACGCGCAAGCCGCCCAACGGACTCGAGGGCGCGCCCTATCTCGTTCAGAACCAAATCTCTCTCGCCGGACTGACCGTAGAAAAAGAAATCTTCACCGGGAGCGCCCGCGAAGCCTGCAAAGGATTTCCCGCCAATGTGAATGTTTCCGCGGCGGTGAGCTTGGCGGGGATCGGCCCCGACAAGACACGCGTACGCATCCTGGCGGTGCCCGGACTTCAGCGCAATTGTCATGACATTGAGGTTGAAGGGGAGTTCGGCCGGCTTCATATCCGCATTGAAAATGTGCCGAGCGAAAATCCCAAAACCGGAAAACTGACCGCGCTCTCCATCATTCGCTCTATCCAGGACGTCGTGGACCCCGTGCGGATCGGAACTTGAGCCAATCATGACAAATACCGACCTGATGGTCCGCATGTTGGAGGAAGCCGGAGTGCGTTGGCTCTTCGGCATTCCCAGCGGGCCGGTGCTGCCGCTGATCGATTCGCTGCGGCAAAGCTCCGTTCAGTTCATCCTCACGGCCAGTGAAACATCGGCCGGTTTCATGGCCTCGGCCGTCGGCTACTTAACGGGAATCCCCGGCGTTTGCGCTTCAACCGTCGGCCCCGGCGCGACGAATCTCACGACGGGCGTCGGCTCGGCTTGGCTGGATCGCTCTCCTCTGCTCGCCATCACCTGCAACGTAGCGTCGCCGTGGCTCGAGCGGCGCATTCAGATGCGCATCGATCACATGGCTCTGTTCAAGCCACTCACAAAAGCGAGTTTCTCCCTCAAAGACGGCCGGGTGGGTGAGACCTTATCGGAGGCGTTGGGACTCGCGATTCAGGAGCCGCCGGGTCCGGTGCATTTAGACTTGCCGGAAGACATCGCTCAGGGGAATGCTGCGGAGTTGAAACGTCATCGGCGTGCTTCAAATCAACTGCCGGACCTCTCTAAGAAAGCCGCGGACGCAATCGCGGCCGCCTTAAAGAAAGCGCATCGCCCCCTGCTCGTGACCGGTCTTACTTTCACGCGCGGTAGCGCGGCACGACAACTGTTGCAATTCGTTGAGACCCAAAAGATTCCGTTTGTCTCCACGCTCCACGGAAAGGGTTTCTTGCCCGAAGATCATCCCAACTGGGTCGGCGTCATAGGCCGGGCGCGGCGCACAAACGTGAAGGCACTCACCGATCGGGCGGATCTGATCATCGCAGTGGGTTACGATCCCATTGAGATCAATTACGAAGAGTGGGTGGGAGAAACCCCTGTGATCCACGTGAGCACCGAGGTAGCCGAACCGGGTGCAGGATTAAACTTCGTCTGGAACGAGGCCTGCGATTTGGATCGCGCCATCGAGGCAATGAATCGGCTTCAAAGGTTCGCCAACGATTGGTCGCCGGAGACATGGCAAGAACATCGCGTCCGCTTGGAGCGCGCTCTCCGACCGGGCGGAAGCGACTTTGCCGTGCAGGCGGTCATAGATATTCTCCGCAACAAATTGCCGGCGAACGGAATCTTGGCGTACGACGTCGGCGCGCATACGCATCAGATCGCGACGCAGTGGCGCACCAATCAACCCAAAACTTTGCTGGCGACCAACGGCTGGTCGTCCATGGGGTACGGCATGCCGGCGGCCTATGCGGCGAAACTGGTTTTCCCCGATCGGCCCGTCGTTGCGGTTGTCGGCGACGGCGGCTTTCAAATGACCGCAGGCGAGTTGGCGCTGGCGCGCCGGTTGCGCTTGGCCGTGCCCGTCATCGTGCTCAACGACGGATGGCTGGGGCTCATGAAAGTCAAACAAGAGCGCAGAAACTATCCGCTCTCGGGAGTCTTCCTCGGCGATCCGCCGGAATCGCCGGCCCACTACTTCGGGGTGCCCTGTCGGCCAGCAAGAACGCCGGAAGCTTTCCGAGACGCGCTAGATTGGGCATTTGCGCTCGAAGAACCGAGCGTCATCGAAGCGTTCATCGACGTCGAAAGTTATTCGGCTACCGTCTTCGATTAGGCCCCGCCCTTTCCATGTCTCGTGTCACCTCCACGCGCGACCGCTTTCGCTGGACTATCCTCGCCCTGATCAGCGTCTCGCATTTCTCTTTCGGCGCCGGTTGGCTGGCGGACCATCTCGGCGTGCAGAAGACAATGCTTCAAGGACATCTGTTTTTGGGCGTCTGCACCGTTGCGGCTTCGCTTGCGCCATCGTTTTCGTGGGCGTTTGCCAGTTTTTTCCTTGCGGGGGCGGGCTACAGCTTTCTTAATCCCGCGTCAAGCAAAGGCGTAATGGCATGGTTTGATCACGACGAGCGCGCGACGGCCATGGGAACCAAACAGACCGGAGTACCGGCGGGCGGCGTGGTGACCGCGATGCTCGCCCCTCAGCTGGTTTTAATCGTGGGTTGGCGCGGCGCACTGTCTGCTCTTGGCCTGATTAACTTTTTCTTCGGATTTTTATTTTCCTCGCTCTGGCGTGATCCTTACAGCGAAAATTTTGTAGCGGCTCCTCATTCTGTGACACCGGCACGAGCCGCGGCGCCGCTGAAGATCTGGAGTTTTCTGCCCATAAGCTGCGGCACGGCGATCTACCTTGTCGGACAGATGGCGCTGATCACCTATGTCCCGCTCTATCTGAAAGAGATGGCGGGTTTTTCCGCTTACTGGGCAAGTCAGGCGCTGGCGCTCACGCAAGCGGGCGCCATGATCGGGCGCATCGGCTGGGGAGTCGCAAGCGACAAGCTCTTTGGCGGCCGGCGCAAGATTGTTTTGATTATCATCGGTTTGTTGTCGACGTTTTTCATCGCTGTTTTAAGCTTCATGACTCGCGGGTCGTCGCTTTTTCTTCTTTTGCTGATTCTTTTCCTTTCGGGCGTCTGTTTGGTCGGATACCAAGGAGTCTCTTACGCCCTGATTGGCGAACTGGCCGGCAAGGAGAGAACCGGCGCGGCGCTGGGGATGATGATTACGATCAACGCCGCCTGCGCGACCCTTGGCACGCCGCTGTTCGGTTACCTCGTCGATCGCACCGGCTCGTATCCCATTGCCTGGCAGGCGCTTGCAGGAGCCCTTGGCCTCGGCATCATCGGGCTTGCGACTCTACTGAAGGAACCGCAGCGGTTGGCCTGAAGACCACGCGAAGGTTATTAGCGTTGGAATGCAAGCTGCGGCAAAATTTTCCCCTGCTTCCCTAGCTGCCTGATCAACGCTAGGTCGGCTTTTTCTAAATAGCATCATGAAACTGGTCTATAACGCTGTCCCGGCCTGAATCGTTGAGGTTTTGACCGTTCGCCCGGCCAGTATTCTTGTGCCGTGAATTTTCTTTTGCGATAGCGCGTCTAAGATTTGTCTTTGGGAATCCAGTTCTCAAAAGTACTCGACCGACGAGGTGGCAAATGAAGCGTTATTTGTCGTCAGGAATTCTTTCGCTCGCTTTAGTATTGACCGGCCTTGGTGTTGCGGCCGGAGCCCAGGGCCGGTGGGAACTAATGGGCCGCCGTGAGGTCGACTTCAGAGGCGACCATGACCGGATCGAAGTGGGGCGGCGCGAGGGGACTTATCGGCAACTGGAGCTCCGGGTGGAAGGTGCGCCCATTGAAATGTATGACATGACTGTAACCTTCGCTAACGGAGAGACATTCAAGCCAAACCTGCGTCACCGCTTTGCCGAGGGATCAGGGAGCCGTGTTATCGACCTTCCCGGAGACCGCAGAGCTATCCGACGCGTCGATTTTTCCTATCGCACCATCAATCGCCGAGAGGGAAAAGCGAGGGTCGCGCTGTACGGGCGCTAAGTCGTTCGCAATCGCCGTCTGCCTCTGCGGGGCTGTGTGCCTCGTGCAGCCCCGCGAATCACTCTCCTTTCAGAATAGGCAAAAATGTCGCAGGAGTCCCGGGTATTGTCTGTTGGCTGCACTGATGAATCTAAAGCACCGGTTCCCTGAAAATTTCCCTAAATCAATCCATCAGTTATCGAGTTCTTTGCCGCTTCGTACGGCCTTCGGCTATTTTTTGTGCAGGGCCGGGAAACATCCCAAACGATCTTCGGAGAGCCTCAATCGATTGCAAATGATCCGTCTTAGCCCTTTCCTTCGTCTAATGAATTAGGAAGGAGAACCTAACATGGAATGGCTAAACCTGAGAAAACTTGTAGTCGGCACTGTGCTGGGAGGCTTGATGATTTCCGTCGGTGGCTGTTATTACCCGTATCGATACTGGCGCGACCATGACTACTATCATCGTGACGGTCGGTACGACGGCCGTTATTATGGCGATCGCGGCTACTATCACCGCGATTATGACCGTGATCGGTGGTAGATACGATCACACGACGCTTTAGAAACTCGCCAGCGGGGGCAATTAGCAAAAAACGAGGACATCATGGCGGCGAAGATCGACTATATAGCGTGCCCGAAGCGGCCCAAGAAGCATCGGATCGACAAGAAGTAGTTAAAAACGATTTCTCATCGGTTTTAAGAGCGCGAGCCCTCAAATTCTGGAAAAGTCCGAGCGATAACCGCTCGGACCTTTAGCGCAGTCGTCACTTTTGACACGTCGGAAGCGCCACCGTCGGAAAATACTTTCCTTCTCTCTACGATCGCTCTCGTGTTTGATTCAGATCGAGTTCCGTTTCACTGCAACAAAGTGAAGGATCTAAGAGGTCTTGAGATTCTTCGCCTTAGGCTCAGAATGACATTACATATTCAACGAATTTCGGATACGCCGCACTAGGATTTTCGTCTCGCCGACCGGTCACGTGAAACGGTCCAGGCATGGCCGTCCCCTAAGTTGACATGCTATCAGTGTGGTATTAAGCGATAAGATTGTAGCGCATCTGCAACTAACGGCCGAGAGGAGAAAATCATGATTCGCGGAGTCTTGCTGCCGATTATTACGCCCTTCGACGAGAGAGCGCGGGTAGATGAGCAGATCATGCGGCAACTTGTGGATTTTCATATCGGCGCAGGCATTCAGGGTTTGTTTGTCCTCGGCTCTACCGGCCAAGGGCCGGCGATGTCCGTGGAGGAACGGAAGAAAGCCGCCGCCGTTGCTCTTGATCAGGCCCGATCCCGCGTGCCCGTGATTATTCACGTCGGCACGGCCGATACCGAGAGCACAGTGGAACTGGCGGAGCATGCGGCGGCGCATAAAGCCGACGCCGTGGCGATCGTTCCGCCTTACTATTACTCGGATCATACGGAGTACGAGATTGTCGCGCACTACAAAGCCGTCGCCAAAGCGGTAGCGCTGCCGATCTTCATTTATGAGAATCCCAAGTACTCCGGCATTTCCGTGCCGCCAGGACTCGCGGTGCGGATGAAGGAACAAATTCCCGCCCTTAAGGGTATCAAGGTCGCCTATGGTCAAGGAGCGCTGCTCGAATACGTCCGGCTCCTGCCGGACGTTTCGGTCTTTACCGGCAACGCGGATTTGTTTGGTCTCGTGCCTTTTGGTCTCGCCGGCATGATCAATCCGCCGACGAGCTTCGTCCCCGAGCTTTGCGTGGAGTTGTGGAAAGCGTTGGATACCAAAGACTACCTGAGGGCGGTGGAAGCGCAAAAAAAGGTCGATACTGCAGCGCGTCTGGTCGCAGCCGAATTGCGAAAATACGGACGCGTGCCTCTGCGAGAAGTTTTTCGCATGCGGGGCTTCGACGTGAAGCGTTTTCCCAAGTGGGAGACCGAGCCGATGCCCAAGGAGGCTGTGGCAAAGCTCGAACGCGAACTTAAGACAGCGGGGATTCTATGAATGTAGGGGCGACCGGCGGTCGCCTCTACTACTATAATCATTTATGAAAAAAGTCGTTGTCACGGGAGGCAACGGGCGATTAGGGCGGCTCGTCATAAGACAGTTGCTCGCCCATGAGTACGAAGTCCTGAACCTTGACAGAGTGCCGCCGGCAGAGAAACTTTGCGCCAGTTGGATGGCTGACTTGCGTCATTCCGGCGCGGTTTATGAAGCCTTGAAAGGCGCATTCGGTGTTATTCACCTCGGCGCGTACCAAGCCCCGAACCTGGCTCCTGATTCAGAAACATTCAGCAACAACGTGACGGCGACCTACAATGTGCTGAAGGCGGCGGCCGATCTCGGCGTGAAGAAAGTCGTGATCGCATCGAGCACTGCGGCGTTTGGTTTTATCTACGCGCGCCAGCCTTTCTCTCCCGATTACTTGCCGGTTGACGAGCAGCATCCGTCTAAACCGCAAGATCCTTACGCTCTTTCCAAAGTTGTTGGCGAGCAGATCGCCGATTCCTTCATAACTCCGCACAAAGAGATGACCATTAGCAGCCTGCGTTTTCCCGGGATCATTTTTGATTTCTCCTACGAGATCGTTCGCGAGCGCTGGAACGATCCCAAAGGCCGGGCGAGCGGCTTTTGGGCTTATATCGACGCGCGGGACGCGGCGATGGCTTGCCGATTGGCTATGGAAGCTGAATTCACTGGACACGAACTGATGATTGTCGCTGCTCCGCGAAGCAGCATGAAGGAACCGACGGATGAACTGATTAAAGAGTATTTCCCGGCGGTAAAGAAGACCGACCCGAAATTAACCGGCAATTGGAGCGGCGTCAGCTCGGCCAAAGCGGAACGGATACTCGGTTTCGCTGCCGAGCATCTTTGGGAACATTACCTCACCATTTGAGCCAACATTTTGCTCGAATCGCTTCTGGATAAACTCAAGTTCTCCTGAACCTTTTTTGTTGCCCATCTGCCGGTGACCATTTCCTTGACGTGTAGAAGTCGATGGTATTGCTTCCCTCAACCCATCCTACGTTGCTCACCGGCGCACATCGTAACTTAGTTGCACCGAGACGGATGACTTGATAATGGACAGTACAATTCATGAAGGACGACCTCGCAAAACGCTTGGTTCAAAGTCTCAAAGACGCAGGGATCAACTTTGTTACCTACCTGCCGGAGACCCGACTGAGCCAAATTATTCCCATCGTTCGTGACGATCCGGACATGGAGCTGGTGCCGGTGGCGAGTGAGGCCGAGGCGGTGACGATAGCGGCGGGCGCCACTTTGGGAGGGAAGCAAGCGGCCGTCTATCTCGAAAATACCGGACTCTACGTTTCGAGCTATAGCTTGTTGACCGTTGGCAAGCAGTTGGGTGTTCCGATCCTCTTGATCACCGCTTTCCTCGGTGGTTTTCCCGATCAGCGCAATAGTTTTCTTTATGCAACCATCGGTCGTCATACCATTCCTCTTCTTCAGGGATTGGGCATCGACTACATCGTCCTCGAAGACGGCGAGCGGCTTGAGATCAAAATCAAGGACGCGCTGCGCACGGCCAATTCCCTCAGGAGCCCGGTGGCGCTGCTTTTCGGAGGAGAGTTTACGGTATGACTCGCTACGAATGTCTCGAGCTTCTGGCGGCGAGAATAAGTGATCAGCTGGTGGTGACTTCCCAGAGCGGGCAGCGGATCGAATGGTCGCACTTATCGAAGCATGAAGGAAATCTATTGATCGGCATGATGGGTTGCGCGGTAGGCGTCGGGATGGGATTGGCGCTAGCGCTACCGCACAGAAAGGTGATTGTTCTAGACTCGGATGGCAGCATTCTCCTGTCGCTGTTTAATCTAACCACTATCGGCAACTTGCAGCCGAAAAACTTGCTGGTCTACGTGTTCGATAACGGCGTTTATAGCGGCAGTCGCATCAGCTATCCGACGGCGACTTCCGGCAATACGGATTTGGCAGCGATGGCGAAGGGAGCCGGGATTAAGAACGCAATGACGATCAAAGAAATAGAGCATTTCAAGAAAGATGGGTTGACGGCTCTTGAACGAAACGAGCTTGGCTTTTTCATCTGCAAGGTCGAAGAAAGTCTCTTGCATCGCGAAATCCCGCGGCCTACGACTGACCTTGCCGAGAATAAATACACGTTCGTTAGATATTTGGAACGGACAGAGAAGAAGACGATTCCGTTCATTGGACGGGGATGAAGCTGGAACTATCGGAGGTCATCATGCGCGAGATTTTAGGAATTCTCCTGTGGGGTACAGTTGCGGTTCTATCTTTCAGCAATTCGTCAGAAGTGAACGCCCAGGAGTTTTTCAAGGACAAGGTCATTACCTTTATCGTCGGCTATTCGGCTGGAGGATCTTTTGATCTGTACACGCGAACCATCGCCCGTCACTTCAGTAAACATATTCCCGGCAACCCAACGGTCGTCGTCGACAACATGCCTGGCGCGAGCGGGCTCATCGCGGCCAATCATCTATACAACCGCGCCAAGCCCGATGGCCTCACCATCGGCGCCTGGGCGGCGCCCCTGGTGCTGCAACAGATCATGGGCAACGAAGCAGCCAAATTCGACGGCCGGAAATTCGGCTATCTTGGCGTGCCAAGCCCTTATGACACGGTCTGCACGTTCAACGATAAAAGCGGCATCGCGAACATGAACGATTGGTTCGCCGCCAAACGGCCTATGAAAATCTCGTCCATCGGGCCGGGCACGAGCACGTCGGACATACCAAAGCTTCTCAAGGTAGCGCTGAATCTGCCTCTGGAAGTGCTGGATGGTTACAAGGGCGGCGCCGACGCTCGTTTGGCCGTCGAATCAGGAGAAGTCGACGGTTACTGTGGCTCTTGGCAGACGGTGGAAACTGTATGGCGCGGCGCTTATGAGAGCGGCAAAATTCGCGCCGTCCTTCAAGCTTCTCTCGAACCTTATTCCAAGTACAAGGACGTGCCTCTGGCGATCAATTACGCCAAGACAGATCTCGCCCGCCAGCTGATCACCATCGCCGATAGCGCTCACGGCGCGCAGTTTCCCTATACGGTTCCGCCAGGAATCGCGAAAGAGCGGCTCGAGCTTTTGCAGAAGGCCTTCGTCGATACCTTGAAAGATCCCGAGTTTCTAGCGGAAGCCAACAAATCAAAGTTGGACATCGGAGTCATCGACGGACCGACGATTGCAAAAAAGCTCGGCCGTCTTTACGAGCTTCAACCCGCCGTGATCGCGAAGCTGAAAGAGATCTTGTTACCGAAGAAGTGAGCCATCGAAAGGGCAATGTTGATTGGCTTGGCCAGCGGGCCGCCAACCAAAATAGGACTCCGCTCGTGACGCCACGCGATCTCCAGGTCGGGAATTGCCGCCGCACACTGACTTCGATAGAACTTTCCCCAGCCTCGGCCGCTCCAAAACGCGCTCCACAGTCCCAGAAAAATCCTTGCGAAAACTCCGCTCACGGTTGCATCGCCCGTCTAACGCGATGCCGCTCAGCCGACGCTCTTGCGATCGGACTGAAACGGCGGGTGAGGCAACTCCTCTGGTAAACAGATCTCGGCAATCACATAGTCACCGGTTTCTGTCCAATCAAAGGACAGATAAAACTCCAAGAATTCCTTGGCTTCATCGCGCGAGTTGAAGAGCGCATGCTCATTCAGACGCTCATAGTGCTCCGCAAAAAGCACGCCTTCTTTGTCCGTCCCGTGCCATCTCGGAAAACACATGCAATCACAAAGGGCCGAAAGACGGTCACCAACAAACCAGGTTGGTTCAAAACCGAGTGTCGCCCCGACATCGCTTCTATCGACAGCCTCGTCCGAATTCCCTGCCCATATCACTTCCCATCTTTCCGGATTCCGAAGCAAGGAATATACACGACGCGCATCCCGAACTGACAAGATAAATCCTTCATCCGCTCCATTCGAAGTCTCGAGATCGTCGAGCGCTTGAGATGCCTCGGGTTCCTCACGACCCATCCACGTTTCGTCCGGAAATCGACGCGACGGCCAAGCAATAAGAGGAACACGATCAATGCCTCGGTACTTCTTCCGCACCTCATTTGGCGGTAACCCTTCTTGTGGAATTGAATAAATCAACTCGCCTGTGAAACCCCAATGATTGCGGGCGATTTTCTCGAACCGACTCCAATAGTCGCGGTAAAGTTCGTCGAATCGAGTGATAATTAAGAACCCGCCATTCGGTAGTGCCATGAGGACTTCGTTTGCCTAACACCTTCCGCTTGAGCCGCTAGCGAACGACGCTTCGCGACCAGTGGAGGAGCGCCAGCCTGTCGGCTCCAAGCGGTGTTAGGCGACATCTCTCGCTCAATTACCCTTCGCCTTTACGTGCACGGGAATATCGACCAGAAGCGGAACCGCCAGATGGTCTTTGCTTTCAGCGATCCAAAGAAAAGATCCGTACTTGAAACCGGTAGGGTCGTCCATCCGAAGGATGTTTTCACGGAGTAGTTTCTCGACCGTCTCGTGAAATCCAGTCGGCATAGACTTTGCCGAAGCGAGGAGCACAACCTTGCCTCCGTTCTTCAGTTCGAATTCTGCTAACAATGTTTCTCCTTCTGTCCACTTGGTATGTGCGCCTTTCTCAACGAAATAGAGCGAGAATTCTACATATCCGTTAACGGGCGGAGGGGGATACCAGAGGATTTCCTTTTTTTCATTTGGTGGAAGCGTGCGCGCGCCGAGTGAAGTGTTAGGAACTATCACTGAGGGGCCACGGGTTACACCGACTTTATGAGGAAGCGGGCGTTCCCACCGTTTCGCTCGCCGGTTGCCGCTCTGGAATGTGGCTCCTGATTGCTGCGTCGTCGCGAGCACCCAAACGCCGCTTTGATGCAAGCTCACCTTAAAAATCCCCATCGACTCTTTGGATGCGCCAAGAAAGACGTCATCGTTTTTGACGACTAATCGCCAAACACCGGAGTAGGGTCTGTCGGCACAACCAGATGCAAATCGTACGGATTCGGGCTTGGGCATCGGTTTGAGAACGGGAAGGCGCCTAACGAGGCTGTAGAAAAACCCTCCTAGAGGCGGTTTTCGCCACCTCGTCCACGCTCGCTCCTTTTTCTAAGTCGTTCGAAAATCCTGTGTTGTCGCTATCTGTGAGCCGCTTCACGAGGAGATC
>WNGC01004459.1_pt1 | contig 21136 bp, 23 predicted proteins | sample 5400051 | NCBI WGS metagenome assembly WNGC01 (sample SAMN13153368, study PRJNA577476) | soil metagenome | isolation source: 20 cm soil or saprolite under grassland replicate 2 | place: USA:California | collected 2016-06-15
GCCTTCCGGCTCGCCGACGGCGCGCGCCGGTTCGAGAACTGGGAGTTCGCCTACGCCCTGGTGGCGGGCCTGGGCGCGGCGGCGCGGTACGCGCTCGCCGTAGGCGCAGCCGGCCGCGCGCGGGCTGGCCGGCTCGCCGCCCTGCTGCGCCCGCAGCTCGCGCAGATTCCGGGCGTGCGGGTGCTGGACCGCGGACGGGAACAGTGCGCCATCGTGACCGTGGACGTGGCGGGCCAGGATGCGGCCGATCTCAAGCGCCGCCTCCGGCAGCGAGGCATCAATACGAGCTCCGCGGACCGGAAGTCGGGGGTGCTCGACATGGACGAGAAGGGTGCCAGCACCGTGCTACGCTTCTCTCCTCACTATTACAACACCGAGGAGGAGCTCGAAACCGCGGTCGCGGCGCTCGCCGAGCTGGCGCGCTCGTGAGCGTCGCGCGACCGGGCAAGATCATCGGGATCGGGCGGAACTACCGGGACCACGCCGCGGAGCTCGGGAACACGGTGCCCGTGAAGCCACTGCTGTTTTTGAAGCCACCCACGACCGTCATTGGTGACGGCGCGGCGATCGTGCTGCCAGGGGAATCGCAGCAGGTCGACTTCGAGGGCGAAATCGGCGTCGTCATCGGACGCGCGCTCCGGCGGGCAACGGAGAGCGAGGCCCGCGCGGGCATCGCCGGAATCACGTGCGTCAACGACGTGACCGCCCGAGACTTGCAGCGGACCGACGAGCAGTGGACCCGCGCGAAAGGCTTCGACACGTTCTGCCCCGTCGGCCCCCGCGTAGTGCCGGTGGACGCGCGGCGATTCGATGAGCTGGAGGTGTTCTGCCGCGTGAACGCCAAGCAGCGCCAGCACGGCCGGGCACGCGACATGGTGTTTCCCATTCTCACCCTGGTGTCGGTCGTCTCGCACGTCATGACCCTCGAGCCGGGAGACCTGATCGCCACGGGAACGCCCGCCGGCGTGGGGCCGCTGGCGCCCGGCGACATCGTCGAGGTGGAGATTCCCGGCGTCGGCGTGCTGCAAAATCCTGTGGTGGCGGAGGCGCGGTGATGACCCGGCGCGGAGCGCTCGCGGCGGTGGTCCTCGTCACCCCGCTCGCCTTGGCGGGGCAGGCCCCGAAAAGCCAGCACGCCACGGTGACTCAGCTCCTCGGCGCCAGTCAGATAACGATCGTCTACAACCGCCCGAGCGCGCGGGGCCGGACCCTCTTCGGGAAGGGTGGAGTCGTAGCGTGGGGCAAGGTGTGGTGCCCGGGTGCCGACACGGCCACCACGATCGCACTGAGCAGGGACATGATGGTCGGCGGGCAGCCGCTCGCCGCCGGGAAGTACAGCATCTGGGCGATCCCCGGCACCGACGAATGGACGCTGATATTCAGCCGGGCGGCGGACGTGTTCCACGTCCCCTACCCCGGCGAGGCCCAGGATGCGCTGCGGCTCAAGGTGAAGCCGCAACCGGGAGGGGGGGCACTGTTCATGGAATCGCTGGCATTCTACTTCCCGGCCGCCGACGCGGATCGGGCGCTCCTGAACCTCCACTGGGGCGAGACGATCGTGCAGGTCTCGGTCGCAGTGAAATAGCGGTCAATCCCGGTAGGCCTTCCACGCCCGGTAATACACATCGGCCCCGTCCGGAAATCCCTCGTGACTCGGGTGCCAGCCGAGCAAGCGGGCGGCCTTGCGCGCATCGAGGTGCTGGCTCAAGGCCAGTGCATCTGCAAAGTCGCCCAGGGTCTTCCTGGCTTCAGGGAGGGGCGTCGGCCGGACTTCCCCCTGATAGCCGGCCGCTCGTGCGGCGGCCGTCGCCATCGCCAGTACCGTAAAACGCGATTGATCGTTCACGTTGAAGATCTCGGCCGCGAGGCCGCTCTCGGCCACCCGCACGTACGCGTCGGCCAGGTCATCGATATGAACCATCGGTACCCGGTTGCGACCATCCCCCACCACCAACGGTGGATTTCCGGCGCTCGGCCCCTCGAACCACTGGCCGGTCAGACCGCCCGCGCCGCCGTACACATCCCCCGGTCGGATGACCAGGCCCCGCATCCCGGCCGCCTGCAGCACCATCTGCTCGTGAGCCGGTCGCCAGGCGACGAGCTTCGCGGGATTCGGGGGCGTCGTTTCGTCCACCACGCGGTCGCCGGTGTCGCCGTACACCCACGCGCCGCTCGTGAAAATGACCGTCTTGGGCTTGGCTCCCCGCCGCCCGGCCTCGAGCAGCGTCTCGACGGCGGTCTTGTCCTTGGCCACGCCATTCGCCGAGTAGTCGAACGCGGTATGGACCAAGAGAGCACATTCGCTGGCGACGTCGAGATAGGTCTTCGGATCGGCCAGGTCACCGATAACCGGCTCGATCTCATGTTGCACAAGGCGGCGCGTTTTCGACTCGCTCCGCGCCAGGCCCCAGACGCGATATCCCGCGCGCCGTAGCGCCGCCGCGACGGCGAACCCGATGTACCCCGTGGCGCCCGTGACGAAGACTTGCATTCACCCGGAACCATCGCGCACGTGTCCGGGTTCCCCCGAGGCCGCGCCATCGTCTACGCCCGTGATCCGTTCGAACCGCTCCTGGACCCGTCCCGCCTGTCGCTCGCTCTCCTCGAAGCGCTTCTGCGCGTTGGCGAGGTGTGCGCCGACCGTTTGGAACGCCGTCCAGAACGCCTCGAACTGCTGGCGTAGGCCGCCAAGCTGGTCCTGGATCTCGCGGGCCTGCTGGTCCACGCGCATCCCCTTGAGGCCGTGGAGAATGACCAGCAGGTAGGCGTAGAACGTGTGGGGCGATACCGGGATGACGCGGCGGCGCAGCGCATGCCCCAGGACGCTTTTTGCATCTCCCGGATCTTCCGCGCGCAGCACCGCCTCGTAGTACACGTTCTCGGCCGGGATGTACATCAGGGCGAAGTCATAGGTGCCGTCGTCGGGACGGATGTACTTGTCGGCGATCTCGTCGATCCGCTCCTTGAGGGAGCGCGCGAACGCGCGCGCTTCCCGCTCGGCTTCGGGACCGGTCGTGGTGAGCAGCCGCTGGCACGCTTCGAGCGGAAACTTCGCGTCCACGGGCACCAGGCGGTCGCCGAGCTTGAGGACCGCATCCACCCGCTCGCCGGAGCGGAACACGTGCTGCATCTCGTAATGGGAGGCCGGGAGGATCTGTCGCAGCAGCTCTTCCAGCCAGACCTCGCCGATCGTGCCCCGCAGCTTCGGCACCTGGAGCAGCTGCTGCACCTCGGTGACGGCGGTGCCCATCGTCTCGAGGCGTTTCGTCGCCTCGCCGAGGGCCCCGAGCCGCTCGTGCACGTCGCGCAGTGCGCGAGTCTGGTCGGCGCTGCCCCGCAACACCAGCAGCGCGAGCAGCACCACGAGGACGACGATCGCGATCGCGACCGCCGCTGACACGCTACGGCAACCTGGTCATGGAGCGGGTAATCTACTCCTGGTAGGCGCGGATCCGCTCACCGTTTCCCGTGGCGCGCGCCTGGACGAGCGCGGCGCCGGCGTGCTCGAGGAGGCGGTCGGGCGCGAGTGGCGTGGCGTGCAGGTCGGCGACGGCCTCGTAGCCCGCCCGAACCCGCAGCGGCGGCAGCCCGCCGGGTCTGGGGCCCGCCGTTTCGAGCGCCTGCGAGAGACGTCGGGCCATCTGCACCGCGCCGTCGGGGGTGGTCGAGGGGGCCAGCACGGCGAACTCGCTCCGGCTGAGGCGGCCGATCGCGTCCGACACGCGGCCGCGTGCCTGGAGGATCTCCCCGGCGTACGCGACCGCGACGGGAGGCGCCGCAAGCGGCGCGGCATGGCCGGTGTGCGCCTCGAGCTCGACCGCGAGTGCGATGCACGCGAGCGGGGCGTGACGGCGGAACGCATCGGAGACGAGCTCCCGGGCGCGCCGCTCGAGGCCACGCATCGTGTACAATCCGGTCGCCGGCTCCACCGCGGCCTCCTCCAAGGCCCGATCGGTTTCGAGCTTGACGCGCGTGAAGGCGTCGAGTTTCAGCGCCAGCTCTTCCCCGTTGATCACCAGGCTCAGGTAATCCCACGCTCCGGCCTCCAGCGCGGCGAGGCGTTGTTGCTTGGTCGCCGGCGTAGAGGTGACCAGGAAAATGGGCGTGTGCCAGGAGACCGCCCGATGCTGGCGCAGGCTGCGGCACACCGCGATGCTGTCCAGGTCCTGGAGGTTCGCATCCATGAGGACCACGTCCGGCCGCGCGGCGGGCGCCCGGTCCAGCAGCTCGCGTCCGCTTCCCACCGACACGACCCGGTACCCGAGCGGCTCGAGTATGCTGTCGAGCGACTGGCTGAGCCACGTGCCGGAGTTCGCGATGAGCACGACGGGCGAACGGGTGAAGGGCGTGCGCGGGGGCATGCTGGGTGAATGTGGGAATGGCCTGGTGAAGGAGAACCCGTCAAAACCCTAGATACGTCCGGGAGAAGACCCGGGTCAGGGGGTGATCAAGCCCTCCCGAATGGCGTAACGGACCAGGCCAGCGACATCGTGGACGTCCAACTTCTTCATGACACGCGCGCGGTGAAACTCGGCCGTCTTGGGGCTGATGGCGAGCAGGGCGGCGACCTGTTTGGTCGACTTGCCCTCGGCCACGAGCTGCACGACCTGGCGTTCACGAGAAGTCAGCCGGCCGCGGTCTTCCGCGGCAGCGGCCCGGCAGGCGTCCACGACGGCCTGTGACACGCCCGCCCCGACGTAGAACCCGCCGCGCGACACCTGCTGGATGGCCTGGGCGAGGTCCTCTCCCGCCTGGGTCTTCAGCACGAACCCCCGCACGCCGGCGCGTACCGCATCGGTCACCAGCCGCTCCTGCTCGAGCGCCGTCAGCATCACGACCTGGGTTTCGGGGCATGCCTCCACGATCTGTTGCGCGGCATCGATGCCGTTCAGAAGCGGCATCATGATGTCGAGCACCGCGACGTCCGGCTCGAGCTCCCGCGCCGCCTCCACGGCCGCCCTGCCGTCGGACGCCTCGGCCACAACCTCGAGGCCGTGCCGCTCGAGCAGGGCGCGCACGCCCTGCCGCAGCACGACGTGGTCGTCGGCCAGCACTACGCGTAGCGACATCGTTCCTCCGCGGGTCCCGAGCTCCTCTATACGGAACGACCCGGCACGGCGTCAAGCCGCCCGCGTCACGCGAAACGGGAAGTACCCGTCCGGCAGCGGGTTATCGTTACTGTTCAGTATGCCGTCGGCACCGGCGCGCCTCTCCAAGTCCCGCTATCTCTCCGGCCTCCAGTGTCACAAGCAGCTGTGGTGGCGCGTGCACGAGCCCGACGCGCCGGAGCTCTCCCCCACGCTCGGGCAGCAGAACCTGTTCGCGCAAGGCCGCGACGTGGGCGAGCGCGCCCGGGAGCACGTGCCCGGGGGCGAGTTGATCGATCTCCCGTTCTATCAGTACGACAACAAGGTGACGGCCACGCGCGAGGCCCTGAAGCGCGACCTGCCGGCGATCTACGAAGCCTGGTTCTTTGCGGACGAGACCTACGTGGGGGTGGACATTCTAGAGCGCACCTCACGGGGCTATACGGCGATCGAGGTGAAGGCTTCCAACAGCCGCAAGCCGGAGCACCTTCCCGATGCGGCCGTGCAGGTGCACGTGCTGCGGCGAGCCGGCCTCCAGGTGGAGCGGGCGGAGGTGATGCATCTCAACCCGCAATGCCGCTACCCCGACCTGTCGACCCTGTTCGTGCGCGAGGACGTGACCGCGCTGGTCGAAGCCGCCCTGCTCGGCGTGCCGGACGAGCTCGTGGCGCAACAGCGGATGCTCGAGGGACCGCTCCCGGACGTCCCCATAGGGGAGCACTGCACCAATCCCTACGCTTGCCCCTTCATCGAGCGCTGCTGGCCGAGGCTCCCCGACCACCATGTCAGCAAGCTGTACCGGATCGAGCGCAAGCAGGCGCTCGAGCTCGAGGCAGAAGGGTACGCGACGATCTACGACCTGCCCTCGGACTTGGAGTTGTCGGTGATCCACGCGCGCCAGGTCAAGGCGGTGCAGACGGGGCGGATGATGGTGGAGCCTACGCTCCCGAAGGCGCTGGCGCAGTTCGCGTCACCACTGGCGTTTCTCGATTTCGAGACGGTGAGCCTTGCGATCCCCCGCTGGCCGGGGTGCCGCCCGTGGCAGCAGGTACCGGTGCAGTTCAGCGTTCACACCGAGGAACGGGGCCGCGGTCTGGTGCATCATCAGTGGATCGCCGACGGGCCGGAGGATCCGCGCCCCGCGTTGGCGGAGGCCCTGGTCGAGGCGTGCGGGGGGGCGCGCAAAGTCGTGGCGTACCACGCGACCTTTGAGCGGGAATGCATCAGGCAGCTGCGGGAGGCGGTGCCACACCTGACGAAGCAGCTCGAGCGGATCGAGAAGCGCCTCGTGGACCTGCTGCCCGTGATCCGGAGGCATGTGTATCACCCCGACTTCGGAGGCGGGTTCAGCATCAAGAAAACGCTGCCGGCGCTCGTGCCCGGACTGTCGTACTCGGATCTGAAGGTGCAGGACGGCGCGGTGGCGACGGTGGAGCTGCAGCGGCTGATGCTCGAGGGCGACCGGACGCCGCCGCTCGAGCGGGTGGCGCTGCGGAAGGAGCTGCTCGCCTACTGCGAGCGGGACACGTGGGCGATGGTGAAGCTGCTCGAGAAGCTCCGGAGCCTGGTGGCCGATCAGCTAGAGCTGTTTTGAGGGTGGAGCGCCTGGGAGTTCCGGTGTTGCGTCAAGGCGACGCCAGTCAGGAACAGCAGTAACATGGTCCAAACGACGATGCTGTACCCGCCGATGTAGGAGAACGCGGCGTTCCCGACGACGTCGCGCCCCTCGAGGCCAGTCACGAGCATCAAGGCCCAGAGGGCGGGCAGGATCATTCGCAGGGACGCGGGGAGCGCGGCCGACCGGAGCGCCAGGAAGGTAGAGAACACGAACAGGAGCGTCACGAGGTGAGCGCGCCAGGTAATGGGCGACAGCAGATGGCTGATCAGGAACACCGTGCTGAGCTCGACCGCGGACAGGGCGGCGCCGCGGGCCCGCAGGAGCGCGAGGTTGCCGAGGAAGAGCAGAAGAAGGAAGATGGCAGCGGCCCGATAGACGAGCGCGGTCGTCCGGTCCGATGCCGGGAGGAATGCGTAGTCCAAGTGCTCCGGGGTCTCCGCCGGTCGCATGATCCGATAGACCATGGCTCCGAGGTTCTGGACGCGGCTGTCGGTCAGGACCTGGCCATGCTGGAATCCGGCGAGGAAGGAATGGTAGTACTCCGACAGCTCAGCGCTGCCGGTCGTGGGCCCGCGCATCAGCAGCGGCCCGGCCACGCAGGCGAGCGCGATCGCCGGCACCGCTACCGCGGCCCGTCGCCTCCCGCGCAGCACCAGCCAGATCACGAAGAACACCGGCGTGATCTTGATCGCGGTTGCCACGACGAAGTACGCGGCCGACCGGACATCCCACCCACGCAGGTGCGCATCGACACCCAGGAGCGCGAGCACGAAGATTACCTCGTTGATCTGCACGTGACTGAAGTTGTCCAGGAAGAACACCAGCGACAGCGCGACGCCGAGGACGAGCGGCAACGGGCCCGTGGCCCGATCGGGAAGCGTCCGCTCCATAATGCGCTTGGTCAGAGCGATCGCAACGCCGAGCAACAGCAGATTGAGAAAGGACAGGATCTCGGCCGCGATCGGCAGCGGGAAGACGGCGAACAGCTGGAAGACCATCGCCGCGAAGGGCGGGTAAATGTAGCGTCGGGCACCCGGGAGGTCGCCGTGGTACAGCGGAGCCCCGGACGCGAAATTGCGTCCCGCTTGCCAGAACACGTGAAAGTCGCCGCCCACCGCCTGGCCCTTGCCGCGGTCGATCGCGATCACCAGCGCGATGGCGCAAACGCCGGCTGCGAGCGCGAGCCGGCCGGCGCGCTGCGGAGGGGAGGTTATGGCGAAGCGGCTGGAGAAATCAGCTGGGGCTGTTCTGAACCGGCTTCCCGGCCCGACCTTCCTCGGACTCGAGCTCGTTGAGCGCCGCCCGCACCGCCGTGGCGTGGTCCCGCTCGGTGCTGCGGAACACATCCTGAGTGCTGCTGCCCCGCACCACCCGGTACTCGCGGGCGCCGAGGGCGGTGACGCTGGCGTATTCGCGCACGTCCCAGAGGTCCTTCCCACGGCACCGTGGGTAACACTCCCCGACGTGGGACAGCTCTTCAGCGGTGAGGACCGTGCCCTGCAGCTCCACGTGCGCGCGGAGCAGACTCGGAAACTCGCTGGACTCGATGTTCATGTGATGGCCTCCAACCCTGCAACGTCTGGAACCACGGCCACCACGCACCGGCGCCGGCATCCCGCTGCACAAACCGCACGCCTCACACTAGTATCAGGAACCCCAGCCGGCAAGGGTCGCCTGATCACGACTCGGCGTTCTGCGCCGCCGCAAAATCCTGCGGCGTATCCACGTCTGTGAGCAACGTCACTGGCCGATCCACGTACATCGCTTCGTGCTGGTGCGCGCGGACGACGGCCTTGCCGCACCCCTCGCCCGTCCACGCGAGCAGCTCGGCGAAAAGGGAAGAGCGGCGGCGCGGTGACGTCGCCGTAGCGCGAGACGACCAAGGGGGCGTCCGTGCCGCGCGCCGCCGCCATGAGCATCGCGAGCGTTTCCGCGGTCACCCGCACCATGTCGGCCAACATCACGATGACGGCGTCGACATCCGCGCCGAGCAGGTTCAGGCCGTGGTGCAATGAGCCGCTCGTGGGACCGCTGTAATCGGGATTGACCACGACCTCGAGCGAGAGGTCCTTCAGCTCGGCGCGCAGGCGATCCGCCTCGTGGCCGATCACCACCACCACCGGGCGTAGGCCTGCTCCAAGGGCGCGTTTCGCCGCGCGTCGCACGAGCGTTTCGCCCTCGAGCTCGAGCAGCATCTTGTTCTTACCGCCCATGCGGCGCGACGCGCCCGCCGCCAGGATCACCCCGGCGACACGAAGCGTCTCAGTCGGTCGGGGCATGGATCGCCGCCTGCCGCTCCCGCAACGACCGGGCCCGGCGACCGGAGCGCACCGCGAGAATCTCGGCGATCACCGCCAACGCCACCTGCTCGGCGCCGTCGGTCCCGATGTCCAACCCCACCGGGCCGTACACCCGCGCCTCGTCCATCGGCCCCTCGGCGGCCAGGTTCCGGAGAATGCGCTCGGTGCGCTGACGCGGGCCCAGCATGCCGACGTAAGCGACGGGCGTCTTCAAGAGCGCGCGCACGTACGCCTGATCGTCCGCGAAGTTGTGGTTCATCACGACGGCGTAGCAGTCGGCGTCGATGGCGAGTGCCTGGTCCAACTCGTCGCCTGCGCTCTGAATGAGCCCCGCCGCCGCTGGGAACCGCTCGGTCGTGAGGTAGCCCGGCCGCCGATCCACCACGACCACGCGGAACCCGACGTCGGCGGCGAAGCGCACGAGAGGCCGGGCATCGTCCCCCGCGCCTAGGACCACAAGTTGAGGTGGAGGAACCAGCACATCGAAGAAGATCGACCGACCGCCGATCTCGTGGATCCCGGACGCTTCGCTCTCGAGCAGCTCGCGGGCGCGGGCGGTGGTGGCGCGATGCAAGTCTCGGGACCCCAGATCGCCGTCGACCCGGGCGCGCGCCACGACCAAACGCGTCCCGCATCCCGCATCCCCCATCCCGACAATCGTCGCGACTGCAAACGGCTCCCGCCCCTCGAGCAGCTCCCGCTCCCTCGGCCGCGCCCCTGCAGGCTCGACGAACACGTCGACCTGTCCCTCACATCCGACGCCTAGGTCCCAGGCGGCGACCTCGTCGGCGCTCGAGCAATAGCTGCGCAGCTCGGGCTGCCCGGTTCGGATCACCTGGAGCGCCACCTCTCGCACGTCCTGCTCCAGGCAGCCGCCGCTGACGTTGCCGGCGGCGCTGCCATCCTCCGCCACCGCGAGCTTCGCTCCTTCGTGGCGGTACGCGGAGCCTCGCACCCGCACGACGGTGGCGAGCGCGGCGCGCTTGCCCGCGGCGTGCACCTTCGCCAAGAGGTCGAGGACTTCTCGCGTCTCAAGCCAGTGTTTCATGCAATCGCTCCGCCAGGCCCTGTAGCGATGCCACGTTTGCACACGCGACGAACTGGTCCAGGTACGGCAGCGCCGCCACCAGCCCTTGCGTGGTCGGCTCGAAGCCCGGCCGGCCGGCGAGCGGATCGAGCCAGATCAGCCGGCGACACGAGCGCCGGAGCGTCGCCATCTCGCGCGCGAGCAGCGCCGGATCGTCGCGCTCCCAGCCGTCCGACACGATGATCACGACGGCTCCACTCCGAATCGTGCGACGCACCCAGCGGCGGTTGAGCTCGTGCAAGCTCGCCCCGATGCGGGTCCCCCCGCCCCAATCCACCACCTTCTCCGCCACCCGCTCGAGCGCGGCGTCGGCATCCCGCACGCGTAGCTCACGGGTGATACGGGTCAATCGCGTCCCGAACACGAAGACCTCCACGGGCGCGCCCGATCGCTCCAGCGCGTGCGCGAAGCGCAACAGAAAACGGCTGTAGCGCTCCATCGAGCCTGAAATGTCGCATATCAGCGCGATGGGGCGTGGCCGGGTGCGGCGTCGCCACCAGCGCCACGCCACGGGCTCGCCGCCCGCGCCTAGCGAGCTCCGCAGCATGAGGCGCGCCGCGAGGCGATCGCCCCGGCGACCGGGTCGCCGGCGGCGCGATGACCGGAGCGGCAGGCGGGGCCGCAGCGCCGCCAGCATCGTCGCCGCGTCCCGCGCCTCGGCCGGAGTGAGCTGCGCGAAGTCCGTCGTACGGAGCGCCTCCCGCGCGCTTGCGCCAACCTGCGCCGTCGTCCCCTCCACCACCTCCGCATCCTCGCCCACGGCCGGCTCAAACCTCACGTCGCCGGGCGCGCGTTCCCGCTGGCGCAACCGCGGCAGCGCGGCAGACCCCGCACCGCGGACGGTGCTCGCGCGCCAGAAGAGATCGAACGCCGCGTCGTACACCGCTCGCTCCTCGCGCCGCCGCACGAACACCGCCCGCCCCGCCGCCTTCACGTCGCCCCGCCGGTCGAAGCCCAGGAGCATCAGGACATCGGCGAAGCGCCGGGTCTGGTCGGAATCGATGGACAAGCCGGCGCGGCGCAACATGCGGCCGAACCAGACGACGTTGCCGATAAGCGCGTTGCCGGAAACAGCGACGCCCGCAGTCATGGCCGCACCGCCCTGACCTCGTCAAGCAGCTTCGCGGCGGCGCCCCCACGCAATGCGGCCACGTCCTCCTGGTACTTGAGTAACGCCCCCAGGGTCCGGTCGACCTGCTCCGGCTCGAGCCGCTTCGCGCCGAGTGCGTCCAGCGCCGCCGCCCAGTCGATGGTCTCCGCGATTCCCGGGAGCTTCGTGAGATCGGCCGAACGCAGCCGCTGCACGAAGGCGACCACTTCGGCCGCGAGCACCTGTGGCAGCTCCGGCCGACGGCAACCGAGAATCGCGAGCTCCCGCTCGGCGGCGGGGTAGTCGATCCAGTGATACAGGCAGCGCCGTTTGAGCGCGTCGTGCACCTCGCGCGTGCGGTTGCTCGTGATGATCACGTGCGGCGGCCGCCCGGGCGGGGCCTTGATCGTCCCGATTTCGGGGATGGTGATCGCGAAGTCGGCGAGGACCTCGAGCAGGTACGCTTCGAACTCCTCGTCGGCACGATCCACCTCGTCGATCAAGAGGACCGGCGGCTCCGGGCGCGAGTTCTCGAGCGCTCGCAGCAGCGGTCGCCGGATGAGGAACTCGGCGGAGAAGATGTCCTTCGCCGCCGCCCGCTTCGCCTCGCCGCGTGCCTCGAGCAGCCGGATCTCGAGCATCTGGCGCGGATAGTCCCACTCGTACACGGCCGTGTTGACGTCCAATCCTTCGTAGCACTGGAGGCGGATCAGCTCGGTCTTGAGAACGGCGGCAAGGGTGCGGCCGACGTCGGTCTTCCCGACCCCCGCTTCGCCTTCGATGAACAGCGGGCGATCGAGCTTCAGGGAGAGGTACACCGCCGTGGCGAGGTCGCGGTCGGCGACGTACTGCTCGGCCGCGAAGGCGGTTTCGACAGCATCGATCGATTCCAGCTGACGCGTTCCCATCACCCGCAATCTACTTGGCGCGTTCGCCGACGCGCGCCGCGAACGTGTGCCAGAAGCTCTCGGTGAGCCGCTTGGCGGTGCCCTTGAGAAGCCGGGCACCCACGCTCGCCACCGTGCCGCGAACCTCCGAGGTGGCACTCCACTTGAGGCGGGACCGGTTCGGGGGGACGGGCTCGATCTCGAGCGTCGTGCTGACTTCCACGCCCGAGCCAGGCGCCTTGCCGCGGGCCGACATCTTCAGGCTGTTTGGCGGCTTCACGTCAGACAGCTCGACGTCGAGCTGAAACTTGACCTTCACGGCGCCCACGCCGAACCCCGAAATCACTATGAAGTGCCGCTCGTCGATTGGCACCACCGACTCGACTCCGGGCGCCACCGACGCCACGAACTCGTAATCGAGCAGCCGCTTCCACACCTCATCCGGCGGCGCGGCGATCTCGGGCGCGCCGGAAAAATCGAGCCGCACTAGCCGGCCCGCCGGGCCTGATCGACCGCCCGGGTGAGTGCCCGCCGCGCAGCTACCATCGCCAGGTGCGTCCGGTACGCCGCGTTCGCGTGGATGTCGTCGTTCGCCTCGACGCCGGCCACGGCCGCGGCGGCGACCTGGGCGATCAGCTCCGCCTGGCCCTGGGTACCGACCAGCTGAGCGCCTGCCGGGGTCAGGAACGGCGTGTCCGCGAGCCCGGTGAATGCCAGGTCCGCCCGCGTGATCCGCCCCTTGGCGACGGCGACGAGCGCCGCGGCCCCCGCGAGCGCGTATCCCGACGCCGCCTGCTCGAAGCTGGCATACGCCATCCCCACGCCCTTGGGCGGCGCGGGTAGCTGGATTTCGGTGAGCAGCTCGTTGGGCTTCAGGGCGGTGGTGAACGGTGCCTTGAAGAATTTCCGCGCCGCCACGGAGCGCTTGCCGCCCTTGGACTGCAAGGAAAACGTCGCGTCCAGCACGAGCATGACCGGAGGCATGTCGGCCGCCGGATCGGCGTGCGCCAGCCCTCCACCGATGGTTCCCGCATTCCGTACCTGTAAATCGCCGATGTGCTCGGTGACCTCCGCGATGAGTGGGTACAGGGCCTTGAGCTCCCTGGACTCGAGCAGCTGGCGGTAGGTCGTGGCGGCGCCGATTTTCATGCCGCCGCCCGCTTGCTTGATGCCCTTGAGCTCCCGCAGCTGGCCGATGTCCACCAGGGTGTCCGGCTGCGCCAGCCGGAACTTGAGGAGCGGCAACAGGCTGTGCCCGCCGGCGATGACCTTGGTGTTTTTTCCCATGGCCTTGAGCGCGTCCTTCACATTCTTCGCGCGCACGTATTCGAAGGAGGTCGGGATCATCTGGCCCCTCCACTTGCCTGCTGGATCGCGGCCCACACGCGGGCCGGCGTGAGCGGCTTGTCGATGTGAGAGACGCCGAGCGGCGCGAGCGCGTCGCACACGGCGTTCACGAGCGTCGGCACCGACGCGATCGTCCCGGTCTCTCCCACGCCTTTGACACCGAGCGGGTTCACGGGGGATGGGGTGACGGTGTGGGCCGTCTCGATCTTGGGCATCTGCGACGCCTTCGGGACCGCGTAATCCATCATCGTGCCGGTGAGGAGCTGCCCGTCCTCGTCGTAGACGGCCATCTCCTGCAACGCCTCGCCCAGCCCCTGGATCACGCCGCCGTGCACCTGGCCGTCCACGATCATCGGGTTGATCTGGGGCCCGCAGTCGTCCACCGCGAGGTAGCGGAGGATCTTGACCTCGCCGGTCTCGACGTCCACCTCCACGGTGCAGATGTGCGTGCCGAACGGGTACACGAAGTTCGAGGGATCGAAGAACGCCGTCGCCTCGAGCCCCGGCTCGACGCCGGGCGGCATGTTCCAGGCGACATTCGCCATGAGCGCGAGTTCGCCAAAGCTCTTTCCTTTGTCTGGAGAGCCCTTCACCGCGAACTTCCCGTCCTTCCACTCGAGGTCCGCCTCGCTCGCCTCGAGCAGGTGGGCGGCGATCTTCTTCGCTTTGTCCTTGACGCGCTGCGCGGCCACCTTCACGGCGCTGCCGCACACCGCGGTCGTCCGGCTGCCGTACGTCCCCCACCCCTGGGGCGTCGCCTCGGTGTCGCCGGCCACGACCTCGACGTTCTCGACCGGGACGCCGAACTCGTCGGCCACGATCTGCGCGAAGGTCGTCTCCTCGCCCTGGCCGTGCGGCTTGCCGCCGATGTAGGTGCGGACGACGCCGGTGGGATACACGCGGACGATCGCCGAGTCGTACAACCCCCCGCCGAACCCGACGGCCCCCGCCACCTGCGAGGGACCGAGGCCGCAGATCTCGCAGTACGTCGTGACGCCGACGCCCAGGTAGCGACCGTCCTTGCGCGCCTTGGCCTGCTCGGCGCGGAACTTCTTGTAGTCGAACAGCTGGAGCGCCTTGTCGAGCGCGCCCTGATAGTTCCCCGAGTCATACGTGATCCCGGTGGCCACGGTGTAGGGAAACTTGTCCTTGGGGATCAGGTTCTTGCGCCGCACGTCCACCGGGTCCATGCCGATCTTGCGCGCGTACAGATCGATCAGCCGCTCGAGCAGGAATGTCGCCTCCGGGCGTCCGGCGCCGCGGTAGGCGTCCACCGGCGTGGTGGTGGTGTACACGCCGTAGACCGTCCCGTCGATGTTCGGGATAGTGTACGGCCCGGAGTACATCAGGCCGTGCAGGATCGTGGGGATGCCCGGCGCCGCTGTGGAGGCGTAGCCGCCGAGCCCGGCGTACACCTTGGTGCGGAGCCCGGTGATTTTGCCGTCCTTCGTGCCGCACATCGCCACGTACTCGACGTGATCGCGGCCGTGGATCGTCACCGTGTAGTTCTCGGATCGGTCTTCGGTCCACTTTACGGGCCGTCCGAGCTCCATGGACGCGAAGCAGACGAGCGCTTCGTCGGGGTAGCCCGGGATCTTGCTGCCGAAGCCGCCGCCCACTTCGGGCGCGATCACGCGGATGCGATGCTCCGGCAGTTTTGTCATCACGGACAAGAGGAAGCGGTGGATGTGCGGGTTCTGGCTCGTGACCCAGACGGTGAGCTGGCCGGTGCCGGAGTTGTAGCTCGCGCACGCCGCGCGCGGCTCCATGGCGGTGGGCAGCAGGCGATTCTGCACGTGGCCCTCTCGGGATCGACCACGGCGTCGAGGGCGTCGTAATCCACGTCGATCAGGTCGAGCGCATCCCGCGCGGCGGCGCGCGATTCGGCGACGACCAGGACGATGCCATCACCGACGTACCGCACCCGGTCGACTGCGAGCGGCGGATGCGGCGGGACCTTGAGGTCGCAGTTGGGCACGTTCCAGGCGCAGGGGACGGTGTTGAGCTTGTCCTTCACGTCGGCGCCGGTGTAAACCGCCACGACGCCGGGGGCTCGCTTCGCCTTCGCGACGTCGACGTTCGCGAGTTTCGCGTGGGCGTAGGTGCTGCGCAGCATGCCCGCGTACAGCAGGCCGGGCAGCTTCACGTCGTCGGTGTAGGTCGCCTTACCGGTGATGAGGCGCGGGTCCTCGCGCCGCTTGATGCCGGAGCCGAAGAGCGTTGCCATGTCGGGCTCCTTCCTAGCGCACGCCCGCCGCGGACTGGATCGCGGCGACGATGTTCTGATAGCCGGTGCAACGGCACAGATTGCCCTCGAGCGCGTGGCGGATCTCGGGCTCGGTGGGCTTGGGCTTGGCGGCGAGCAGATCGACCGCCGTCATTATCATCCCGGGAGTGCAGAAGCCGCACTGCAGCCCATGTTTGTCCCAAAATGCCTGCTGGAGCGGGTGCAACCCGCCGTTCGACGCGAGCCCCTCGATGGTCGTGATGGCATGCCCTTCCGCCTGCATCGCGAGCACGGTGCAGCTCTTCACCGCACGGCCGTCGATGTGGACCGTGCAGGCGCCGCACTGGCTCGTATCGCAGCCGATGTGCGTACCGGTGAGATCCAGTTGGTCGCGCAGCACGTAGGCGAGCAGCGCCCGCGGCTCCACCTCGACGGTCCGCGCGGCCCCGTTCACCTGCAGCGTAATGGAGCGCTTCATGATCCGGGCTTCCGATCGGGAGAGGGGGTAATATGCCCGCGGGACGGGACGCTGCAACTTCCCTTGCACCTTGATGTCCCGAGGGTAGTTTCGCTGGAACTATTGGTCTGTTACTGAGGAGGTATCAACGTGAACCGCACCGCCCTGCTCTTCCTGTTCGCCGTGCTGCCCGTGGGAATCGTCAGCGCTCCCGCGCCGCGCGGGCCCGCGGACGAGTCGGTATTCGTCCGGGGCCTGCCCGCGGGCCAGCACGAGTCCGTGCTGTACGTCTGGACCAGCGACGCCGATCAGAAGGACCCCGACTTCCTGTCGGTGCTCGACGTCGACCCGGCGTCGCCGAGTTACGGAAAGGTCATCGCCACGGCGCCGACCGGGTCGCCCGGGAACGAAGCGCACCACTTCGGCTACACTGCCAACGCCGATCGGATATTCGCCGGCGGGCTGTTCTCGAACCGACTGTTCATCTACGATGTCGGCACCGATCCAAAGCACCCCAAGCTCGTCAAGACGGTCCCCGACCTCGCCGCCAGCACGGGTTTCTCGGGACCGCACACCTTCTACGCCGTGCCGGGTGGCGTGATGATCGCGATGCTCGGCTCGAAAGACGGCGGTGCACCGGGCGCGCTGGTGAAGCTCGACAACGACGGCAACTTCGTTCAGGCACTCCCTGCCCCTGACTACATGTACGACGTCGGGATCAAGCCGGAGCTGAACCTGATCGTCACGTCGAGCTGGGCACACCCCCACGCCGTCAAGGCCGGCAACACCCCCATGGATCAGGTGGGTGACGAGGTCGTAGCGTGGGACTACAAGAACGGCAAGGTGCTCCAGGTCGAGCACTTGGACAAGTCGCCGCTCGAGGTCCGCTGGCTGCACGGTCCGGCGGCGCGCGGGGGATTCATCAACTGCGCGTTCGGCAACAGCGTGTGGCACTGGCAGGTGGGGAGTGACGGCAAGCTCGCCTTCCACCGCGTGATCAAGCTGGCCGACGGCTCGCTGCCCGCGGACATGCGGGTCTCGTACGACAACAAGTTCCTGTTCGTGTCGCTGTTCGGCGGAGGCGCGGTGCAGCAGTACGACGTCGCCGATCCGATGCAACCGAAGCTCGTCAGCACGGTGGCCATTCCGCAGGCGCAAATGATGAAGCTCACGCCCGACAACAAGCGGCTGTACGTGAGCAATTCGCTGCTGTCGAACTTGGATGGGAAGGTGCCGTATGCCGTACGCCTCGTGAACGTCGGGCCGAAAGGGCTCGAGCTCGACCCGAAGTTCAATGTCGATTTCGAGCACCTGCCGACCGGGCAGGCACGCCCGCATGACATGCTGTTGAAATAAAAACGTCGAGCGGAGACGTCACGCAGAGACGTAGCACAAAGGCGTCGCGCGAATACGTAGGGGCGCAGCATGCTGCGCCCCTACCAGGACTGTTACATTACCGCACCGATGCCCTCCGGCCCCGCCTTCCTTTTCGATCTCGACGGCACGCTCGTGGACAGCGTGTACCAACACGTGCTGGCCTGGCGCGAAGCGCTCGAGAGCGTGGGCATCGAGCTCTCGGTGTGGCGCATCCACCGCCGCATCGGCATGAGCGGCGGCCTGTTCGTCAACGCGCTATTTCGTGAGACCGGCCGCGAGCTCAAGCCCGAGCAGGCGGCCCAAATCCGGCGCGTGCACGCCGCAGCGTATGCCCGTCAGGTATCGCAGGTACGTCCCCTTCCGGGGGCGCGCGAGCTGCTCGCCTACCTGACGAAAGCCCGCGTCCCGTGGGCGATCGGCACCAGCGGGCGGATGGAAAGTGCCCAGCCCAACCTCGACATGCTCGGCATCCCGGCCGGGGTCCCGATCGTGACGCGCGACCAGGTGGAGCACGCAAAGCCCGACCCCGACCTGTTCCTCGCGGGCGCCGAGCGACTGGGCGTACCGATCGACGAGTCGGTGGTGGTCGGGGACAGTGTGTGGGACCTGCTCGCGGCGCGCCGCGCCCGCGCGCTCGGCATAGGACTCCTGTCGGGAGGCTACGGGGAGGAGGAGCTGGAGCGTGCAGGGGCGTACCGGGTGTATCAGGATCCCGCGGACCTCTTGAACCACCTCGACGAGGTCGGGGTGCGCATCGGGAGTACGCCCCCCTAAAAGTAGGGGCGCAGCATGCTGCGCCCCTACATCTGTCATCCCCGGGCTTGCGCCAGGGGTCAGTGAGACCCGGCCCGCTAGGAGCCTCGGATCATCCGCGTAGCATGCTACGCCCCTACATCTGTCATCCCCGGGCTTGCGCCCGGGGTCAGTGAGACCCGGCCCGCTAGGAGCCTCGGATCATCCGCGTAGCATGCTGCGCCCCTACATCTGTCATCCCCGGGCTTGCGCCCGGGGTCAGTGAAACCAGACCCGCTAAGGGCCCCGCACCATCCGCGCGATCCTCCAGTCCCCGCCGACCCGCAGCATCCAGAGATCGTCCACAGACCCCGCTCCACATCGGGTCACGAACACGCGGGCCCAACGGTCGTCTATCACTGCGATCGACAGAGCGAGTATTTCATGCTCACCGGCCACGCAGGCCGAGTCGCGATCGATCGGACGCGCCGCAAGCCATTCCGGATCGGACGTGGGCGCCGTCCAGCGGGCGGTGATCTTCCCCACCCAGAAATGATCGAGGACATCGGGCCAGCGGTTGTCCCGGTCGTCCGAGTAGAACCCCTCGACCTGCGTGCGGATCGCCTCTCGTGGAGTCGGGAGCTGCGCCGCGGCCGGCGTGTCCCACATCGACACGAGCACTAGATACGTCGCCGCCCGACCGATCGTCGCCATGCGCCAGTGTAGTGCGTGGCGAGCGGTGTCCGCTATCCGAATCTCGCGGGCAAACCACCACTTCCGACCGAACGTGCGCGAGTGAACTCGCGGCTCGGCATCTGCCCGTAAACGGGCGTGCCTTTGCCGCTTCAGCGGTAGGGCCGAGCCGCGGCTTCAGCCGCGACTCTCAGAAGTGATCTTCCTCCCTCGCGGCGGTCCCCCGCGCCGGCAACCGCACCACCCGGTCCCACGCGCTCGTCTGCCAGTTGTCAGGGCGCTCCGCCTCGCGCACCCAGGGCGGCAGCGGGACCGCGAGATGATGCGCCAGCGCTTCGACGTACGGCTCGTACATGCGGCGCAGCTCGGCGAGCCGCGGCTCGAAGTCGGGCCGGGCTCGCAAGGCCAGTCCGCCGCTCGCCAAGCGCTCCCGAAGCTTCGCCAGCTGGGCCGCCGAGAGGCGCTCGTCCGTACGTCGCGGCGGCGTGCTGAACACCTGCGCCAGGTCGACCACCGCGTGGCGCGCCATGGCGAACGTCAGCTCCGCCTGGCGCGCACACCACCCCTCCAGGCCCACGATGATGAACGCGCTCGCGTCGAGAATGGTCGTGAGCGCCGCGAGCCACGACTCGTTGTAATGCTGCGACCGGAAGTAGGCGAGCGGCGGATACGACAGGTGGCTCTCCAGCACATCGGCCGCCCAGCGCTCCCAGTCGCGCAGCAGGTCGGTGAGCGCCGCCGCGCCCGGATCGCCGCGGTGCCGCCACAACAATTCCGAGGCGCTGGGCGGTGACCCCGCCCGAGCGTCGAGCAGCGAGATCGCGACCTCGCGGCGTGAAAACGCCTGATAGATCACCGGAAAATACCCGATGACCGCCGCGAGAAACGCGAACCCCGTTCCCGCCTCCACCACGGTGAGCGCCTTCGCGATCGTGGTGCGCGGCACCACGTCACCCAAGCCGAGCGTGAAGAATGTCGTGCCGCTCATGTACACGTCGGACCAGAACCCGGTCGCGCCGCCACCCACCACCGTCATCGCGGAGCCGGCGGCCCACTGCAGCAGGCCGAATGAGAACACGCTGCCCAGCGCCCACAGGGCGAGCAGGAAAAGCAGTGAGAGCGGTCCGTAGAAGGACAGGAACGCATCGCGTCGCCGTCCCGACAAGAGCCGCGCGGCACCGCGCCAGGGAATCCAGGTGGATCGGTAGAACAGCTTGGTGAGTCGGATCCGCCCGCTCACCCGGCGCGGCAGGATGATCGTCTCGAACGCATCCCACAGCACCACCGCGAGCAGCACGGCGCCGGCGCAACCGCTCAGCCATCGCATGGTCATTTCCACGACTGCGTCGGCACGCTGGCTGGCGGCTCGAGCGACTGGAGATAGGTGACCACTTTCCAGATGGCACCCGGCGGCAGCAAACCCCCGTACGCCGGCATGCCGTGCGGTTGGCCGTAATAAATCGACTGGAAGATCTCACGCTCGGAGCCGCCGTAGCGCCAGCGGCCGTCGCGCAGGCTCGGGCCCACCCAGCCCACCGCCCCGCCACCGTGGCAGCCGTCGCAGTTCATCGCGCTGAACGTCCGCTCGCCCTCCGCCGCCGACGGTCGGTCTCCGCGAAACGGATTCTCGGAGACCTGAGCGGTCCCTGCCGGCGGGGTGACGCCGCCCGCGAGGACGCGCGCCTCGGGTCGCGCCACGGGCGCCGCCTCATGTCCGCCGCACGCCGCGGAGACCACCAGCGCCAGTGCTAGAGGGCGAAGATCCATACGATGCCTCCCTGGCTCGTATGCCGGGCGATGTCCGGCATGACGTCCGCAGGCGGCCGCACGTCCGCCGGGTCATCCGATCGGACGTCTCCCGCCAGGAGAAACCAGTCGCCGCCGATGCCCGCGTACACGACCACGTATTGCTTCCCGTCGGGTCCCGTGTAGGTGATCGGATTGCCCACGACGCCCGATCCCACCTTGAACCGCCACAGGACCTTGCCGGTCCGGGCGTCCGCCGCCTTGAACCAGCCGTCGAGTGTGCCGTAGAAGGCGATGTCGCCCCCGGTGACGAGAGCGCCGCTCCACACGGGGTAGGGTTCCGTCGTCTGCCACACCTTCTTGCCGGCGCCCGCGTCCCAGGCGATGAACGCCCCGAGATACCCGCCGCGACCCGCGTGGTAGGGCGTGTTCGCGCCGATGAACGGCGTCCCGGCGATGCGGGTCGCCTGTGTCGCCTGGTAATCCAT
>WNGC01001884.1_pt1 | contig 21122 bp, 22 predicted proteins | sample 5400051 | NCBI WGS metagenome assembly WNGC01 (sample SAMN13153368, study PRJNA577476) | soil metagenome | isolation source: 20 cm soil or saprolite under grassland replicate 2 | place: USA:California | collected 2016-06-15
CGATCGTCGTGTCCTGCGACACCTACTACTACATGCTCGCCAACGACCTCGGCATCGACAACATCGCGCGCTTCATCGGCCAGTTCGGGTTCGGGAGCCGCACCGGAATCGATATCGAAGGCGAGTTCGTGGGCGTGCTGCCCTCTCCGGAATGGAAGGTCAAGCGCTTCAAGAATCCGGCGCAGCAACGGTGGTTCCCGGGCGAGACCATCAGCGTGGGCATCGGGCAGGGCTACAACTCCTACACCCCCCTGCAGCTCGCGCAGGCCGTCGCAACCCTCGCCAACGACGGGGTGATGTTCCGCCCGCATCTCGTCGACTATATCGAGAACCCGATCACGGGCGAGCGCACTCACGTCGAACCCGAGGCCTCCAAGACCATAGCGCTCAAGGCCCGGAACCTGGAAGTGGTGAAGCGCGCCATGGTCGGGGTCAACAAGGAAGGCACGGCGGCGCGCGCCTTCGCCGGCGCGGGCTACGTGAGCGCGGGCAAGACGGGCACCGCTCAGGTCGTGGCGCTCAGCAAGAACGAGAAATACTCCGAGGCGACGGTTGCCGAGCATCTGCGCGACCATGCGCTCTTCATCGCCTTTGCGCCCGCGGAGAATCCGCGGATCGCGCTCGCGGTGCTGGTGGAGAACGCCGGTTTCGGAGCGCGCTCGGCCGCACCCGTCGCGCGCAAGGTGCTCGACTACTATCTGCTCGGCAAGCGAGTCGACAAGCCGGTGGAAACGGCGCACCCGCCCGCCAGGCGCACCGACAAGCCGGCGGGACCCGCTCCCGCCCTCGGCGAGCCCGCCGACGCGCCGGCGGAGGCCGCTCCCGCGCCGAAGGAGGACGAGGCCAATGATTAGACGCCTCCTCGAGCGGCTCACTGCCAAGATCGACGGGCCGCTGTTCGCCCTCGTGGCCTGTGTGCTCGCGCTCGGCCTCGCCACGCTCTACAGCGCCGCCTACCAGGCGCCAGGGCGCGTCGGCGCGCAAGCTCTCAACGTGCTCCTGGCGCTCGTGCTGATGTGGGTCGCTGCGCAAATTCCGCCGCAGGTATTCATGCGCTACGCTCTTCCCGCCTTCGTGCTGGTCCTCGTGATGCTCGCCGGCGTCGCCTTGTTCGGCGACGTGAGGAACGGCGCACGCCGATGGCTTCCCCTGGGATTCGCCAGCGTCCAGCCTTCGGAGCTCATGAAGGTCGCGATGCCGCTCATGCTCGCCCGGTATTTTCACCGGCACGAAGCGGCGCTGCGACTGCGCGAATACGTGGTCGCCTTCGCGCTGCTCGCGGTGCCGACCGCGATGATCGCGCGCCAGCCCGATCTGGGAACGGCGCTGCTCGTCGCAGCCGCCGGCTTCTACGTCATCTTTCTCGCGGGCCTTTCGTGGAAGGTGATCGCGGGCGGTTCGGCCGTGGTCCTTGCGAGCCTGCCGGTGCTGTGGGGCGTGCTGCACGACTACCAGCGCAGGCGTTTTCTCACGCTGATCGATCCGTCGTCCGATCCGCTCGGCGCGGGCTACCACATCATCCAGTCCACCATTGCGGTGGGCTCCGGGGGCATCACGGGCAAGGGCTGGCTGGGGGGCACCCAGACGCACCTCGAGTTCATTCCCGAGCGCGCCACCGATTTCATTTTCGCCGTGTATTCCGAGGAATTCGGGCTGATCGGCGCGAGCCTGCTGCTGGTGCTCTACCTCGCGCTCATCATGCGCGGGCTGATGATCGCGGCCAACGCGCCGACTTTCTTCACCCGCCTGCTCGCGGGCTCGATCACCCTCACCTTCTTCACCTACGCGGTGGTAAACATGGGCATGGTGAGCGGCCTCTTGCCCGTCGTCGGGGTGCCGCTGCCGCTCATCAGCTACGGTGGAACGTCACTGGTGACGCTCTTTCTAGGCATAGGCATATTGATGAGCATCCAGCATCACCGCGCCCTGGTCCAGACGTGACCAGGCCTGCGCCCGCGTTCCTGCTCGCGGCGTTGATGCTCACTGCCCTCGCCGGCTGCGCTCTCGAGCCGAAGCATATCGGGGGCAGCCACGGCGACGACGGCCCCGGCGGACCGCTTCCGGCCGACCTAGACCGAATCGCTGACGCAAGACCGCGATCGGAGCCGCTCAACCCCGGCGCCAACAGTCCCTACACCGCCCTGGGCAGGAAATACGTCCCCTTCCAGTCGCCGACGCCGTACCGTCAGCGCGGAATCGCAACCTGGTACGGGCGCAAATTTCACGGAAAGCCCACGTCCAGCGGCGAGCGCTACGACATGTACGCGATGACCGCGGCGCATACGATCCTTCCCATCCCGAGCTACGCGCGCGTGACCAATCTTTCCAACGGCCGCAGCATCGTCGTGCGCGTCAACGACCGTGGACCGTTCCACGCCGAGCGCATCATCGACCTGTCCTACGCCGCGGCGTACAAGCTCGGATTCGTGAACGCCGGGAGCGCTCGGGTGGAAGTAGAGGCCATCTTGCCGCGCTCGTCGGCAGCGCGCATGCCGCCGGCGCTCGAATCGAGCGACGCGGTGCGCTGAGGGCCCGCTGCGCCCGGTATAATTCGTCCTTCGCGATCCCATGTCACGTCGTCTCGCCGCCTGCTTTCCGCTGCTGCTTTCCGGCGTCGCGCTCGCCGCCGCGCCGCAGCCGCCCGTGGTGGATGCGCGCGCGTGGCTGCTCCTCGACGCAACCAGCGGACAGTCGATCGCGAGCCGCAATCCGAAGGAGCGCATCGAGCCGGCTTCGCTCACCAAGCTCATGACCGCGTACCTCGCTTTCGCGGCGCTCAAGGGCAGGTCGCTCGCCCTCGGTCAATCGATCCGTGTCTCGGAGCGCGCATGGCGCACGGCCGGTTCGCGCATGTTCATCGAGCCGCGCAGGCCTGTCACGGTCGAAGAGCTGCTGCACGGGCTGATCGTCCAGTCGGGCAACGATGCCTGCATCGCTCTCGCCGAAGCCCTCGCAGGCTCGGAACCTGCGTTCGTGGAACGCATGAACCGCGAGGCCGGGCGCCTCGGCATGACGGGCACGAATTTCACGAATTCGAGCGGACTGCCCGACCGCGGACACTATTCGACGGCGAGCGATCTCGCGCTGCTCACCTTCGCCCTGATCCGCGAGTATCCCGAGTACTACAAGCTGTATTCGGAGCGCGAATACCGCTACAACGACATCACGCAACGCAACCGCAACCAGCTCCTGTGGCTCGACCCGAACGTGGACGGCGTAAAAACCGGCCATACGGAAAGCGCCGGTTATTCCCTCATCGCCTCCGCACAGCGCGGCGGGCGACGTCTCGTGTCCGTGGTCATCGGCGCGCCGTCGGAGAACCTGCGCGCCCGCGAGAGTCAAAAGCTGCTCAACTTCGGGTTCCAGTCCTATGACACCCTGCGTCTCTACCAGAAGGGCGACGCGATCGGCAAGCTCCCCGTGTGGAAAGGCAGCGAGCGCGAGCTGAAGGCGGGCGTCGCCGCGGACCTGTACGTGACGGTGCCCAAAGGCACCGCCGACGCGCTGCGGGCCGAGCTCGTCAGCCAGCAGCCGCTCATCGCGCCCCTGGAAGCGGGCCAGCGCGTCGCGACGCTGCGCGTATCGCACGACGGCAAACCGCTGACGGAGTATCCGGTGGTCGCGCTGGAAAGCGTCGCGGTCGCAGGATTTTTCGCTCGAGCCTGGGATTCGGTTCGGCTGTGGTTCAAGTGAGGAAGGGCGCATGATTCATCTCAACGGCGAGTTCATGCCGATCGAGCAGGCGAAGATCTCGGTGCTCGATCGCGGCTTCATTTTCGGGGACGGTGTCTACGAGGTGATCCCGGTGTATTCTCGGCGGCCGTTCCGCCTCGAGGAGCACCTGGCCCGGCTCCAGGCGAGCCTAGACGCGATTCGACTCGCCAACCCGCATCCGCTCTCGAGGTGGACCGAGCTCGTGGCAAAAATCGTCGCGGGAAATCCCTGGGATGACCAGAATATCTATCTCCAGGTCACCCGCGGCGCGGCCAAGCGCGACCACGCTTTCCCCAAGGGCCTCAAACCCACCGTTTTCATCATGGCGAGCGAGCTCGTCCCGCCCTCGCCGGAGCTCGTGAGGGACGGAGCCAAGGCGATCGTGCTGCGCGACTTCCGCTGGCTGCGCTGCGACATCAAGTCGACTTCGCTGCTGGGCAACTGCATGCTGCGTACCCTCGCCGCGGATCAGGGCTGCGTGGAGGCGATCCTGGTGCGCGACGGACAGCTCACCGAAGCCTCGGCGAGCAACGTCTTCATCGTCAGGAACGGAACCGTGCTTGCCCCTCCCAAGTCTCAGCTGATCTTGCCCGGAATCACCTACGACGTGGTGATCGAGATTCTGCGCGCCCATTCGATTCCTCACGAGGTCCGCCCCGTCGCCGAGAGCGAGCTGCGCTCGGCGGACGAAATCTGGGTAACCTCTTCCTCGAGGGAGGTGCTCGCCATCACGACGCTCGACGGACAGCCGGTCGGCAGGGGCAAAAATGCAGGGAAACGAGGGGCCTTGTGCGAGCGCGTCTACGCGCTGTACCAGGAGTACAAAGCCAGGGTGATGCGTGCTCCGGCCCATGCCTGAAAACGACTTACCCGTTCTCGCCTTCCCCTGCGAATTCCCGATCAAGGTCATGGGAAAGACGCAGGCCGGGTTTGCGCAGGCGGTGATCGAGGTGGTGAAGCGCCACGCTCCGGATTTCGACCCGGCGACGCTCGGAATGCGCCCCAGCCGCGAGGGGAAGTACCTTTCGCTCACCTGCAATGTGCGCGCGGTCTCGCGCGAGCAGCTCGATGAGCTTTACCGCGAACTGTGCGATCATCCGATGGTGACGATGGTGTTGTGAACCGTCCCATGCAAAGCGCCGCGAGATCAGTCCACTCTGTCGTTCCCGCGAGAGCGGGAATCCAGATTGAAAGGGCGCCGATCATCAGGCACCTCGGCCTCGCCGAGTATGCCCCGACCTACCAAGCGATGCGCCGCTTTACCGATTCGCGCGGGACGAAGACGCCCGACGAGCTCTGGGTGCTCGAGCATCCGCCGGTCTATACGGTCGGGATCGCCGGGCGCGCCGAACATTTCCCGCGGCGCGGTGAAGTGCCGGTCGAGCGGGTCGACCGCGGCGGTCAGATCACCTATCACGGGCCGGGACAGGCGATCGTGTACGCGCTCATCGATCTCGCGCGCCGCGGCCTCACCGTGCGCGGCATGGTGAGCTTGATCGAACAGGCGTTGATCGAGGCGCTAGCGGCTCTCGGCGTGGGAGCCGAGCGCAGGACCGGGGCACCTGGCGTATACGTCGAGGGCGCGAAGATCGCGGCGCTCGGGCTCCGGGTGCGGCGCGGGTGCTGCTATCACGGCGTCGCGCTCAACGTGGACATGGACCTCGCTCCCTTCTCGGCGATCGACCCCTGCGGCTATCCCGGTCTCGCGGTCACGCAGACGCGCGCGCACGGAGTCCTCGCCGACGCGGCGGAAATGGGCGACGAGCTCGCCCGCCGCATCGCCCGCCTCATCGAGGACCAATGACGGCGGCCGTCGAAAAGAAGAAGGGCCTCGCGAAGACGCGCATCCCGATCGCGCTCGCGCCGGCAGAGCGCCTCGCCAAGCCCGAGTGGATCCGCGTGCGCGCCCCCTCGCCCGGTTCGCGCTTTCACGAGATCAAGCAAATCCTCCGCGAGAACAATCTTCACACCGTGTGCGAGGAGGCCTCCTGTCCCAACATCGGCGAGTGCTTCGGAAAAGGCACCGCGACCTTCATGATCCTGGGGGACCTGTGCACGCGGCGCTGCCCCTTCTGCGACGTCGCCCACGGACGGCCGCTGGCGCCCGATCCGGAAGAGCCGGAACACCTCGCGCAGACGATCGCCGCGCTCGGCCTCGCCTACGTCGTCATCACGAGCGTGGATCGCGACGACCTGAAAGACGGCGGCGCGCGTCACTTCGTCGACTGCATCCGCGCGGTGCGCGAGCGCTCGCCCCGGACGAAAATCGAGATCCTCGTGCCCGATTTCAGGGGTCGCCTGGAGCGCGCGCTCGAAACGCTGGCTGCCGCTCTCCCGGACGTGATGAACCACAACCTCGAGACCGTGCCGAGACTGTACCGGCAGGCGCGTCCGGGCGGCAACTATCCGCACTCGCTCAAGCTCCTCGCGGATTTCAAGGCGCGCCATCCGCACCTTCCGACCAAGTCGGGCCTGATGGTAGGCCTGGGCGAAACCGACGACGAGATCCTCCAGGTGATGCGCGATCTGCGCGCGCACGGCGTGGACATGCTCACCATCGGCCAGTACCTGCAGCCTTCGGCGCACCATCTTCCGGTCGCGCGCTACGCGCACCCGGAGGTCTTCGCGATGTTCGAGCGCGAGGCGCAGGCGCTCGGCTTTACCCACGCCGCGGTCGGCGCCATGGTGCGCTCCTCCTACCACGCCGACCGGCAGGCGCGCGCCGCTGGCGTGAACTAGGAGGAGCTCTTGCTTCGCGTTCCTGGATATCTCGTCGCGTTCCTCGTTCCGGCGGCGGTGTGGGCCGCCGGCCTCGCCGACATTTCGAACCGCGACGCCATCAACGGGCTCAAGGAGGCGCTGACCCGAGGCTCCCATGCTGCCGTGGCGCGCCTGGGTGTCGAGAACGGGTTTTTCGGGAACGATCGCGTCAAGATTTCTCTGCCGCCTTCCCTGCGAAGGTTCGAAGCGGTGATGCGCTCGATCGGCATGGACAGGCATGCCGACGAGCTGGTGCTGCGCATGAACCGCGCGGCCGAGGCCGCGGTGCCCGAAGCGAGGACCCTGCTCGTCGACGCAGCGAAGAAAATGAGCGTACAGGACGCCAAAGGCATTCTCACGGGCGGCGACGATGCCGCGACCCAGTATTTCAAGCGCACGAGCTCCGAGCCGCTGGTCAAACGATTCCAGCCGATCGTCAAGAAGGCGATGCAAAAAGTGAACCTCGCCGAGAAGTACAACGAGATCGCCGCGAGCGGCGCGAAGCTCGGGCTAGTGAAGGAAGAAGACGCGCAGCTGGAGGACTACGTCACGCGCAAAGCGCTCGACGGCCTTTTCCTCACGATCGCCGAGGAAGAGAAGAAGATCCGCCGGGATCCCGCCGGCGCAGCCTCGGAGATACTCAGGAAGGTGTTCGGAGCCGCGCGGAACTAGAAATACACCCGGGTGCGCCCGGGATTGCGCGAAATATCGTAGAGCGCCGAGCGGGCCACGTTCGCCACCTTGCGCACGCCCGCGTGCGACAGCAGCGTCTCGCTCGCGTAGTCGCTGTCCTCGTCGCATATCAGGCGCAGCTCCACGATCGAGAGCCGCGCTGCAATAGTACGCCGCAGGATACGGTCGTTGAAGATCGCGAGCGCCGCGGCCGCCACGCGCTCCTGCGAGGGTTCCATATATCGCGCCGGGACGAGCGTGCACACGATCGTCGGCACAGCGGCCTCCGTGGCGGCGGCGATCAGGCGGGCGAACAGGCTCTCGAATTCATCGGCGGCCGACGACAGAACGTCGAGAGCTTCCCTGATCGTCCGCGCACCGCCCTGCAGCAGTCCGCTCGTCGCGATCGCCCAGCCGCCGTCGACGCAGATCCCGATATGAGTGGCCCCCGCAGGAATCGCCCGCACCCGCCCCTGCCGCAGGACCTCGGGCGGCTGGAGAACGGTGAGCTTCCAGGGATTGCGCGGCCGCGGGACGAGCGCGCTCTCGGCCTGGCCCTTTCCGAGATCGATGTTTTGCAGCGCGTCACCGAGCAGCACGAGGTGCCGGATGACATCGGGTGAGGCATGTTCTTCCTGAGTGGAATTCGGGATCACGTCGTCCTCCTCTGTAACGATCGGATGGGGTTTTCTTGTCGGCGCTTTAGTGCGCTTTTTCCCAATTCTCTCCCGATCCGACGTCGACGACAAGCGGTACCTTGAGCTTCGCCACGCCGCTCATCAATTCGGGGAGTTCGGCCTTCACGCGGGCAAGCTCGCCCTGCGGAGCCTCGAGCACCAGCTCGTCGTGCACCTGCATGATGAGCTTGGTGGAAAGCCTTTCGCGGTCCAGCCACCCCCGCACGGCGATCATCGCGAGCTTGATGAGGTCGGCAGCCGTGCCCTGCATGGGCGCGTTGATCGCGGCGCGCTCGGCTCCGCCGCGGCGCGCGGGATTCGAGCTCTTGATCTCGGGCAGCCACAGGCGCCGCCCGAACACGGTCTCGACATAGCCCCGGTCGCGCGCGGCCTTGCGCACGTCCTCCATGTATCTTGCGACGCCCGGGTAGCGGGTGAAGTAGCTTGCGATGTAGGCCTGCGCGGTGGCGCGCTCCAGGCCCAGCTGCTGCGCCAGGCCGAACGCCGACATCCCGTAGATCAGCCCGAAGTTGATCACCTTGGCGTAGCGGCGCTCTTCGGGTGTGACCTCCTGGAGCGAGCGTCCGAAAACCTCGGCCGCGGTGGCGCAAAACCTCGGCCGCGGTGGCGCGGTGGATGTCTTCCCCCGCCTCGAACGCGCGCAGCAGGTTCTCGTCCCCCGAGATGTGCGCCATGATGCGCAGCTCGACTTGCGAGTAGTCGGCGCTCACGATGGCGTGGCCGCGCGGCGCGACGAAGGCTTCGCGGATGCGCCGCCCCTCGGGGGTCCTCACGGGAATGTTTTGAAGGTTGGGGTCGTTCGATGCAAGGCGCCCGGTGACCGCGGTCGCTTGCCCGTAGTTGGTGTGCACCCTGCCGGTGCGCGGATTCACCATCTTCGGCAATTTGTCCGTGTAGGTGGACTTGAGCTTGGAGATTTCGCGGTGGTCGAGGAGGATCTTCGCGAGCGGGTGATCAAGCGCGAGTTTCTCCAGCACGTCCTCGTCGGTCGAGGGCGCACCCGAAGGGGTCTTCTTGATGACGGGCATCCCTTTTTTCTCGAAGAAGATCTCGGCGATCTGTTTCGGCGAACCGAGATTGAAAGGCTGCCCCGCTTCTTTGTGGGCCCTGGCTTCAAGCTCGAGCATTTTCTGTCCTAATTCGTGGCTCATCGCGTCGAGCTGCGCCGCATCGATCAGTACCCCGTCCCTCTCCATCCTGAAGAGGACTTCACGCGCAGGGAGCTCGATCGAGCGGTAGACGTAGAGGAGCCTTTCCGCGGCCTCGAGTTTCGGATAGAGAGCATGGTGGATCCGGAGCGTGAGATCGGCGTCCTCCGCAGCGTAGGCCGCGGCCCGCGCGACATCGACCTGCTCGAAGGGAATGCGCCCGACGCCCGTTCCCGTCACCTCGTCGTAAGTGAGCGTTTTCAGCCCGAGATGGCGGGAGGCGAGGCTGTCCATGTCGTGGCGCGCGTGGCTCTCCAGCACGTAGGATTCGAGCAGCGTGTCGTGCGCGATGCCTCTCAAAGCGACGCCGTGGTTGGCAAGCACGTGCTGGTCGTATTTGATGTTCTGGCCGAGTTTCTTGCGGGATTCGTTCTCGAGCCAGGGTTTCAGCATCGCAAGCGCCCGCTCCACGCCCAGCTGGCCCGGCGCACCGGCGTAATTGTGCGCGAGCGGCAAGTAGGCGGCGCGGTCCGCAAGCACGCAAAAGGACATGCCCACGAGCCGCGCCTGCATCGGTTCGAGGCTCGTCGTCTCGGTGTCGAAGGCAACGAGCTCGGCCGCTTCGAGAACCTTCAGCCAGCGCGCTAGGTCGGCCTCTTCGACGAGCGTCTCGTAGCGTCGTGCCTCGCGGTCGGGGCGGACGGGCGCGGGGCTGGGCGCCGGAGGCGCGGAGGCGTCGCTGGCGGCCTCCCTCGGCCAGCTCTTGAATCCGAAATGGGCGATCAGTTCGGCGAGGCGCTTCTCGTCCCGCGGGCCGAGCTTCAGCTCCTCGAGCGTCACCGGCAACTCCAGATCGCATTTCACCGCGAGCAGTGCCTGGGCCTTGGGGAGCCAGTCGAGCGCCTTTCGCAGATTTTCGCCGACCGCGCCGCCGATCTCATCGGAGTGCCGCACCACCTCCTCGAGCGAGCCGTATTGCTCGAGCCACTTCGCCGCGGTCTTCGGACCGACCTTGTCGACTCCAGGCACGTTGTCCACGGAATCACCGACGAGCGTCAGGTAATCGAGCATACGCTCGGGGCGCACGCCGAACTTCGCCTGCACCCCCGCGGGATCGAGGCGCTCGTTCGACATCGTGTTGACGAGGGTCACGCGGTCGGAGACGAGTTGCGCGAGGTCCTTGTCGCCGGTGGAAATCACGCAGCTCAAACCGCGCCTCTCGGCCTCGCGCGCGAGCGTGCCGATGACGTCGTCCGCCTCCACGCCGTCGATCTGCAGCAAAGGCCAGCCCGAGGCCCGTATTGCGTCGAGGAGCGGCCCGACCTGCGCGCCGAGATCGTCGGGCATGGGCGCCCGGTTCGCCTTGTACTGCGCGTACATCTCGTCGCGGAAGGTCTTGCCTCGCGCATCGAAGACGCATGCGAGATAGTCGGCCTTGTAGTCAGCGAGGAGGCGCCGTAGCATGTTGAGCACGCCGTAGATCGCGCCGGTGGGCTCGCCCGCCGCGTTGCGCAGGTCAGGCAACGCATGGAAGGCGCGGTACAGGTACGACGACCCGTCAACCAGCAGCAGCGTTTTTTCCAAGGGAACTTATGAGCGACAAGATTCCGAAGTCTTTCGGCACCGCCTCGCGGGAGGCGAACGCAGCAGGCGAAGCCTGGCGTCTGTTCCGCATTATGTCAGAATTCGTCGAGGCCACCTTCTGCTAGACTCGCCACGTAAAGGATTTCAACAAATGTCGCGTCGATTTCTCGCTGCGGTCCTGCTTGCCGTCGTACTGCCTGCCTGGTCACAGCAGCCGCCCAAGCTCGAACCCCTTCCCGAGATTCCGCCGCCGCCACCCGGCGTTTCTTCGGAGCAGCCGGGCGAGCCCACGGTGCGCATCCAGCCCGGCGGAGGCGACCAGGTCGAGGAGCAGCTCATCGACGGCCGGCGCGTGGTGCGCGTGACCACGCCTTTGGGCCAGGAGTACTACCTGGTCGAGGACCTGGGCGACGGCCCGGGTTTGAGAAACGAGAGCCTCGATCGCGGCGTGCGGGTACCTCTTTGGGTGATCCGCCGGTTCTGACGCTGGCGCCGACGGCGGCGACCGCTCGGGCATCATGTCTGTCTTCACGCGCGTCACCACCGAGGAACTTTCGGCCTGGCTGAAACGCTACGCCATCGGCACGCTGGTCGATCTGAAGGGCATCGCCGCGGGGATCGAAAACACGAACTACTTCGTCACCACCTCGAGCGGCCGCTTCGTGCTCACGCTTTTCGAGCGGCTCAGTGCGGCGGAGCTGCCCTTCTATCTGAACCTCATGGCGCACCTTGCGCGTCACGGCATACCGTGCCCCGCGCCGATCGCCGACCGCAGCGACAAGTACCTCGGAACTTTGAACGCCAAGCCTGCCTGTTTCGTCACTTGCCTTCCCGGCGCCCCGGTGAGCTCGCCGCAGCCGCGCCACTGCGAGCAAGTCGGCGCAACCCTTGCCGACATGCATCTTGCCGGAAGAGGCTACAGCGGGAAGCTCGAGAATCCACGCGGGCCGAAGTGGTGGCGCGAGGCGGCGCGCGAAGTGACGCCGTTCCTCGACGAAGGGCACCGCAGGCTGCTTGCCTCCGAGCTCGAATTCCAGGCGCGCCACCGGACGCTCGATTTGCCGCGCGGCCCCGTCCACGCCGATCTGTTCCGCGACAACGTGCTGTTCGAGGGAGATCACATCGGCGGAGTGATCGATTTTTATTTCGCAGGGATCGACGCGCTGCTCTTCGATCTCGCGGTCACGGTCAACGACTGGTGCGTGGACCCGGGAGGCGAAATCGATTCGGGGCGTGCGACCGCGCTTGTTGGGGCGTACCGCCGGACCCGCGAATTCACCCGGATCGAACTGGAAGCCTGGTCGGTGATGCTACGCGCCGCAGCCCTGCGGTTCTGGCTTTCGCGTTTGTACGATTTCTACCTGCCCCGCGCGGGCGAGCTTACCCACGCGCATGACCCGGAGCATTTTCGGCGGGTGCTCGAGGCGCGCCGCACCCGTCCTTTCCCTCTTGTTTGAAAACCGCGGCTGCACCACACTGGCGCAGATGAGCACGAGCGGAATCCAGATCTAGCGATGCGCGTCGTCCCGGCGAAAAACGGCTGGTCCTGGCTGGTGAGGGGCTTTGCCCTTTTCCGCAAGAGCCCGCCGATGTGGCTGTTTCTGGTGTTCACGTACTGGATTGCTGCTACTCTTCTTGGTCAGATCCGTTACGTGGGGCCTGCCGCTTCGACGGTGTTGCTGCCGGTGTTTTTCGTCAGCTTCATGGTCATGTGCGCGGTGCTCGACCGCGGAGGCTTGCTGCGTCCGTCACTGCTCTTCTCAGGTTTTCGAAGCGGACTGGGTACGTTGATAGCTCTGGGTGCTCTATCCCTCGTCTCGATCGTCGTCGTGCTCGGTATCGCCTCCCTTGCGGACTCGGGCGCGTTGATGACCTTGATCCTGTCCGGCCAGCAGCCCTCCGTCGAAGCTATGCAGGACGGCAGCGTTTTGAATGCGATGCTGGTCGCGGCTTTGGCCGCGACCCCGGTTGCGATGGCTTTCTGGTTTGCTCCCGTTCTCGTCGCATGGAGCCGCATCGGCGCCGCTCAATCGCTCTTCTACAGCTTCTTCGCCGTATGGCGGAATTGGCGGGCGTTCTTCGTTTATGGTGCGGTGCTCGCGCTGGCGGGGGCGGTTTTCCTGATAATTCTCACGTTCGCGGCGCTCCTAGCCGAAGAAAAGATGCAGGTACTGCACTCCCTTGCGCTGATTCTTACCTTGGTCTCGTGGCCTACCCTGTTCGCGAGCCTGTACGCGAGTTATCGGGACATCTTCCCGGAGAACGCAGTCCCGCCCGAGCCACCGTCGCGCCGGGAGGGCGCGTAGCCGCCGCTGATTCTGCTATCCTTCGCCGAGCTCAGACGATTCGCCGACGCGGCGCCCCCGGGCGGGGAGTAAAAACTTGACCGACAAACCCTGCGAGCTATGCGATTCCCCCGGCGGGGATTTGCTCTGGCGCGACGGGTTCTGCCGCATTGTGTTGGTCGACGATCCGGACTACCCCGGGCTTTGCCGGGTGGTCCTGGAACGGCACGTAAAGGAAATGACCGACCTCGAGCCTGCCGAGCGCACACGACTCATGAAGGCGGTCTTCGCAACGGAGGAGGCGCTGCGCGCGCTCCTCGATCCGGACAAGGTCAACCTTGCGAGCCTCGGCAACCTCACGGCTCACCTGCACTGGCACGTGATTCCGCGCCATCAGCGCGATCGCCATTATCCCCGCCCGATCTGGGCCGAGCCCACGCGCCCGGACGCCCCGCGACGCCCGGCTCCCGAGCGCAGCGAGCTTGCAGCCGCGCTGAGGCGCAGATTGGACTGATCCATGCCGAGCTTCGATCCCCCGAGCATCAAGCCGAACGCCGCTCCCGATTTCACGGATTCTTCCGGCTGCGCGACGTGGTTGCAGTCCCTGCCGCTCATCAACATCGGCTCATCCCACGTTCGTCTCCTCGCGCAGCTCGACGAGCTGAATGGCTACAGCATCGCGCCTGCCGAGCGGCTCAAGATCCTGGAGCTCTTGCGCGGGCCGGTGAGCTTCGTGCAAAAGGAATATTCCAAGAAATTTTCCAGCCGCCCCGCCCCGCTCGCCAAACCGGAGCGAGAGATCCTCGACAGCGTGCACGCGCTCTGGGACGCGCTCTCATACGGATATCGGCATTGTCTGAAAGCGGTTGCGGGCGGCGGCTCCGCCACGAACGCAGCGTTGATCGGCGAGCGCGTCTTGTGGTGCACCGGGCAGAGGATGCTTGCCTGCTATCAAGCCTACCAGGACGTCGGCGAGCGCGAATGGAAGGTGCTGCACAGCGTCTACGCGTTCGTCGAGGACAGAGGCGTGGCCGGAGGCGAAGTCTCCCATCCGACCCACAAAGGCAGACAGACTACATGCACGGAAACCTACGCGCAGGTGCTGCTGGTCGATCTGGCCAACCCCGGAAAGCTGACGCCACGCCAGATCGAGCTCATTTCGCTCTGGCTCGAGCGCTGGACGCCGAAGATCTCGATCGGGCGCGCTCCCGCTGCCGCCGGCGAGGGCGTTGCACCGCTCGCCATCGATCTCTTGGGTGCTGCCGGCGCCTCGCGCCGCAAACCGGAGGGCGACACGACCCGCGTTCTCGACATTCAGGAGCTCGGGAGCAGCGTGCGCAAGCGTGTCGGCCTGCTGCGCAAGGGCGAGACCCCTGCGGCCCTCGGCCTGGGCGAGGACGTGACCGCCCCGCTCGCCGAAAGCCTGCTCACCATGCTCTATCGGCGGTGGTGCGAGGACAAGCAATCGCGCGCGCATCCGCGCCACAGCTCGAGCGGCACGGCGCAGATCTGCTCGGGGATGGCTGCGGTGCATTACTTCGTCACCGGCCGCGTGTTATCGGTCCGGGGAGGCCCCCAGAAGATATCCCAGGTGCAGCACGAGCAGATCGCGACCCTCGGGCGAGTCGCCACGCTCCACGAAGATGAGCCCAGCCCCACGCCGGATTTCGCTGTCGAGACTTGGCGAATCATGGACGAGAGCGCCTCCGGGCTACGCCTCGCGCGAGTCGATGCCGCCGCAAGCTCGCGTTTGATGCTCGGGCAGCTGCTTGGTATCCGACTGTCGGACGCGAAGGCCTTTCTCCTCTGCGCGGTCAAATGGCTCTCGGTCTCGGTGGAATTCGAATTGCGTGCCGGCGTCCACATCCTGCCCGGGATTCCCCAAGGGGCTGCGATCAGGGCGATTGGCGCCCCGGCCGCAGCCGAGCAATACACCCCGGCCTTCCTGCTGCCGGCGGTCGCCGCGCTCCAGGCTCCGGAAACGCTGGTTGTCCCGGCGGGATGGTTTAAGCCGAATCGGGAGATCGAAGTGCTCACAGAGCGCACCGGAAAGCTGCGACTTGCTTCGGTCGTCGATCGCGGCGCCGATTTCGAGCGCGTGACGTTCGAGGCGCTCTGAGGCGCCCTGCGCGCGCTCCCGCGCCGTTCTCTGCCAATTTTTTCACATCCCGGCCGCAGTTTGCGCAGCGTTTATGACCACGTCATAGTACATTGGCACGCTTGCAATTCCTAGAAATAGACCCCGAAGAGCACTGATGGTCCTTCGCGACTTCCTCCCCGATTCGCAACCGCGCCTCGCCGACTTGACAAGCTGTGAGGACTGGCTTGCGCGCGCCGCACTTGCGGGGATGCCGCATGCTTGCAGCGCGCTTCTGGCGCTGCTCGAGGAGATCGAGGCTCATCCGCCCAGGCATTCGGCCTATCTGCAGATCCTTGAGCGTCTGCGCTATCCCGTCATGCATGCCGAAACGGAGCAAGCCAGGGGCTTTGCCGGAAAACCGCTGCCCCTCGGCCACGACGAAGCCGTCGCATTTGTCCAGGCGAACGGCTTGTGGGCGGCAATGCTGCGGGCCTATGGGCGTCTCCTGAGCGCAGCGCTGAACGGCAAGCATCCCGAGCTCGAACCCTCGCTCCCTCGACTTTTCCAGCGCGTGCTCGCCTGCGCGGGAGAAGTGATCGGGACCTGCGTGCTCGCGCGACACGAGTTCGGAGCCGACTACTGGAAGCTGATGCACCAGGCCTATGCGGCAGCCGAAGCGCGCGCAATCAGGAGCGAGACTGTCGCCGATCTGAGCGTCGAATCCTCGCCGATGGCGGCGTACGTGGAAGCCCTGATGTTGCACCTTGCTCAACCGCACCGCCTATCTCACCGGGAACTCGACTGGGCGCGCAAATGGGTCCGTCACTGGGCGCACAAGGTGGTGCTCAGCCGCGACGTGCCCTTGCAGGGCGGTTACGCCGTGGATCTCGCCGGGGCTTCGGGGCCCGCCTGGGCGAAGGCGGCAGCCGGTTCGTCGACCTTGCGCTTTCTCGACATCGCCCGCGTCGCCGCTTCGATCAGCGCACGCATCCAGCGCCTCGAAGAAGGCGCCGAGCCTAGCGCGCTCGGACTCGGTTCCCATTGCACGCGGTTCGCTGCTCAGGATCTGCTCAAGACGCTGCAGCGCGCCTGGTTCGATCCCGCACCTGCGCACGACTTTCCGCGCCGCGCGAGCCCCTCGCCCATGGAGCTGGTGAGCGGCTTTGCCGCGATTCACCATGCAATCGAAGGTACCCCCGTGGCGAAGAGCGCCGGTCCTTCGAGCTATTCCTACGGGGAAGCCGAGCGATTTCATACGTTCCTGCCCAGCGCGGAACGGGATGCGCGCGAGCAGAGTCTGGAAACTTGGGAAACGCTGGGGGAATCGGACGAGGGATTCCGACTTCGCCGCGGGACACAGGGCATGCGTCTGGCCCACCGGCAGCTCGTGGCACTGCGGCCAAGCGGCGCGCGCCAGTTCATCCTTTGCCATGTCGACTGGCTCATCGAAGGACCGGATCAATCGCTCACCATCGTGGCCCGAGCTCTGAAAGGGGAGGCAAAGGCCTGCGCCGTGCGCTCCTCCGATCGGAGCGCCCCGCAGCGGTCCGACGCGCTGATGCTGCCGGTCGCCCCGGGCCTGTCGCCCGTGCTGGTGCTGCCTACGGGCTGGTACCGGCGCGCCGGCGAGCTCGAACTCGAGCTCGGCAACGCCATAAGACGCGTTACTCTCTCCGGTGTCGTCGAGCGCGGTTTCGACTACGAGCGGGTCCGCGTTTCAACGCCCTAACAAGCGCCAGGCTCCTCTCTTCGCGCAGAGAAACCCCGCGTAGGCGAGAGCTTTTCGCGTGGCCGGTCGTCTAAAATGCCTCATGGCGGCCGCGGACAGACCGACACCCACCGAAATCAAGCTGCACCAGAAATCCCGGGTGCTCGAGGTTTCATTCTCCGACGGCAGTCGTTTCGAGCTGCCCTACGAATTCCTGCGCGTGTACTCCCCGTCAGCCGAAGTGCGCGGCCACGGACAGGGACAGGAAGTCCTGCAGACCGGCAAGAAGGACGTGGACATCCTGAGACTGGAGCCGGTGGGCAGCTACGCGGTGCAGCCGCATTTCTCCGACGGGCACGGCACAGGCATATTCTCTTGGGACTACCTCTACGATCTGGGAACGAATCGTCAATCTCTCTGGCGGACTTATCTCGAGCGGCTCGAGGCAGCCGGCGCACGCCGAGAGCCCTGAGCCTTCGGCATGAACACGTCTTGACGGCATGCTAGCATGCTCGCGTGAGTCAGACACACTTCGGATACCAGCGCATCGACGAGGCCGAAAAGGCTTCGCGCGTCGCCAGCGTTTTTTCCTCTGTCGCATCCCGATACGATCTGATGAACGATTTGATGTCGGGCGGCCTTCACCGGCTGTGGAAGGCTTTCGCGGTGGCGCTCGCCGGCGTGCGCGAGGGCGAGAAGGTGCTCGACGTGGCTGCCGGATCAGGCGATCTGGCATTCGATTTTGCGAGCCATGTCGGGGCAAGCGGAGAAGTATGGCTCACCGACATCAACCGTGCGATGCTGGAAAGGGGGCGCGATCGCCTGCTCGACCGCGGCCGCCCGGTCCCGGCCGCGCAGTGCGACGCGGAAAGGCTGCCCTTTCCTTCCAACTACTTCGACTGTGTCAGCGTCGCTTTCGGTCTGCGCAACATGACGCGAAAGGACGCGGCGCTTGCCGAAATGCGCCGCGTGCTGAGGCCCGGAGGGAGGCTGCTCGTGCTCGAGTTCTCGCGCGTCTGGCGGCCGCTCGCAAAGGCTTACGATTGGTACTCGTTCAAGGTCCTTCCATGGCTGGGGAAGACGGTATCGGGCGACGAGGCCGCCTATCGTTATCTCGCCGAATCGATACGCATGCACCCCGACCAGGAGAGCCTAAAGGGCATGCTGGAACGGGCGGGGCTCGAGAACGTCGAATATTTCAACCTGAGCGCGGGTGTCGTGGCCCTGCACCGGGGCTACAAGTTCTGAATCGCGGAGAGAGAGAGACCATGAAAAAACTGATCGTTTCCCTGTTCACTCTGTTCTTCGGTGCAGGCATCCTTGTAGATGACCTCGAGGCCGCCAGGCTCGGTGGCGGCCGAAATCTCGGGACCCAACGCCAAGTCACCGCGACCCCGAAGCAAGCGACTCCGCCTGCGCATCAGCAGCTGGCGACGGCGCCGCAACCGTCCGGGCAGGGGCGCTGGCTTGCGCCGCTCGCCGGACTCGCCGCAGGCCTTGGCTTGGGCTGGCTGTTCGCGCAGGGAGGCTTCGGCGCCGCGATCGGCGCGCTTCTCGTAGCTCTGCTCGCCGGTGTCGCAGTGTTCGCCTTGATGCGTTTCCTGTCGAAGCGGCGCCCGCAGGGAGCGCAGATGCACTACGCCGGCTTTGGCAACGAAACCGTGGCTGCGCCGCCGCCCTCGCAGCTTCCCGGAGACGTGGGCGCGCAGCCGAATTATCGCAGCCAGTTCGTTTCCAACATTCCGGCGGGCTTCGACGTCGAGGCTTTCTTGAATGAAGCACGGCGCAACTTCCAGCGCCTGCAGCAAGCGAACGATCGCGGCGACCTCGCGCGGCTGCGACAAGTCACCACGGAGGACATGTTCAACACGCTGAAGGACGACGTCGCCGGGCATTCAGGCGTGCAACAGACCGATGTCGTCACCCTGAACGCCGCGCTCTTGGAAGTCGTCACCGAGGGCGAGCTGCATTGGGCGAGCGTGCGATTTTCCGGTTCGATTCGCGAAGAGGCGGGCGCACCGGCCGAGCCATTCGAGGAGATTTGGCACATGCGAAAGCCGGTGAACGGCTCCTCGGGCTGGCTGCTTGCCGGGATACAGCAGCCCAGCTGATCCGCTCGCCCCTGGGCCCGACCCGGACACTCCATGATCGAGCGCAGCGCCCTCGCAGCGCTGAACCATCTTCTGGAGCAGCAGCCGTGGGCGGCTGAGCGCCTGAGACCCTTCGCAGGCCAGGCTGTGGAATTTCGCTGCCCGCCTTTTCCAGACCTGCGCCTCGCGATCACCGGCAGCGGCCTTCTCGATCGGGCGCAGGCGGACACCGCGAGCACGCTCGTCGTGAAGCTCAACCCGGACGCCTTGCCGTTCCTGGTTGCGCGCGACGAGACCGCCCGAAAGCGCGTTGAAATCGAAGGCTCGGCGGACCTGGCAGGCGCGGTGGACTATCTTTTCCGCCACCTCAGCTGGGATCTCGAGGAAGATCTCTCCAGGGTGTTTGGCGACATCGTTGCCCACCGCCTCGCCTCCGGCGGCAAAGCGCTCGCGACCTGGCCGCGCGATGCCGCATTGCGCCTCGCCGAGAGTCTCGCCGAATACTGGACCGAGGAGCAGCCTCTGCTCGCGCGGCCCGCCGACGTGGATAGCTTTTGCCGCGGCGTAGACACGCTGCGCGACGACGTCGCCCGGCTCGAAAAACGCATCGAACACCTGTCCGATCCCCGCAAGGATCGTTGAAAGGGCGCGTCCCCTTTCGGGTCGCGAGGGCCAATTCTGGTAAATTGGCCGCTTCGGCCAGCGACCTTCCTCTCCTTGTTTCGCCTCGCCAAGATCCTCTGGATAAGCCTGCGCTTCGGGCTAGACGAGTTCGCGCTCGCCTCAGGGAGCCGGCTCGCGCGCGCCCTGAACGCGCTCCTTTTCTTTCGCGCGCTCTCCGAGCCGCGCGGCGCGCGGCTGCGTCTGGCGCTCGAAGCCCTCGGCCCCATCTTCGTCAAGTTCGGCCAGGTGCTCTCGACACGCCGCGACCTCTTGCCCGCCGACCTCGCCGACGAGCTGGCGAAGCTCCAGGACCGGGTGCCCCCCTTCCCCGGCGAGCTCGCGGTGGCCGAGGTCGAGCGCGCCTTCGGCAAGCCGATCGCGAAAATTTTCGAGACATTCGAACTGCAGCCTGTCGCGAGCGCGTCGGTCGCCCAAGTGCATCTCACCGTGCTTCCCGGGGGCACGGAGGCGGCGGTCAAGATCCTGCGGCCAGGGATGATGCCGGTGATCGCGAAAGACCTGGCGCTCATGGACGCTGCCGCGGGCCTCGTCGAGCGCTTTTGGGCCGACGGGAGGCGCCTCAAGCCCCGCGAAGTGGTCGCAGAATTCGCGCGACATTTGTCCGAAGAGCTCGACCTCATACGTGAAGCAGCGCATGCAAGCCAGCTGCGCCGCAATTTCCACGAGTCGCCGCAGCTCGCGGTGCCGGAGGTGTACTGGGACTTCTGTACGGGCACCGTCATGACGATGCAGAGAATGCACGGCACCCCGGTGAGCCGGGTGGATGAGCTGCGCCGGCAGGGCGTGGACATTCCGAAGCTCGCGCGCACTGGCGTCGAGATCTTCTTCACTCAGGTGTTCCGCGACGGTTTCTTTCACGCGGACATGCATCCGGGAAACATCCTGGTGACGCCCGAGGGCCGCTATGTCGCGCTCGACTTCGGCATCATGGGCACGCTCACCGAGGTGGACAAGCAGTATCTCGCGCAGAACTTCCTCGGTTTTTTCCGACGCGATTACGCCCGCGTGGCGCGAGCGCATCTCGAGGCGGGCTGGGTGCCGGCCGATACGCGCATGGACGAGTTCGAGGGCGCGATTCGCGCCGTGTGCGAACCGTTCTTCGACCGCCCCCTGAAGGAAATCTCCTTCGGACGGGCGCTCGTACGCTTGTTCCAGACCTCGCGCCGTTTCAACGTCCAAATCCAGCCGCAGCTCATCATGCTGCAGAAGACCCTCCTCAATATCGAGGGGCTCGGGCGCCAGCTCGACCCCGACCTCGACCTGTGGACCACCGCCAAGCCGTTTCTCGAGAACTGGATGCGCGAGCAGATCGGATTGAAGGGCCTGTTGCGCGCGCTCCGCAATGAAGCGCCACGCTGGGCGTCGATGCTGCCGCAGCTGCCTCGCCTGGTGCACCGCGCGCTCGCCGACGACCGTGTCGGGCGCATCGAGTACGCGCTCGATGACCTCATCAGGCTGCAGCGGCGGCGGACGCGGGTGCTGGAATGGATCGCCCTGCTGCTCGCAGCCGCGCTCGCCTGGGCGGTGTTCTTAACGGCCGTATAATCTGCGCCCATGCTTATCGCATCCGTCGTGCTTTATCTGCTCGTCACGATCGCGATCGGCCTGTGGGCGGCGATGCGGGTGAAAAACTCGAAGGACTACGTCGTCGCCGGCCGCAGCCTGCCTCTCTACATGAACACGGCGACGGTCTTCGCCA
>WNGC01001484.1_pt1 | contig 21119 bp, 19 predicted proteins | sample 5400051 | NCBI WGS metagenome assembly WNGC01 (sample SAMN13153368, study PRJNA577476) | soil metagenome | isolation source: 20 cm soil or saprolite under grassland replicate 2 | place: USA:California | collected 2016-06-15
CACGGCGTTGAAAAGATCGAGGCGGTCTATACACACGAGCGCTGGCTTACGCGTGGTGCCGATTCGCAACGGCCCTGACACGGGAATTTTCGCGCTTTATTGTGATTTATGGAAGCACCACGATGTCACGCACTTTTGAAGTGAAAGGATGACTGCGCCCTGAAAAAGATTTTTATCACCGGCGCGAGCTCTGGGATTGGACTCGCGATCGTCAAATTATTGGTGGCGCAGGGTCACGAGGTCTGGGGTACATCGCGCAATTTGGAACGCATCCCAAAACTGCCCCGATTGCATGCCGTCCGTCTCGATCTGACTGATCGACTTTCTGTCAACGCGGCATTCAGTGCCGCGCTCACTGAAGCTGGTTACTTCGACGTTTTGATCAATAACGCCGGCGCCGGTCACTTTGACCCTGCTGAACTTGTTCCGATGGAAACCATTGAGAGCCAGTTTCAAATTCTTGTTTTCGGTCAAATCCAATTAATGCAACTCGCGCTGCGCCATATGCAGGGGCGCGGAGAAGGTTTGATCATCAACGTCACTTCGCTAGCTTCCCGGCTTCCAGTGCCGTTCATGGCCGCTTACAACGCCTCAAAAGCAGCGCTGGCAGCGTTTACCATGTCAATTCAACTCGAGTTAGCCAATTCGCGCGTGCATATCGTCGACCTTCAGCCGGCCGACATTTCCACCGAATTCAACCAGAGCATAATCAAAGCGACCAAAACCGATCGCTACGACGCAAAAATCGCGAAAGCCTGGGAAGCCGCAGATCGCAACATGAAAAAAGCGCCAGGTCCGGATCTTGTCGCCCGACATGTTCTCAAATTAATTAACACCGTGCGACCGCCGCCCCGGATAACGGTTGGGGATACGTTTCAATCCAAAATTGGACCACTAATTTTCAGATTTCTTCCGCAGCGCGTGCGGATCTGGGGCCTCAAAAGGTATTATGGAATATGACCGTCAGTTCTGCTTGTCTCCGACTCTTGTCTCTTACTCTTGATCTTCTTCCTACTCTTGCAGGGGAAGCTGTCAGCTTCTCCTACAGAATGGCTCGTTTATGACCGCGATCTCCGAAGCTGTGATTTTAATGGCCGGTGAGGGCTCCCGTCTTCGCCAGGGCTGCGGCGGGGCGCGCCTGCGCGATTCGGATAAGATTTTGCTAAAGCCTGTTGCTCCGGTGCTTGGTCGACCATTGATTTTGTACACTCTGGACGCCTTAGTCTGCGCCGGCATCCAAAGAGTCCACCTTGTCGTTGGCTATGAAATGGACCGAATGATCGCGCAAGTCGAGCCGTTGATTCCTTCCGGCGTTACCGCGTCCTTCATCGAAAATCGCGATTGGCGGAAACAGAATGGTATCTCAGTTCTTGCTGCCGCCGGTCACGTGGACTCCCCCTTTCTCCTCACTATGAGCGACCATATTTTTGAAAACGCGATTATCGATCGTTTGTTAAATAATTTCGATCCCGGGTTGCTCAATATCGCAGTAGATCGAAAGCTCGACTCCATTTTCGATTTGGACGATGCAATGAAAGTCCAAACGCGCAGAAACAGGGTGACCGGCATCGGAAAAAACCTAAAGCATTACGATGCGATTGATACCGGCCTGTTCGTTTGTCCGCTGCAAATCTTCGACTATCTCGAGCGGTCGAAGTCGGAAAGCTCGGGAAACGATTGCAGCCTTGCTGACGGAATTCGGTTGATGGCAGGCGATAATAAAGTGCGTGCAATCGATATCGGCGACGCTTGGTGGCAGGACGTGGACACTCAACAGATGTTGCAATCTGCCGAGAAGCAAATCGCCGAGCGATTGCAAGCGACGGCACGCTAGGCTGCCACCTCAATGTGATACCGTCACGCGACTGCTCGTAATTACGGGCGCGGCTCGCGCGGCACGATATCGGCAGCGCCATTGCTTGCTCTGACCACGGCAATCGCGCTGAGAATCAGGCTGACTCCGGCGACGATTGTCCAAAGATGGAGAATCCAGGCAGCAAGGCCGAGTATCGCAAGCACAAGAAAAACGAGGATAGCCATGTCTCGCTTGGTCAACTGAAAAAGCCACCACACAAATCCTTCGCCCAAATTGTGCAAACCGGAATGCCCGATCATTGCACGGTGTCTTGCGTAAAACGACTCATGCGATGTGGACCAAGCAGGTGACATTTTGCTCTTGCCAGCTCGTAGGAGCAGCTCGTTGGCCGTAATCAGGACAGCACACACGACTCCTTCAATCGAACGGTGAAGTCCCAACCCCAGAGTGAGAACGTAGAGAAGGCTGGCTGCAAAATCGCAGAAGTAATCTAATCGTTCTCCGAACTTTGATTCCAAATTTTTCGCGCGCGCGATTTCGCCATCGCAGCCATCAAGAATACTGAACGCCTGAAAAATGGCCGCGCCAACGACAATGCTGACGTAGTCGCCCCGCACGAAAAACACACAGGCGATCAGCGGCAAAACAAAAATGAAAATCGTCCACGCATTGGGATGAACCGGAAACTTGAGCAGAACGCTGGTAATCCCACGCGAAATCGGCCGATTCAAAAACCGTGAAACGAACCCGTCCTGAGGTTTGCTCATTAGCCAAGGATCCTTTTGAAAATTCGATATGTCTTGTAGCGCTCCGCTCCGATGCTCTCGATGAAACGGTTGATCATCACATTGTTCTCCAACGTCATGCTCAACTCCGCTTGGAATCCACATTTAACCATGCCCGCTTCCATGGTGCGCAGCACCATCATTTCGGCCACGCCAAGCCGACGAAACTGCGGGCGCACGCCCATGGCGATGTAACGCGCTTTGCGAATGCGCGACTTGTAGTAGAGCAGCCTGGCTAGACCGATCGGGATTCCGAAGGTCGTCAGCCGGCCGCCTATTTTTTTCAGCGCCACATTGATGTCGGGCAGAGACAGAGCGAAGCCAATCGCTTCGCCGTTACTTTCGGCAACAGCGGTGAAATCGTCGCGCAACAGGGGTTTCATCTCCGCCGCCATGTAGTCGAATTCGGCCTCGGTGAACGGGACAAAGCCCCAGTTGTCTTTCCACGCTTCGTCGTAGATGCGGAGAAAATTGGCCGCCTCGGCTTCGAGGTTCCGCAGATTGGCGCGACGAATTGTGAATCGCGCCCGGAGTTCAAGACGAGCGGCCAGCTTGCGCAAACGCGCCGTGGCCGCGCTCGGATCGCTGAACCACCACGCGAAGAAATCGACCACCTTGCTGAAACCGCAATTGCCGATCAAACCCTCGTAGTACGGCGGGTTGTGGGTGGTAAGCAGCGTCGGCGGATGTTCGAATCCCTCGACGAGCAATCCGCAGGTATAATTGGTTGAATAATCGATAGGCCCCATGATTTCAGTGCGTCCTTTTTCGCGAACCCAATTTACGGCGCGTTCAAAGAGTGCAGCAGCTACATCGCGGTCGTCGATGCATTCAAACAGGCCAAAACATCCGACACTTGATTGGTGCAGCGAATTGTAATTCGGATCGTCGCTCGCCATGATTCGGCCAACGATCTTCCCCTTCTTCCGCGCCAGAAACAGCGCGGCGTCGCCGTGCCTGTAAAACGGATGCCGCTTGCGGTCGAGGAACGCTTTCCGTTCAATAATCAACGGCGGAACCCATGCCGGATCGTCGGTGTAAATTTGCCATTGAAATTTGATGAACGCGGCGCGCTCCCGGCGCGAGGTCACTTCTGAAATTTCGATATCCGACACGAATTCAGATGGCGATTCAGGCCAGGTCTCTCCATTTCTGGGCAACTTCTTGCATCGACTCGGCCATGGTTTCCTCGCGGAAAATCAAATAAACGAACAACAAATTAAGCGGGATGAGCTCGAACCAGAAAAAGTAAATCGGCTGGCCTATGAACAGGAGCGCAAATAAAACCAGCATTCGCGTGTTTGTCATGAGTAATCCCCACCACTTCAGCATCGGCCCAGCCAGATTCCGATAACGCTCTCCTAACCAGGCTGGGGTTTGGCCGTGGAATAGTTCAGCGGTTGTGTCGCGCAGCTTTTTCAATTGGGGCGCGAGCATTTCTTGTTGGCGAGTGAAATTCAAATACAGCGCGAGCAGAAATTTGTCCCAGGGCCGCTGACGCCACGTCCTTCCCAGATACTCAGAGCGCAATCCAGAGGAGGAGTCTATTCCGCCTCGTCCTCCGTTTGCTATAAAATACAAGTAGGTGCTGCGGTAATAATCAGCCGATGCCCCTTGCAATGCGTGACTGATTCCAGCAGCTAGGGCCAGAAACCAGACCGCAGGCGAGAAACCTTCGGCCAGAGCTCGCAAAACCAAATGGAGGTAAATACTCACAAACACCAAATGGTCGGCCAAGCTGTCAATGATGCGGCCTTTGCGGCTTTCCCGACGCGTCAAACGCGCGAGCTGACCATCCGCGTTGTCGAGCGCATTAGAGCAAACGTGGAGCGCCATACCGACCATGTTGATGCGCAGATCACGGTAGTAATAAAGGTGTCCCGCAATGACGCCGCAGATGCCCGCCAGCAGCGTCACGGCCGACGGCGTCATTTTGAGATGTGCGAAAAACTTGGCCAGCCGAAATCCTATCGGCCTGTAAAAGTACAGGTCGAGAACTCCCTCCACCTCGCGTGCTTTGTAAGTCGCTTCGACGCGCGAAGACAATGTCTCAGTCTGCTGTGGCATCATCCAACCTCTCCGGGCTCAACCCGCGAGCGGATTTTCGCATCAGGCGGTTTGCTTTTGTAGCAGCGCTGGAACCAGCGTGTCCGCAAGAATGTTCAAGGCTTCGTCCAGGTCGGCGCGTGTGTGCTTGGCAGTCACGCAGGCGCGAAAACAGATTCGATTCTGAGGTACAGCCGGATAATCCACCGGAGCAACCCAAAGACCGCGCCGCCGAAGTTCATGCCCCAGCCGATACATGCGCTCTCGATCTCCAATGACAATGGGCATCACATACGTTGTCGATGCTCCGGTGTCGAGTCCGAGGGCTTCAAGTTGCGCATGGAAATAATCGGCGTTCTCCCAAAGTTGCGCACGCAATTCCGGCTGGCTGGTGCCGAGCTCCAGTGCTTTCAAAATGGCCGCGATCACCACCGGTGGCAGCGCACAGGAATAAACGTACGGATGCGCGTAGAAACGCAGGTATTGCAGTGTCTCCTTCGAACCAGCAACAAAGCCTCCGAGCGCGCCGAAAGCTTTGGAGAACGTCCCATAGACGAGTGGGACGCGTTCTTCTACACCAAAATGCTCAGCGGCTCCACGACCATGTTCGCCGCATGCCAGTGTCGAGTGCGCTTCATCAATAAAAACGCTCGCGCCGTGAGACTCTGCTACGGAAAGCAATTCCTTTAGATTTCCAAAATCGCCATCCATGGAGTAAATGCCCTCGACGATCACGAGTTGGCGCCGCCCTTTTTGACGGCTTAATGCGGCATCAAGCGACGCTGGATCATTGTGCTCGAATTTCTCGGTCCGACACCGGGACAGCACGGCGCCATCGCGAAGACTAAGATGCGAGCGGTTGTCCAAAAGGGCCACGTCGCTCTTGCGAAGCAGCCCTGAGATTGTGCCCAGTGCGCCACCAAATCCGCTGTTGAAAAGCATCGCGTCCTCGCGCCCGAGGAATTTTGCGACCCGACGTTCGAGTTCCCGATGCAGATCGGTCATTCCTGACAGCATCGGCGAACCGCACGCGCCCAGTCCGTGTGTCCTCAGAGCCTCATGCGCGGCGGCCAAGACTTCAGGGTGATTGGCAAGGCCCAAATAATTGTACGAGCAGAGATTGATCACCGGCCTCGGCTTCCCTGCGTAATTGATCACCGTGCGCGCATCTGCGGTTGCGAGGAGCTCCGGTTCATACAATTCAACCGCCCACGCGCCAAAGCGAATCCAGTTTGTAAAGGTCGCTGGAGCCTGCAGCGGGTCGTCGCTTTCGCCCGCCAGAAAATTACTCAGATTAAGCTTTGCCGGGTCTTCGTTCATCAAGCCATACCTTGTCTTCGCTTACCGTCCCTGCGGACAGCGCATCCCAGCAAAGTTGAGAGTTTTTTGTGGTTCACCAGTTTCCTTACGAAGTTGTCCGCTGTCATTCACACAGCGGAGTTCCGTGTCGGGGCAACCAATCTAGCGGGTTTCAAATTCAGGACAAGGCTTTTGCTACCGCTGCAGCAGTCCCGATTTTCGGTAATACGCGTGAGTACGCGAGCACAACGCGATTACTTTCGCGTGGTCCGAAACACGTAATCCCAGAGTGGCGAGCTGATGCCGTATCCGATCTGATCATCCTTGTAGTGATGGCGCAAATGATACTGCTTCAGCCATAGCCACAGGCCGCGTTTCATGGGGAAATGATGCGTCGCGTAGTGGAGCATGTCATAACAAAGGTAACCGAAAACCAGCCCGGCAAAGACGCTCGGCGTCAGATATCCGAAGATTAGAAGGAAAACGCCGTAAAACAGAAAAGCGAGCGGCACACTGATGCTCGGCGGCATTACGAGTCTTCGCGCGTCGTTTGGATAATCGTGATGAACCCCGTGAATGACGTAGTGCAGCCGTTTTCCGAGCCGTGTCTTTGGATCGTAATGAAAGATGTAGCGGTGGATGAGGTACTCGAGCAGCGTCCACAGCAGGATACCCAGCAAAAACAAGGCCCCTACCGCTACGACAGGGAATTGGCGTTGCCACAGGGAGACGTAGAGCATGTAACCAACCACAGGAAGGTACAAAATCAGCGGGGTCACGGGATGCACTCGCGAAAAAAATTCCATGAAATCGCTCTCGAACATTCGGACCGTTTCGTTCTTATTCGAGACGTAAAGGCGCTCCGCCATACCTAAAAGCTAATGGGGCGAGCACTCAGATCAAGATTGCCGTTCCGACTGCTCGTTAATTCAGGAACCGCGCGAAATGCCGCCTTGGCTTTCATTCGTTCTACCCGGGAATACAGGCTATATCGCTTGTCAAAAACGAACTGCAAAAGCAAGCGGCTCCATGATGAGTGATATTTCAGATTGTCGTAAAATTCAGGAGCTATTGCGCGCAGCTTCGGCAGATTGTTCCATGGTATCGACGGCAAATCGTGGTGCTCGTTGTGGTACGATTGATCGGACCGTAATAACTGAACGTTTCCTGGTCGAAATCGTAGGTATAATGCTCCTGGATCCATCGGGCGCCCACGGGATGCAGCCCGATGGAGAAGAAGAACGCGAACACGAGATAAAGAAATCCGGCCCAACCGCAGAAATAGACAATCGCTACATCGTACGCCACTGCGCACGCAAGATTGATGGAAAACCATCGGTCCCACATCTTGATCGCCTTTAGCCGAGGTGGACGGGTCACCTGAAAGAACGGAAAGAGCATTAGCCAGATCGCCTTCCGATACCATTTGTTGCCCACCAGGCGCGCCTCCCAATGGTTTGCCAAATCCGCGTCGTATTCGTAGTCGCCCTGGTGTGAATGATGTTTTAAATGATAAACACGAAAGCCCATTGCACCGGGCGCAAGGTTTGGAAGGTCGGCAATGACGGCCACCATCTTGTTCCAGCTTTGATTTCGGAAAATCAAGTTATGCGTGGCATCGTGAATGATGACGTAGTTGGCGTGATTAGCGAAAGCGCCGACGCAAAAAGCGATGAGCAGACTCAGCCACCAATAATTAAATCCGAATGCTCCCATTGCGTATGCGATCCCTGTTTGCAGGACCACAATCGAGACCGCAATCAGCGCAGTCCACGGATTGCGCACCATCAACTGTCGCACTTCGGGGTGCGCTTTGATGATCGTCCGCGCCCGACCGGGATGCGGCTGATCAGATTCAGACTGGTAAAACGCGGCCTGCATTGCTTGAACTAACACATAAACGAACTACCACCATGGGCATTTTCAAGCGCGTAAGTAAAACGATCCTGACAGGCGTTCTGGTCATTGCCTGGCTTCCCGGTTTCCCGGGTTCCCCGTCACCAGTCAGTACTTCACTGGCCTCCGAGCCACTTGCCAAAGGAATCCAGGACAACTCGTTCTTGATCGAGGAAGCCTACAATCAGGAGCCGGGCGTGGTGCAGCACATATTGAATGTACCGATCGATTTCACCAACGGTTCACGTGAGATTGAACCGAGTTTTACTCAGGAATGGCCGATCTTTAGTCAAACGCACCAATTCTCTTACACCATTCCGTACGTTTTCGCGGAAGACGACGACGGCCTGGCAGACATGCGGCTCAATTACCGCCTGCAAGCGCTAACCGAAGGCGAATCTACCCCGGCTTTCGCGCCACGTTTGTCTCTAGTGCTTCCGACCGGCGATCGCGATAAAGGCTTCGGCACCGGCGTCGTCGGCTATGAAACCAATCTGCCCTTCAGCAAGATCATCAGCGATCGGTGGACTCTGCATTTTAATGCTGGAATGTCGATCGTTCCGAATGTGCGCAATCACCATCTCAACAATTACAATCTTGGCGCCAGCGCCATCTACGCCGTCAGTCGCGACTTTAATCTCATGCTCGAGACTGTTGCCGGGTGGAATGAAGACATAGCGGAAGGCGCGCTCGAAGAAGAGGCTACCGTAGATGGCACCACGACTGCGCTCATTTCTCCTGGCGCGCGTTACGCCTTCAATCTGCCGAACGATGCGCAGCTGGTATTCGGTGCGGCTTTGCCGATTGGCCTCACATCCGATTCACCCGATTGGGGCATATTCTTCTACTGTTCGTTCGAGCATCCATTCAGACGAACCGAAGCGCGCCCAGGACGGTGAGAAAAAATCGCAGACTTGCTTCCGATAAGCGCCCAATCCCTTGCTACTTGTTAGGTCCGATTTGCTCCGGACCTGAGAGCAGCTGCTGGAAATCCGGACGGTTACGAATCGGATCCCAGACCGGATCAATCTTCAGACGAGCTATGGAAACTTCGCCGCCCGCCGGGATGGCGAGTAAACGTCGAAGTCTCTTAACGGCTTCCTCAGGTTCGCCGGCACGCGCCTCGATTTGCGCCAGCCCGGTCTGGAAATTTGGACCGGACAGAGCATCCTTTTCAACGGAAATTGTATCCGCCGCTTGTCTGGCAAGGCGCAGAGCGTCCGCATCGCGTCCAAGCGCGAGATAAACCCAGGATAGCTCCGTCATCGCGAAAGTGTCATCCGGTCGCTCTTTGAATCTGGCCTCGAGTAAGGGCAGCGCTTCTTCTGCCATTGATTTGGCTGTCTCAGCCTCTCCTGCCAGCACGCGAACGGCGACGCGCGCGGCGAGCTGCTGGAGACGCGCGCGATCGTCGTTGATCCTCTTCTTCTCGACAGCTTGCAAAGCATCGGCAAAACGTCTTTCGATCACGTCGAGATAAAACGGCCAGCCGATGACTGCACTAACGTCGCCGGCTCCCGTAGCGCCACCAGGGCCGCTGGCGCCACCGGGGATGGCTTTGATCACGTCTGGAAAACCATCGAGAGGTGGCCGGGCCGAGTGAGCATCGCCCGTTGAGTTGAGGCGAGTGCTGAGCAGAAATAGTGCCGCCAGCGTGTTGTGCGGATCGATGGCCAGAGCTCGCAATTCGGCTCTCTCTGCATCCTTCCACTGACGCAAGGCAGTGTAGCTCACTCCGATATTGGTCGGGATTTTGGCGTCGCGCGGGTCGAGTTCCTCCGCTCGTTGAGAATCCGCCAGCGCGCGCTCCCATTCACCGCGTCGGCGGTAAACGTAGGCGCAAGACGCGCGCGCGTCGGCGCTGTTAGGTTGCAATTCCAACGTGCGATTAAACTCTGCCAGCGCCTTCTCGTATTGGCGATGACCCCAATAAAAGAATAATCCCAGCGCAGAGTGCGCTTCCGGAGAATTCGGAGCAACCACAAGAGCGCGATCAATGAGCGACTTTACCTCCTCTAATTCCGCCGGCGCCAAAGGAGAGACGAACCAGTGTCGCGATAATCGACTGCGTGCGAGCTCCGCGGCGGCCTCGGCAAAATTTGGATCCCGCGCCAACGCCTTTCGGTAAAACGCGTCGGCACGATCGTAGGCATCTGCGGCCAGGCTGCTTTCGGCTTGGTGAAGCTCATACTCGCCTCTCAGAAAAAGATCGTAAGCTTCCGTGTCATGCGTTCGCATTGAGGTCAGAGCATTGGATTCGCTTGGCGAGAGATTCGCTTGCAACGCGTCCGCGATTTCCTGTGAAACCTCGCTCTCCACCCGTAAGACATCCTTGTACTCACGGTCATAGCTTTTCGCCCAAAGATGCGTGTCGTCGCGGGCATCGATCAACTGCACATTCACCCGAACTTTGTCGCCAGCTCTCTGTACCGTTCCCTCGAGGATAGTGGACACGCCGAGCTCTTGCGCGACTGTCTTTAAGTTGTCTGGTTTGCTCTGATACTTGGCCGTCGAGGTTCGCGAAATGACTTTGAGATCCCGAACCCTCGCTAATTTCGTCAGAATCTCATTCTGGATGCCCTCAGCGAAATAGGCGTTTGCCTTTTCATCGCTCAGATTTTGAAAGGGCAGCACGGCGACCGATTTGTCGATCTTGCGCGCCGAGGCACGCGGCAACAGAAAAAATCCCGCAGCGGCAGAAATTATCGCTCCGGCGGTGACGAGGAGAATAATATTGCGGCGGCGATGCGCTCCCGGAACTCTTGGCGTGGCCTGAATTCCTTCCGGCGTAACGTCGTAGGCCCAGGCAAGGATAAGTGCAATCGGGAACCCGATCAGCAAAAGTACGATCACAAGACGGAGCGTCCAATTCGGCAACTCCCACGCTGGAAAAACGGCGGACCCTATCTGAATAATGAATCCCGCGGCGATAATATAAGCGGCGGCGACGCGATAAACTTTTCGCCGCTGCAATTCCTCAAAGAATCCGCTCATAATCAATCCAAGCTCATCATCACCATTGTCCGACACCGCGTCCAAGAGAAGATATGCACAAGCTTGGGTCTAAAAAGCTAAACGGCACTGAGAGGCAAAGAGTTGAAATATTGAAACGAATCGAGAAATGACTGATCGCCGTTACGCAAGGTGCGTATTGGAATACGGCGGGAAAGCGTCATTTCACGAGAGAAGCGACCCTAACGGGATTCGAACCCGTGTTACCGCCGTGAAAGGGCGGTGTCCTGGGCCTCTAGACGATAGGGTCATCCGGCTGCCGGACGGGCAATATCGGAATTGCCATTCTTTCACGCAAGGTAAATTGCTGAACCACGTTCCCCCGGGCGTCTGGCACAGACGCCCTACAATGGTTTGAGTTCGTGAACCAACGCTGCTGCGCGCGCGGTTGCGCCTTGATGCATGGCCAAAACCTCATGCGCATTTTGGACAAGGTGCTGCCGCGCATCGCTGTCGAGTAGAAGCTCGACGATCGCTCGTTCGAGCGAATTAGCGTCGCGCACCTGGATCGCGCCGTTTTTCGATACAAGAGCTTGAGCAAGCATGGCGAAGTTTTCCATGTGCGGGCCAAACACAACCGGTTTGCCGGCCAAAATAGGTTCCACTGGGTTTTGTCCACCCTGCGCAGTGAGGCTTTTCCCAATGAAAACAACAGTAGCAATATCGTACCAGCGTTGAAGGTCGCCGGTCGTATCGAGCACCAGGCAATCCGCGTCGTTGCCTTCGCGGCCGGAGCGCGCTTCACTGGCGAGAGCCACGCGCAACCCTAACGCCTCCAGTTGCGCCCGGACTTCTCGCAGCCGTTCAACATGGCGCGGTGCAATGAACAGGCGCAATGGTGGAAATTGCTTACGCAAGCGTAGAAACATCGTCGCCAGAATTTCCTCTTCACCACGGTGCGTGCTGCCGCCGAACAGCACGGCGCCATCTGGAGCGAATAACGCGTCCCGAACCGAGGCGGTTACAGCGTGGTCTTCCAGCTGAACATCAGGATCGTACTTGATGCTGCCGGTCCACTTGATTCTGCCGGGGTCTACACCAAGAGCTGCCCATCGATCGGTGTCTTGGATTTCCTGCACGCAAACCAAATCGAGAAGCCGGAACGTCGGCACGACAAAGAATCGGAACCGCCGATATCGTCGCTCCGACCGCGGGGACAATCGCGCGTTAACCAGCGCGAGTGGAACACGGCGCATATGCGCTAGGGCGGCGAGATTGGGCCAAACCTCCGCCTCAACCAGAACGATTCGCGCTGGACGAATCACAGAGAACGCACGTCGCATGATTGGCCAGTAATCCAGCGGTGTGTACATGATTTCGATCCAGGCCGGAGCGTTTCGGGTCGCGAGGGCGAATCCGGTCGTGGTGGTCGTCGTCAAGACGCAGTGCAAATCCGCCTCGAGCGCGCGCAATGCGTTGGCTAGCTTCAACGCAATATTTACTTCCCCCACACTGACTGCGTGCAACCATGTCGATCTTCTTTTCGACAGGCCGATCCGCACGTCGCGATCGTAAATTCCCAGGCGTTGCCCGAACTTTTCCCGATAGCCGCCGCGCCGGACCATTTTGATGAAATAGCCCGGCAAAAAGAGCAAAAGCCCGATTGGCCAAAACAAATTGTAGAAAAAGCGGATCATTCTTTACGCCACAGATCGACACAGATGAAACACAGATTACGCACTTCGAACACGGCTCCGATCATCGCCTCAGTGATCTGCTTGTGGGGAAATGCGCCTTCGTAATCAGAATCGACTTTAAGCATTGCTCATCCGTGTAGATCTATGTTCATCTGTGGCTAAATCCTAGCGTGTTGATTCGCGCGGGAAAGAAATAGGACTTCGGTGGCGCCGTACGTTTTTTGGCGAATCACACGCCAAAATTTCATTTCGGGAATTGCTTCTCCTGGCCGTTTTTCCAAAACGAAAACTCCGCAGGACTCCAGCAATTTTGGCAATGCTTCGTTCGTCAGAAGCTTTTCAGTGTAGCGCTCGCCGTGCTTTTTCGTCTGATACGGCGGATCGGCAAAAATGATTTGAAATGTTTCCGGCGTGGAGGACTGCCGCAGAAAATCAAAAACGTCCTGCTGTCGAACGCGCCCGGTTAATTTTGTCTTGCCGAGATTGACCTTGATGGTCTCGGCAGATTGCCGGTCCTGCTCAATAAACACGGCAGAGGACGCACCGCGGCTGAGGGCTTCAATTCCGAGGGCGCCGCTCCCGGCAAAAAGATCGAGGACGCGTGCGCCGATGAGCGCGTCGCCCAGACTGGAAAAGATGGCGGCCTTAACGCGGTCCATTGTCGGTCGCACATCGTCCTTGGGAACTGCCAGGCGGACGCCACCGGCGCTGCCGGCGATGACCCTCATGGCGGCACGATTGGCGGTGGTGTTGCAGTGGCTTGAGGCACCGCTTCCTCGGGCGAAGCAGAAGGTGATGTTAACGCCGGCATCGCCTGTTCGATCTGTTTCTTTTTCTTTTTTGGCCGATCCTTTTTTCCGCCAAACAGGCTGTTGAGCATGCCGCTAAGATCGCGACCGACGAGCCGGTTCATCAAATTTGTGCTGGGTCGATCGATCGTGCCGCCTACTTGAAATTCGATCGCAGAATATCCCGGTTCGTTAATGGGTTGAAAATTCTGGCGAATTGCCTTGAAAAGCTGCCCACGAATTCTGTCGTTGATTGCGAGTTGCGAATCGAGGTTCAACTTGCCGTCATAAGCGACTGTCCCGGACGCAGTGAGGCGAATATTGGGCGAACGCAAAATCAGCTCGTCAATTCTGACCAATCCCGGGCTCAAATGATATCTTGCTTCGGCTTGCTCCAGATGAAGCTCCTGTAGCTCTTCGATCTGGAGAATCTGCCCGAGTAACACAAGCAAGCTATATTGTTGAACCCGCCCATCACGCAGGAATATTTCGCCCCTCCCAGCGAGCGCATTGGGATCGGCTGTTTTGCCGGAAGCCTGAAAACTTCCCTCGAATTCGCCCTTCACCATTCCCCTGGGACCGCCGGCGTTTTCCACAATCTGATCGGCGAGCACATTGTGAAACTTTACGCTCGTGGTGAATGGTGAATCCTCGGCCTCCGGTTGCATCGCAAAATAGCCGTTGATTTCGCCGTTTGCCACGCGCGCAGAAATTTTGGAAAGCTCCAGCACATCGGGCTCGTACCGAAGCGGCGAACGCAGTTGTTCCAGGAAAAATCGATCGCGCAAGGAAATCTTTGCCATCTTTGCGTCGCCACGAAGCGCTGAGGCGCTGCGGATGCTGGTACGAAAGTTCACGCCCGTAAAGCTGGCGAGCAGTCCCCCCGCTTGATCGAGAAAAGTGAAATTGCCATCCTTGATGCTAACCCGTCGAACTTCCGGAGCCACAGGGAGTCTCGCTTGTTCTCTCGGTGTTAGATTGTCCCCAGCTACCTGAATCGGAGAGGAAAGATTCGTTGACGTGGCAACGTCCGTTGGCGAGGTCTGCGCTTCTTCTCTCGGTGTTCTATTGTCGCCAGTTACCTGCGCCGGAGGAGAAAGATTCGTTGAGGCGGCAATGTCCGCTGGCGAGGTCTGTTTCTGGACGGATCCGCTTTCTGCTTGTGCACGCGGAACGCTTGCCTCTTGTTTCGGGGGAATTCCAGGCGGTTCCACCTTTCGTGAACCCGGTAATCTCCACTTTCCTTCCGCGTCTTGCGGCCAGACGACGTTGGGTTTGATGAGTGAGACTTCTTTGATCACCAGCCTTCGAGAGAAAAGTGAAAGGAACCGGACGCGAAGCTGGAATGTTTTTGCTTCGAGGAAATGTCTCGGGGCGACTGAGGAGGTTTGCGGGATTGTAATGCCGCTGAGTTGCAGTCCTCCCCACGGAGTCACGCTCATGCTGCGAATTTCGAGCCTCGTGCCGAGGCGCCGGCTTAGTTCCTCCTGAATCTTTGCTTGTGCGCCTTGCGATTGCACATACAGGTTCACGCCGAGCAAGAGAACGGCGCCGAGCCCAATCACCGCCGCGAAAGCAATTATCGTGATCCGGCGCAATTTTCGCACTGTAAGACGTTACGCAGCCCCAGTTTGAAGAAAAGACCAAAGCCCTCAGTTACGTTTTCCGTATGACCGAGACAGTTGTCATTCTCAATCCAACAGCTGGCAATCCCGAAACGCTCCGGGCTTGGCAAGAACGCGTCGAATCAGTTACGCGCGGTTGCCCGATCCGTGTTACGTCGCATCCGGGCGAAGCGGAAGCGCTGGCGCGGCGCGCTGTTGAAGAGGGCTTTGCGCGAATTGTTGCAGCCGGCGGCGATGGAACCGTGAATCAGGTGGCAAACGGACTCGCCGGCAGCAATGCCGCATTGGGTCTTTTGCCTTTTGGCACTGTAAACGTCTTCGCCATGGAACTTGGGCTGCCGTTGTTCAATCTGAAGCTTTGCTGGGAGATCATCAACGGCGAGAACATGCGTCTGGTTGATCTGCCGAGCGCGAATGGAAAGTACTTTGTCCAGCTTGGTGGGGTTGGCCTCGACGCACAAGTAGTCAAGGAAACCAGCCTTGCGTTAAAGCGCAGTTTCGGCCCGCTAAGCTATCTCATATCCGCAGCGCAGATTGCGGCGCGGCAACCACCCAAGCTTTTTATTGAGTCGGATCACTCTTCCGTACGAGAAGGATCGTTCGTTCTCATTGGAAACGGGCGCTTGTACGGAGGTCCTTTTCCATTCTTCAAACAGGCCGTCATGGATGATGGATTGTTTGATGTGGTGGTGTTCAAACGGCTCGGCTATCTCGAAATCATCAAGTATCTCCAGGACGTTGTTTTCAGCTCCGAGATCCGCGTTCCTGAAGTTGAATATTTTCAGACGGAAAACCTGCGCGTCACGAGCGAGCAGGACGTTCCTCTCGAGCTCGATGGCGAGCTGGCCGGCAACTGTCCAGTTGATTTCCAAATCCAAAAGAAACTGCTGCGGGTTCTGGCGCCGCCCCCGGCATCATAGCCCGCTGCGGCCCGCTAATTGGTCTTTGCGCAAAATCCGCGTGATGTTTTGCGATGGACGACGGGAATGGTTGGATTCGGAAGAAAGCCACGGCGTCGCTGAACCCTTCGCAGGTCGAGACGAGTTTACTCCAGCTCAGAGAACGATGGCCAGCAGACGCCCTGCCGCTTGTCCGTCTCATCGAAGAATTCCCGCTCGGCGAACCGGCCCTGCTCCATCTCCTGGCAGTTTCGAGCATCTGCGCGACGAGATTGACGCAGAATCCTGAAACACTGCTGTGGCTGCATCAACCTGAAGTATGTCTCGTGCCTCGCGGGTACCCGGAAATGCTTGGTGAGTTACACGCGGTGGCCGGCGATTCGATCGCAACGCTGGATTTTGCGGCACTTCGGTTCTGGAAAGGCCGCGAAATGACACGGGTTGCGCTTCGCGAGCTTGCAAACGTAGCGCCGCTGGAAGAGACCACGAGCGAGCTTTCACAGATCGCGGAGATTTGTCTTCGTCGCGTGTTCGAGCATTGGAACACCGAATTGCGGAAGCGCCATGGTTCACCCGCGGCGGAGTTTGTCATTCTTGGCCTCGGAAAACTTGGCGGCGGCGAGCTCAATCACAGTTCGGATGTTGATCTTCTTTTTCTCTATGGCGAGGAAGGACAGCTCACGCCGCACATTTCCTATCACGAGTTCTTTAACCGGTTAGGGAAAAAAATCCTCGAAACATTTTCGACGCCGCATCCGGCCGGTTCACTCTTTCGCATCGATCTGCGCCTGCGCCCGGAAGGCTCTGCAGGTCCGTTGGCTCGTTCGCTCGAAAGCATGGAAAATTATTACAGCGGATTTGGCGAAACGTGGGAACGGCTCGCGCTGATCAAGACACGGGAAATCGCCGGCAGCCGCGAGCTGGCTTACGAATTTCTGCGACAGCACCAGCCGTTTATTTATCCGAAAAGCGCGACGCCCGATTTGCTGGATGAGATTGCAAGCATCAAGCACCGTATCGAACGCGACCTTGTTGGAACGGAAAAGCTGGAGCGCGATGTAAAACTTGGGCGCGGCGGCATTCGCGACATCGAATTCATCGTGCAAACGCTGCAGTTGATGCATGGGGCGCGTCATCCATTTCTGCAGGAAGCGAACATGCTCAAGGCACTGCGAGCGCTTCGTGAATTGGACCTTCTTCCGACCAATGAAGTCCTGACGTTGGACCAGACATATCGGTTTCTGCGGCGAGTGGAGCATCGTTTACAGATTGAGGCCGAGCAGCAGACACACGTCGTTCCACGAGAGGCAGAAGCATTGCAACGCATCGCACTTAGCCTCCGCTTTTCGTCCAGCAAAGATTTCACCGCCGCGTTGCAGGGAAGAATGCGCGCCGTTCGGCCGATTTTTCAACGGATCGTCTCCAAGACGCCCACGACCCCGGCTGCGAATCTGGAAATTTTCAGCGACCAGAAACGCGCGGCCAGGGCGTTCACCGATCTCGCTCAAAGCGCTGCCGGTTTCCACATCGCGCCGCGCACCCGACAGATATTTGGCAAGCTGCGTCCGGTTTTAATTGGTTGGCTTGCGAAGTCCGCCGATCCAGATGCAACTTTGAATCAATTCGTTCGGTTCGTGGAAGCCTATGGTTTGCGCAGCTTACTGTTTGAGTTGCTGGTGGCAAACCCTCGGCTGCTCGAGTTACTGTTAAAGACTCTCGACGCTAGTCGCTTTGCCGGCGAGCTTCTCATTCGTCGGCCACAACTTCTCGAAGACATCACTCGCGATCCGGCCTTCGATCAAACGCGATCGGTCGCGGAGAATCTACAGCGGCTTGATGCCTTTGGCGCCAATGCAAACAATCTGGATCCGATTCGCGCCTACCGGCAACGCCAATTATTGCGCATCATTCTCCGCGAAGTGCTGGGGCTCGCGACTGCGGCCGCGACCTGCATCGAGCTTTCTGATCTCGCCGAAGCGTGCCTGCTATTCGCAGTCAGACTCCTTGGCGCCGATCAAATCACCATCATCGCCCTTGGTAAATTTGGCGGACGAGAAATCAGTTACGGCGCAGATTTGGACGTTTTGTTCATTGGCGATGACGATCGCGCGACGCAAAAGCTGATGAGCGCAATGGCGCAGCCGACCGCTGAGGGAAACATTTGGGCGCTCGATGCGAGATTGCGTCCCGAAGGGGAAAAAGGGCCAGTCGTTTGTTCGGTTGAAACTTGTCAATGGTATTACACAAATCGCGCCCGGCCGTGGGAGTTGCAGGCGCTGACTCGCGCACGTCCCATCAGCGGACCGCTGCAGAGCGAATTCATGCAAATTGCAAAGAGCGTCTGGCGTCGCGCCGGTCAGAATCCGGATCTCTTCATAAGAATCGATGAAATGCTTGAGCGCATTCGGCGCGAGCGCGGAAGCGGATCGGACTTTCTTGATTTAAAGACTGGACGCGGCGGAATTATCGAGGCGGAATTTCTCGTTCAAGCATTGCAAATGCGGGAAAATATCTGGGAGCCGAATTGGGAGCGCGCAGCCGATCGATTGCGTGAGCGTCGGGTTTTGAAGGACGCCGAAGCCGAAAAACTCAAAGAAGCTTATCGGTTCCTCCGCCGGTGTGAATCCGTAGCGCGACGTTACGAGAACAAAGCTGTTTCGGCACTTCCGAGCGATCCGAGCGAACAGCGAAAGCTGGCTATTCGTGCAGGCTATGACAGCTTCGAAGCTTTTCAGCGCGAGTATGTCGATGCTCGCGACGCGATCCACACGCTTTACGAGCGGCGTAGTCGAAACAAGAATCTTTAGGCCCGTTTCTGTCAGCCGCGTCTCACGGGCAACGCAAGCACCTCAGCGCGACGCTTCGCCCGGCTGGGCGACCACAGCGTGCCTCAGCCCGGAATGCCCTTGAGCATCTCGGTATTGGTGGGGAATTTTTTCACAAACATCAAAAGACGCTGAATGGCTTCCTCTGGTTTGTGACCAGCCAGGCCGCGCCGGATGAGATTGATTTTCTCCAATTCCCACGGTTGCAACAGCAGTTCTTCGCGGCGCGTTCCCGAGAGGAAGATGTCAATCGCCGGGTAAATGCGCTGGTCGCTGATTTTTCGGTCGAGCACCATTTCCATGTTCCCGGTACCTTTGAATTCCTGAAAGATCAGCTCGTCCATACGGCTGCCTGTCTCGATCAGCGCCGTGGCGACAATCGTGAGAGAACCTGCTTCCTCGGTGTTACGTGCGGCCGCGAAAATCTTTCGCGGAATTTCCATGGCACGCGCATCGATACCGCCACTCATCGTCCGACCGCCGCCGCCCATGGCATTATTAAAGGCGCGAGCGGTGCGCGTGATCGAGTCGAGCAGGATGAATACGTGTTTCCCGGCTTCGACAAGGCGCTTGGCGCGTTCGATCGCCAACTGCGAAATGCGTGTGTGACTTTTGATGTCGGCGTCGTTCGAGCTGGCCATGAGCTGCGCTGTCGGATGTGACCGACGAAAATCAGTCACTTCCTCCGGACGCTCGTCGACGAGAAGAATGATCAATTCCATCTCCGGATGGTTCTTGGCCACCGCCTCGGCGATGTGATGCAGGAGCGTTGTTTTACCCGTGCGCGGCGGCGCGACGATCAAACCGCGCTGGCCCATTCCCAGCGGCGTCATCAAATCCATGATCCGCGTCGTATACCGGTCCGGCACCGTCTCGAGTTTGATCTTCTTATTCGGGTTGATCGTGGTTAGTTCTTCAAAGGGACGGAGCCCCTGATACTTCGCAGGCTCCTCGCCATTGATCTTGAGCAGCTTAACCAATTGCGGCCCACGGCTGCCGCGTCGGGTTTCCCCGTAAATCCACATCCCGTCGCGCAGGGCGAAGCGGCGTACAATTTCAGGAGTGACAAAAATGTCCTGCGGCGTCTGCACAAAATTGCGCTTTTGATCGCGCAGGAACCCGAAGCCTTTGCCGGAAATTTCAATGATGCCTTCGCCGAATTCCGGCTCAGCCTGGACTTGCTCGCCGGCCTCGGCAGACCCCTCGGCTGCTTCCCGGCCTCCTGGCGCAGGCCGCTCGAGAGTCTCGACACCGACATCCGGATTAGCGGCATCGGCGTTTGTTGAAGACGAATTCGGCGATTCTTCGGAATTACCGTGCCTGAACCGATCGCCCCGGTCGCGATAACGTCTCCGCGGAAACCGACGGCGCGAGCGATGCTGGCGTTGCTCCGGCTTGGTGGAATCAGTTTCCAGCGGTACAGGCTGGTCTTCGTTTTGTTCGTTCATAAGCTAAAATTCTTTGGGTGCGATGCGGGCAGCGCCTAACACAGTTCGTAGAAGCAATATTTTTTTAGGCCGGCAATCTGGCCAGTAATTCGTCGGGAATATCTAGATTTGAATAGACGTTTTGTACGTCGTCGTCCTCTTCGAGCGCATCACACAAACGAAGCACCTGACGCGCCGCGGCCTCGTCAGCGACCGCGACTGTAGTATCGGGAATGAACGTAAACTTTTGCCCATCGGTAGTGACGCCTGCTTTCTTGAGCGCCTCAGCTACGGCGTAGAGCTGATCGTGGGAAGTGAGAATAACATACTGATCCTCCTCGGTTGTCAACTCCTCCGCGCCTGCCTCCAAGGCGATCTCCAGTAGCCGATCCTCATCAATGCTGGATCGCGGGACCGTTATTTGCCCCTTTTTATGGAACATGTATGAAACGCTCCCGCTCGCGGCGAGGTTCCCATTGTTCTGGGTGAAAATTCTGCGGACTTCCGCCCCTGTACGGTTCCTGTTGTCGGTCGCAGCCTCGACAATCAACGCGACACCTCCTGGGGCGTAACCTTCATACACGATTTCGTCCAATTGTTCGCCGTCCCGACTCTCGCCTGTGCCGCGTTTAATCGCGCGCTCGATGTTGTCGCTGGGCATGCTCTGGGCACGCGCAGTCTGGATGGCACTGCGCAGACGCGGATTGGCAGTCGGATCGCCCCCGCCGCTCTTTGCCGCGATGGTAATTTCTTTCGATAACTTGCTGAAGATCTTGCCGCGTTTCGCGTCGATCGCGCCCTTAAACCGCTTGACCTTCGACCACTTACTATGTCCCGCCATACGTGCGGATTTTGTGCAATTTGCTGATTGAAACGTGCGAATTTCCGAACAACACCTCGCCGAGAGAGTGGCTAGCGAGAAAGGGAAACTAACGCGCGATATTCAATCCCAACAAGAACCCCTTGTCAACATTATTGCCGAGGGTTCCTCGTTGAGCGAAATACTATTGAGGCGAATCGCTACGGTTCGCGCGAAGTTCCCGCACTTTCAGACCCCGTCGTCC
>WNGC01000598.1_pt1 | contig 21109 bp, 21 predicted proteins | sample 5400051 | NCBI WGS metagenome assembly WNGC01 (sample SAMN13153368, study PRJNA577476) | soil metagenome | isolation source: 20 cm soil or saprolite under grassland replicate 2 | place: USA:California | collected 2016-06-15
CCGAGCCGGTCAATTGGTGCCCGTATGCCCGTCCGCCCTCATCGAAAAGGGCGAAAACGAAGTCTTTGAGGTCCGCACAACTACGGGGCGGAGACTTCGGGCCACAGCAAATCATCCGATCCTGACCCCGACTGGGTGGAAAAAGGTGGGCGAGCTGGACCCCGGGGCGCTCCTAGCTGGCGCCCGTTCTCTACCCGTCTTCAATACTGTCTCGCGTCGTGGTCAGGCGAATGGCACGGCAGAGGTGGACTTTGTGGCCGTGTACCCAACCAATAAGACGAGCGATCGAGCCTACGGGCGACCTCACGGTAACCGCTCAACAGCAATTACCCTCGCAGAGCGCCTGCAGGCAACGCACATCATGCAGATGGCCTCAAACGACCTGTTATGGGATCGAGTGGTCACCATCACGCCTGCGGGGACAGCCCCAGTCTATGATCTCGTCATGCCACAAACGCACAACTTCGTCGCCAACGGGCTGATCGTCCACAACAGCGGGGAGATCGAGCAAGTGGCGGACCTCGTGCTCTTCCTTTACCGCGAAGACTACTACGATGTCGAGAAGGCGCAGCGGGAGAATAAAGAAAACGTCTGCGAGATCATCATCGCCAAGCATCGCAACGGCCCGATCGGGACCATCGATCTCTTCTTCCACAAAGAATTCAGCCGCTTCGAGAACCTGGCCAAGCAGCGGTAGGCACACCGAGCGCCCGCACAGCGGCGCCTCGTCACTGGAGGGCTGCGATCACCGCCTCCCACCCCGTCGACCCGGTGTCTGACCACGTGTGGGAGTAACTCCCCGCCGCGGAGACGACCTGGTACGCGGCCTCGATCTTCGCGTGCGGCGGCTGCGCCGGCGCGGTAAACGGCGTCCACCAACCGGCCGTCATGCCGCCGGTGTCGCCGCCCACGGAGATCAGGAGGTCAGTCGCATTGGCCGTGGCCACAGCCGCCGTCCGGATCGGACTCGCCGGCCCGGTCGCCCTCCCCGAACCGTCCGCCGTCCCTGACAGCCCGGCCCATTCCGAGACGATCGAACCGAGGTCCCCCGGAGCCGGCGCGCCGATCAGACTCATCGTGAGCGTCGCCGATGGGCTGCTGCCGACGGTGCCGTACACAATCACCGTGTTCTCGCGCGCCTGCGACCAGATATAGTTCCAACTCGCCACCCCGCCCCCGGCCACGCTCACCTGCTTGTTGTTGGAGACGTTCGTGACGATCAGCACGTCCCCGGCCCGAGGCGCCTGAGGAAGCGTCACACTCAAGGACTTGATGTTCGCGCCCGAGTTCGCCGCCTGCTGCACCAGGGCGATGCCGGTCCCCCGCAGCGCGGCGATGGCGGCGTCCCACCCCGCAGACCCGGTGTCCGACCACGTGTGGGAGTAACTCCCCGCCGCGGAGACGACCTGATACGCGGCTTCGATCTTCGCGTGCGGCTGCTGCGCCGGCCCGGTGAACGCCGTCCACCAGCCGGCCGTCATGCCGCCGGTGTCGCCGCCCACGGAGATCAGGAGGTCAGTCGCGTTGGCCGTGGCCATGGCGGGCGTCTGGATGGGACTCGCCGGCCCGGTCGCCGTCTCCAAGCCGTCCAGCGTCCCCGCCAGCCCGGCCCATTCCGAGACGATCGAACTGAGGTCCCCCGGAGCGGGCGCGCCGATCAGACTCATCGTGAGCGTCGCCGAGGGGCTGCTGCCGACGGTGCCGTACGCGATCACCGTGTTCTCGCGCACCTGCGACCAGATGTAGTTCCAACTCGCCACCCCGCCCCCCGCCACGCTCACCTGGTTGTTGTTGGAGACCTGCGTGACGATCAGCACGTCCCCGGCCTGAGGCGGCTGGGGAAGCGTCACAGTCAGGGACGTGATGTTCGTGCCCGAGGTCGCCGCCTGCTGCACCAGGGCGATGCGGGAGGTTTGACGGCCGCCAAGCAAGGCGTCCCTGAGCGGCGTTCGCCAGTAACCGCCCTGATCGCTCGGGGGGTCGCCCGGGACGCCGATCGAGCCGCCGCCGATGGGGTCATAGGCGCCAAAGCCCCAGGCGAGTTCCCAGTAGCTCCAGGGGATGCCGCGGCTTTCCGATTGATCGCGGACAAGGCGCGTCCAGTTCACGCGCGAGGTCATGTCCGCCTTGTGGTAGGCCCCGAACTCGCCAAGGAACACAGGGTAGTGCCAACTGTCGGACCAGGCTTTGGCCTGGTTGAGCGGGGCGATGGCCGCCGCCTGCTGGCTGGGGTCGCAGCAGGGCACGCCCGTGGGCAGGATCGGTGACACCCACTCCGCGCCTTGATGGGTGAAGCTGAGCGGAGAGTAGTTGTGGAAGGTGACGATGAGATTCGCGTCATTGGGCACGCGCAGGGAGGAGAGGTCGAAGTCCGCCGCGCCGATGACGACGATCCGGCTCGGGTTGCTCCCCCGGACCGCGTTCAGCGCCCGCGCCGCGAGGTCGTTCCACTTTGACGCATTGAGCCTGCCGCGCGGCTCATTGTAGAGCTCGAAGAGCAGATGGCTGCTCTTCCCGCTGAAGCGCCCGGCGATCTGCTGCCAGAGACTGAGAAAGCGAACGTCCAGGACGGCGTTATCGACCGCGAACTCCCCGGAGTCGAGCGGGTCACCGGTGAGTTGGTGGTAGTGGTGCATGTCGAGCACGACGTAGAGCCCCTTGGCGAGCAGCTTGTCGATAATCGATTCGACCCGCGCAAAGAACGCCGGATCGATCGTGAAGGGCGTTGCCGCCGCCGCATGGTTGCTCCAGCGCACCGGCAAACGCACCGTGGCGAAGCCTGCGGCGGCCGTGACATCGATAAACTCGTCCCGTACGGGCACGGCGCCCCAGGGCACCCAGACGCCTTCTTGGGTCCCCTCCAGCATGTTGCCGAAGTTCACCCCGCGGCCCAACGCGGCGGCGGCGGCCCAGGCCGCGCTGGAACCTCCGGGCGGACTGGTATTGGCCATGGGGGGAAAGGCCTCGATGCCGGGACTCTCGCCGGCCACGAACGCGCTCCCTCCGAACACCGAAATCACAGCGATGAGCGACAGCGCCAAAAAGATCCGGGCGACCTGTCCCACCGTCATTCCCCCCCGGGGATCCCCTCACTGCCAACACGTCAGCGCTCAGCCGGAGTTCCAACTATCGGGGCCGGATCTACGCGGTCAAAGGCGGGCTGAGATGAACACGGCGTTGCACTTCTGCTCGCTTGGATCGTGACCTTTCGATTATAGTTATACCGTTCATGAATGGCGGCCGTCAATCATCAATCGCACATCGAGCGTCCGCCGCGGGCCGGGGCGCGAAGACTCCGGGAGCGGGCGGATGGAGTTAGGGCTCTCGACAAGCCTCCTCGGCCTGCGGGCGCTGCCCGAGGGGCTGGCGGTCTTCGGCGCCCTCGGCGTCCCGTGGGTTGAGATCCACGGATACATGCCGGAGGAGTTCGATTTCAGCGACGCGGCGCTCGTTGACGCTACGCGGCGGGCGCTCGAGCGCTACCACCTTCGGCTCTGGTCGTGCCATAGTCCTTCGGGCGAGGCGATCGACCTCGCCTCATCCGACGCGGAGCTGCGGCTGCGGTCCCGCGCGGCGCTGGAGGCGGCGATGCGCGCCTCCGCGGACCTCGGCGCCCGGATCTTTGTGTGCGATGCGGCGCGGCCGCACACCGACGACTCACCGGCGCAGGCCGACGCGCGGCGCCGGCTCTACGCGGACAGCCTGCGCGTCCTGCTCAGCGGCGCCACCCGGCTCGGCCTGCGGTTCGTCATTGAGAACCAGCCGCGCGGTGGGGCACGCTTTGTCTCTCCCGAGGACTTCCTCCGCCTGGAGGCTGAGCACGGCCTCGTCGGGTTGGGGGCGTGTTGGGATACCGGGCACGGGTGGATCGCCGGCCAGGCGCCGGAGGTGGCCTGCCGCCTGGGGACTCGCCTGGCCACGATCCACGCCCACGACAACGACGGCAAGGGGGACCGCCACTGGCTTCCCTCGAAAGGCGGGATCGCCTGGGCGCCCTTTCTGACCTGCCTGCGACGCATCGGCTACCGCGGACCGTTCATGATGGAGTTGGGGCCGCCGGACCCTCGGACCCCTGACGCCGTGGAGCGCCTGGCCGGCGACGCCGTGGCGGTCTACCGGCGGCTCGTAGAGCCGGGTGCGGGTTAGCGGCTCCTCGGTCGACGCCGAAGCGCTTCGAAGCAGCGGCCCGCCGCCTCGAGGCCGGCCTGGAAGATCTCCGGATCCTGGCCCATCCCGATGCGCAGGTGGTGCTCGCAGCCGAAGGCCGAGCCCGGGGCCAGCATGACGTCGTACTCGATGGCCAGCCTGTCGGCGAGCTCGAGCGACCCGATCTCGGGTTCGAGCCGGTAGCGCACCAGCGCCAGCAGCCCGCCGCGCGGCGGCGCCCAGGAGAGAATCTCGGAGTGCCGCGCGATCCATCGCGTGGTGGCGGCCAGATTCGCGGCGATGATGCGGCTGTTGCGCTCGATGATCCGCTCGCGGTGGCGGAGCGCGAGCTGGGCGATGGCATCGTTGAGCTTGCCGGGGCTGAGCGAGACGTAGTCGCGTATCCCGAGACAGGCGGAAATCACGTCCCGGGACGCGGCGATCCACCCGATGCGCAGGCCCGGAAGCCCGAACGGCTTGGACACCGTGCCGACGCTGATGCCGTGCGGTCCGTGGTCGACCATCGGCGGCGCGAACGGGTCGCCGCCGGGGACGGTGAGCCAGCGATAGGCCTCGTCGCACAGCACCCCGGCCCCGACCGACTCGGCCAGCGCGTACACGCCTCGCGCCCCCTCCGGCGAGAGCACGGCGCCGGTGGGATTGTGCGGCGTGTTGACGACGATCAGGCGCGTGGACGGCCGGACCAGCCGCGCCAGCGCGCTCACATCGAACCGATGATCTTGGCCCACATCCCACAGCGACACCTCGCAGCCGAGGGCCCGCGGCACGCTGGAGAGCTGCTGGTAGGCGGGGTGGGACACGATCACGTGGTCGCCGGCGCCCAGGAGCGCGCTGAACAGCAGAAAGTTCGCCTCGATCGCGCCGGTGGTGACCAGGATATTGTCGGGATCGCAGTCTGTGTAGGTGGCGGCGATCAAAGAACGCAGCGCACGAGTGCCAACGGCTTCTGAGTAGCCGAGCGGCATCCCGAGCAGGGAATCCAGCGTGGCCTGGCGCTCGTCCGCCGGCAGCCAGCCGAGCAGGTCGGCAAGCCGCAGGGGCAGGATGCCGCTTTCCGCGATATCGTAGCGGGCGTTGAGCTCGTGCCGGGTCATCCAGCGCTCGAGCGCAAAGGGTTCGATCTTCACCCGGGTCACCCGGCCTCGTCCTTGACCACGAGCTCGTAATGGCGCACCCGCCGGTCAAAGGTCGTCAGCAGAGCGGCGGCGGCATCGGCGACCACGGCTTCCTCCGGGTCGGGACCGGCGAACCGTCGAATCGCATCGAGCGACCGCCACCAGGTAATGACGAGGATCTCGACCGCGGCGGAGACTTCCCGCTCGAGCAGCACGGCGCCCGCGTACCCGTCCACCTGTTTGACCGCCGGCAGGACGTGGGTCCTCAGATGGCCGGCATAGGCCCGGGCCCCGGCGGGCGTGGCGCGGGCCGACCAAAACCGCGCAATCACCGGACACCGCCGATCGGGGTCTTCCCGGACGGTTCCTGGCCAACCACGACCGCCCAGGGCTGCACCTCCCAGCGCCTCACCACGCCCTTGACCACGTAGGGATCGCGCCGCGCGAAGGTTTCGGCGATCAGGCCGTCCGGGACGCGAAACACGAGCAGCGCCCGATCCGGGGGATCGCCCAATGCCCCGGCCAGGAGCAGCTCCCCGCGGCCATGCGCTTCCCTGACGAGCCGGAGGTGTTCCTCGCGGTGCGGTGCCCGCCGGGCAACAAAGTCATCGACCACGTAGTAGATCAGCGCGTAACACTTCATGCCGCCGCCGCTTCCCGCGCCTCCCGGGGGTGTTCCCTTGTCGCTCTTCGCCATGACGGTGCCCCGCCTCCCTTCATCTCGTGGCCGGGTCATATCGCTCGCCGGCCGCATTCGTCCTCACGAACGGGCGGGCCAGGCCCGTCGAGGTGAGGGGATCATACCGGTGTGGCCGGCGAAACGCGCCTCCCCAGACTTCGCGGTCCCGATATGCCCGCAGCGCGTCCAGATCGAACCCCGCCAGATACACGCCTTCCCTCCCGTCCGCCTCGATCATGAGCGTATTTCGCCCCGTTCCGTCGGCGTTGAAGGCCATCCCATCGAACGCGACGGAGTGTCCGTTTTCCTGGGGGGCCGCGTAATTGGCCATGGCCACCCCCACCATGTTCTCAAAGGCGCGCGCGCGAAATTGCCCGATCCGGTTCTCCTCCAACGGGCAGGCATTGGGCGTCAGGATGATCTCCGCTCCGTTGAGCATCAAGATCCGGGCGCTTTCAGGGAACTCCCGATCATAGCAAATCATCGCACCGATGTTCACAGATCCGTGCGCTGCGTCCAGCGGGCACACGGGGAAGTCCTCCCCGGGCGTACACGCCGCGTCGAGGGAAAAGTCGCACGTGTGCACCTTGGCGTAGGTCAGGACAATATCTCCATGGCGGTCGATCAGGGAAACGGTATCGCGCGGGGCGGCCGGCCAGCGCTCGAGATACGTCAGCGCGACGGCCATCCGCAACTCCTTGGCCAGCCGGCGAAACCGCAACACAAAGGGATCATCTCGGCCAATCGCCTGCGCCTGCCATCGGGCACGAGCCTCCTGCTGGTCCGGGCGCTCCGCGCCGAGAGCCCGGTACTCGTGAGGACATCCCGCGTAGGGAGTGTATCCGATGTTCCACATTTCGGGGAACAGCGCAATGTCCGCTCCCATCGCCTGCGCGCGCCGGCAGAATGCCTCCCCTTTGCGAACATTCGCATCCTGGTCGGAGCCGCAGGCCGTCATTTGGAGCAGGGCGACGCGAAGCGAACTCATATCCATTCACACCCCATTCACCGCATCCTGCCGGCGGTGCAGATGCCGACCTTCGCTGGAAGTCGAAAGCCTCCCTCCGCCCCAATACGGCGCGGGCGGCTGCTCACCGCCCCCCACGCCGGCGCGGCGAAAAAAGTCACAGTGCCTGCGCAGCGGACAGACAGAGCAGCGCGGGCGGCCCGCCTTGCAGATCTCACGCCCGTGGCGGATCAGGAGCAGGTGGAACGGCCCGTAGCGGGCGGGCCGAACCAGCGCCTCGATCCACCCGTGCGCCTTCTCCACGGACAGTCCCTTGGGGATGATCCCGATGCGCCTCCCGACGCGGTAGACGTGGGTGTCGACCGGGAACGCGGCCTTGCCCAAGCCGAAGATGAGCACGATCGCCGCCGTTTTGGGGCCCACCCCGTCGAGGGTCCGGAGCCACGCCTTCGCGCGATCGACCGGCCACCGCCGGAGAAAATCCAATGAGAGCCGTCCCCGCTCGGCGGTGACGCGCCTCAGGAGGGCCTGGATACGCGGCGCCTTGAGCCTGCTCAGGCCGGCGGGGCGGATCGCGTCGACCACCGCTTCGACCGGCGCATCGCGCAGCATCGCCCAGGACGGGAACCGGCCCCGCAGCCGCTCGAACGCCCGGTGACTGTTGGTGTCGCTGGTGTGCTGAGAGAGGACGGTGTGGACGAGCGTCGAGAGCGGGTCCAGCCGTGACCGGCGCCGCGGCGCGCCGTACCGGGCCTCCAGCATCCGGTCGACCCGCGCGGCCTTGCGGCGCAGCGCGGCCGGGGGACGGACCATCCCGGTGACCCGGCCCTTCGCTCCGACGCGCGCTCGTGCGCCCATATCTGTTCGATTGTACCGCTCCCGCGGCGGCCCGAGCACCAGACGCCGCGAGGATCGGGGAGCCGGCATCCCTTTGGGGCAGAGGATCTGGATCGCCACTGCACAATATGGCTACCGAGACGCGCTGCCGGGCACCCCAGAGGGTGGACGGCGAAGGGAGCCTGAGCCGGTGTTCAAAGGAACCGTCGTTGCCATCCATATCGCGCCTGACGCGACCGCGAAGATGGTCCCGGTCAAGGAGGTGCGCGCCGTGCCGGGGAAGGGCTTGGAAGGAGACCGCTACTTCCTTCAACGCGGCACCTTTTCGAAGCCCGCCCCCGACCGCGAGGTCACCTTGATCGAGATCGAGGCGATCGAAGCGTTGAATCGCGACTATCGCGTGGCGCTGGATGCCGGGGACAGCCGCCGCAACATCGCCACCCGGGGGGTGCCGCTCAACCAGCTGATCGGCCGGGAGTTCACTGTGGGCTCGGTCGGCCTGAAGGGGATCCGCCTGTGCGAGCCCTGCGGCCACCTCGAAGGGCTCACCCGCGAAGGCGTGAAAGCCGGGTTGGTCCACAGGGGGGGCCTGCGCGCGCAGATCCTGACCGGTGGGGTGATCCGGCCCGGAGACCCGGTGCAGGGATCGTAACGTCCCGCCCGGTCGCACCCCACGCCTGAGGATTCTCCTGGACGGCATTCTCTACCGCGTTCTCTATGTGGCCGTCCGGGCGTTCGCCCGGGCGGTGTTCCGCTTGACGGTGATCGGGGAAGAGCGGCTGCCGCGAACCGGGGCCGCCGTGATCGTCGCGAATCACATCAGCTGGCTCGACCCCATCATCCTCCCGCTTGCGCTGCCGCGGAAGCCGGCGTTTCTTGCGATGGAAGAGCTGTGGCGGATGCGGGGGGTCCGCCTGGTGATGCGGGCCTACGGCCCGCTGGCGATTCCCCTCAACCGCGGCGCCGTCGACGCGACGGCGCTCAAGCGCAGCCTGCAGGCGCTGAGGGACGGAGCGCTGCTCATCGTCTTTCCCGAGGGAGGCATCAGCCCTGATGGCCGGCTCCGCCCGTTCCATCGGGGCGCGGCGCTCATGGCCGCCCGCGCGCGCGCGCCCCTGATCCCGGTCGCGATCATCGGGACCGCGGACGCCCTCCCCCTCGGCCGGATCATGCCGCGGCCGCGGCCCGTCACCGTGCGAATCGGGATCCCCCTCGCTCCGCCCAGCCCGGAACGCGAGGACCTCGATCGCGCGACGGACGCAGCGGCTGCGCAGATCGCAGCGATGCAGCAGGCTCCCTAGAGGACCTGCAGGGCTTCGACGGCCTCGGGAGCGAACATTTCGTGGCAGCCGCGCCCACGCGCACTGCCCGCGGGAGGCATGACGCGATGCCGTATGTAGGTTCCCCTGTGCGCAGACGCGAAGACCGCGCTCTGCTGACCGGCGCCGGCCGGTTCGTCGACGACATCGGGCTGCCGCGGATGCTCCACCTGGCGGTGGTGCGCTCCACCCACGCGCACGCCCGCCTCGGCCGGATCGACACCAAGGATGCGACCGCGCTCCCCGGCGTGGCCGCGGTCTTCACCGCCGCCGACCTGCCCGCGCCGGGACCCCGCATCCCACCGGTCCCGATCGTCCCAGGACTGGACACCGTCGCGCACCCGCTGCTCGCCGACGGGATCGTGCGGTACGTCGGCGAACCCATCGCGGCCATCCTGGCCTCCGACCGGTACACCGCCGAGGACGCCGCGGACCGCGTGCGGGTCGCCTACGACGTGCTCCCGGCACTCGTCGATCCCGAGGGAGCGCTCGCGCCGGAGGCGCCGGTCCTGCACGCCGGCCGGACGTCGAACCTTGTGTTCGAGCGCACCGTCTCGGGCGGCGATCCCGACGCGGCGTTCCGCAGCGCTGCGGTCGTCGTCGAGGCCGTACTCGAGCAACCCCGGCTGGCCGCGGTTCCCCTGGAGTGCCGGGGCATCGTGGCGGCCTACGACCCGCGCGCCGACCGGATCGAAGTCTGGCTCTCCACCCAAACGCCCCACGGCGCGCGCGACCTCATCGCGGAGATCCTCGAGATCCCGCGGGACCGCGTCCGCGTCGTCGCGCCCGACGTGGGGGGCGGATTCGGCGCGAAAGGAAGCCTCTACCCCGAGGAAGTGCTTGCCGCCTATCTGGTCCTTCGCCTCCGCCGGCCCATCAAGTGGGTGGAGGACCGGATCGAGAACCTCCGCGTCATGACGCACGGCCGCGGCCAGCGGGCGCGCGTCCGCGCCGCGGCGGCGCAGGACGGAAGGATCCTCGCCGTGGAGACCGACGTCCTCGCCGACCTGGGCGCCTACTGCCTGTCCTTCACCGCGGGGGTTCCGACCCTCACGCCGATCGTCGGGCTCGGCGCCTACCGGATCGAGCACGTTCGCTATCGGGTGCGCGGGGTGGCGACGACAACGGCCCCGACGGGGCCGTACCGGGGGGCGGGGCGGCCCGAGGCCGCCTACTACATCGAGCGGATCGTGGATCTCGTGGCCGCGCGGCTGGGACTCGACCCCGTGGAGGTGCGGCGCCGAAATTTCATCGTCGCGTTTCCCTACGCGAGCCCGACCGGACTGACCTATGACTCCGGGAACTATCCGGCCCTGCTCGACCGCGCGCTGGCGCTGGCCGATTACCGGCACTGGCGCGAGGAACAGGCGCGGCGGCGCCGCCAGGGCGGGCATCCCGTCGGGATCGGGATCAGCACGTGGGTCGAGATCGCGGGCGGCGGCGAGTTGTGGGAGAGCGGCGCGGTGCGCCTGGAACCCTCGGGACAGATTACCGTGCTGACGGGCTCGTCCCCTCACGGACAGGGACTCGCCACGGCGTTCAGCCAGATCGCCGCCGACGCCCTCGGGGTCGCGCCCGAAGACGTCGCGGTCGTGCACGGGGACACGGACGCGGTGCCGACCGGGCTGGGCACCTACGGCAGCCGCTCGCTCTCCATCGGCGGCTCCGCGGTGCACCTCGCGGCCGCGCAGCTGCGGACCGGGATCATTGGCGTCGCCGCGCGGCTCCTCGAGGCCGCGCCGGGAGATATCGTGCTGACCGGCGGAGCCGCACGCGTCCGCGGAGCGCCCGCGCGCGCGGTGTCGCTCGCGGAGGTGGCCAACGCGGCACCGGCCGGAATGGACGCCGCGCTTGACTTCACCATGGAACGCATGATGGTCCCATCCGGCGCGCATGTCGCCGTGGTCGAGGTCGATGAGGAAACCGGGGAGGTGGACGTGCTGCGCTACGCCGCGGTAGACGACTGCGGGCGCGTGGTCAATCCCATGCTCGTCGAGGGACAGATCCACGGCAGCCTGGCGCAGGGGCTGGCGCAGGCGCTCTTCGAGCGCGTGGTCTACGCCAAAGACGGCCAGCTCCTCACCGGATCGCTGCTCGACTACGCCGTGCCGACGGCGGCCGACCTCCCTGAGTTCTCCAGGGATTCCCTGGTGTCGCCGTCGCCGCTCAATCCCCTGGGCGCCAAAGGGATCGGCGAGTCCGGAACGATCGGCGCCCCACCGGCCCTCGTCAATGCGGTCGAGGATGCCCTGCGGCCGCGGCTGGCCGGCAGGCTCGACCTTCCGCTCTTGCCCGACCGGATATGGCAGGCGCTGCGCGGAGGGACGCGATGACGCCCGCCCCCTGCGCGGAAGTCGGTCAGGTCGACATCGGTTTCACGCAGCTCGGACCATGGCGCATGGTAATTCTTGGGATCGTCCAGGGAATCACCGAGCTCCTACCGATCAGCAGCACGGCGCACCTCCGCGTCATCCCGAGCCTCTTGGGCTGGCCCGATCCAGGGTCGGCCTTCTCCGCCGCCATGCAGCTGGCGAGCCTCCTCGCCGTCATCAGCTTCCTGGGCGGGGATGCCCTCCGCATCGCCGGGCGCGCGGCGGACGCGGCCCGGCGGGGAGACTGGCAGGATCATTCGTTCCGGGTCACGGCCGGGATCGTGCTCGGCACGCTGCCGATCGCGATTGCCGGGCTCGCGCTGAAGAGGACGCTGGAGGGGTGCGGGTCGCCCCTCCGGAACATCGCGGTGATCGGGTGGGCGTGCGTCGTCATGGGCGCCCTGCTGGCGCTCGCCGAACGCTACGGGCAGAGCCACTCGGGCCGGACCAGGCGCCGCGAGGCCGATCTGACCTTCGGGGACGGCATCGCCGTCGGGATCGCCCAGGCGTTCGCCCTGGTGCCGGGGGTATCCCGGTCCGGCTCCACGCTGACGGCCGCGCTGGCCCTGGGGATGGAGCGCGCCACCGCGGCCTGGTTCTCGTTCCTCCTCGGCCTGCCGGCGATCGCGCTGGCGGGACTCGTGGAGCTCTTGAGCCTCCGCAAGGCCGGGCTGCACGCCCACGGCTGGGCGCTGCTGGCGCTGGGATTGGCCTCGGGCAGCGCGGCGTCCTATCTCGCGCTGTGGGGATTGGTGCGCTACCTGAAGGAGCACACGAGCTGGGTCTTCGTCTGGTACCGGATCGTGCTGGGAATCGTGCTCCTCTGGGGCGCGGCCCGAGGGGTGTTCCGCTGAGCCGGCGCATCGCGGCGGCGACCGGCCGGACCGCGTCGTCGTAATCGAGAAGAGAAGGAGGAAGGAAGATGGCTCGAGACCGGAAGACCATGTGGGGAACGACGATCCTTCTGGTGTGCGGCGGGCTCCTGGCGTTCGGCGGCCCGGCCGGGCCGGCGGGAGGCGACCTCGTCGGTCGGGCGGCGGGGGCTCCCGCGATCGACGTCACCGTCTCCGGCGTCAAGCCGAATGGGCCCATTCCCGGCCAGTTCGCCTTCTGCGTCCCGGCCGCGCAGGGCCACGTGACCCTGGGCCCCAACAAGAACCCGGAGATCTCCTGGTCCAAGGGGCCCGCGGGCACGGAGTCCTACGCCGTCATCGTGGTCGACCCCGATGTGCCGTCGGCCTTTGACGCGGTCAACAAGGAAGGCCAGGCCATCCCCGCCAGCCTGCGGCGCATCAACTTCTACCACTGGATCCTGGTCGATATCCCGGCGGCGACCACCAGCATCCCCGCCGGCGCGGACTCGAGCGGCGTCACCCCCCATGGAAAGAAGCCGGGCATGACCAAGTACGGCAACCGCGGGGTCAACGATTACGGCTTCTTCTTCGCCAGCAACCCGGCGATGAAGGGCGACTACGGCGGGTACGATGGGCCCTGCCCGCCCTGGAACGATGAGATCCCGCACCACTACCACTTCATGGTGTACGCGCTCAACGTCTCGATGCTCGCCGTGCACGGGAAAGTCAACGGAACCGAAGCGCTCAGGGCGATGGAGAATCACATCCTGGCCGTGGGCGAGGCGGTCGGCCTCTACGCGCTCAATCCCGACATCGCCAAGAGGATCGGCATGAAGTAGCGCTGCCTGTAGCTCTTCGGTGCGAAGGGGGGAACCGGTATGGACCTGACCATGGCCATGGGGACCCGCGCGCAGGCCTCATGGTGGGCCGAAGTCACACCTGAGCAGCGGCGGACGCTGCTCGCCGCCTGGGCGGGCTGGGTGCTCGACGCGTTCGACTTCACCATTCTCCTGTTGGTGCTCGGCAACATTGCCGGGACATTTGGCGTCAGCCTCGTCGCGATGGGGGCGGTGATCACCGGCACGCTCTTCTGCCGCCTGATCGGCGGGGTGCTGGTGGGGACGTGGGCCGATCGAGTCGGGCGCCGGCTCCCCTTGATGGTGTCCATTATCGCGTTCTCGTTCTTCGAGCTCCTCTCCGGGTTCGCTCCGAACTACTCGACGTTCCTGGTCCTCCGGCTGCTGTTTGGGGTGGGCATGGGCGGCGAGTGGGCGGCCGGGACCCCGCTCGCGATGGAGAGCTGGCCCCAGCGATCCCGCGGGATCGCCTCGGGATTCCTTCAGGGGGGCTGGCCGGTCGGCTACCTGCTGGCCACGATCGTGTACTTTGTGGTGTTCCCGATGTGGGGCTGGCGGGCGCTCTTCTGGGTCGGCGCGCTGCCGGCGCTGCTGGTCCTCTATATCCGCCGCCGCGTGCCGGAGTCACCGGTGTGGCTCGCGCGGCGCGAGAAGCTGCGCCGGGAGGGCCGCTCGGATCAAGTATCGCTGCTGCGCCTGTTTCGTCCTGACCTGATCGGCACGACTCTCCACGCCTTTCTCGTCATGGGCGCCATGATGTTCTCGTACTATGCGATCGCCTCATTCTGGCCGACCTTTCTGAGCACCGAACTGCATCTCACCGTGGGACAGAAGACCCTGTTCCTGGTCTTGCTGAACCTGGGCAGCCTCGCCGGGTACTGGACCGCCGGACCGATCTCGGAGCGTCTCGGGCGCAGAACCACCCTCGTCCTCTTCGCCATCGTGGGCCTCGCGTTCATCCCATGGTACGCGCTGACCCTCAATCACACGCAGGTGTTGATCGGCGGCATTCTCGAAGGCGCCATCGGGGTGGGCCTGTGGGGGGTGGCTCCGGCCTACCTCGCCGAACGCTTCCCCACGGCGGCGCGCGGCGCCGGCCCCGGGGCCGCCTACCACGTCGGCGCGGCGCTCGGGTCGTTCACGCCGACACCCCAGGCGCTGTTCCACCGGGGCGGCATGTCCCTCGGGCAGTCGATCGGGATCACCATCGCGATGGCGCTGGTCGCGCTCGCCATCGTGGTCGCCGCGGGACCGGAGCCCAGGGGGCGCGTCTTCTCGGCAGAGGCCTGAGCGCGAGCCTACTCCTCCGCGAGCATGGCGTCGGCCTCGATCTCCACGAGGATCTCCGGAGCGATCAGCCGGCTCACTTCCACCATGCTGGTCGCCGGCCGGACGTCCCGGAAGACTTCACCGTGCGCGCGGCCAACCTGCTCCCAGCTGCCGATGTCGGTGACGTAGATCCTGGTCCGGACGACATCCTTGAGCGTCCCGCCCAGAGCCCGCAGCGCCGCATCGATGTTCCGGAGGATTTGCACGGTCTGGGCGTGCGGGTCCCCGGCGCCCACGATCTTGCCGGAGGCATCGGTGGCCGTAGTGCCCGAGACGTGCACAAAGGGTCCGACCCGAACGGCCCGCGAGTACCCGACGATGGGCTCCCACGGTGTGCCGGTGGCATACCGCCGCCGCTCCATGTTACCGGCGATCCCCGCTCAAAGCTTGATGGGCTCGAGGGCGCGGGCGAACCGGGGGTCGTCGCGGCGAAAGACGTCCGGGTTCGTGCCGCATTCCAGCGCCAGGTGATACGTCAAGAGCTGCAGCGGCACAAGGTCAACGAGCGCCGTGAACGGCTCCGGCACCTCCGGCACGACACACCACCCCGCGGCCCCCGGCCGCATGGATTCCCCCGTGCCGTCGCCCACGACGAGATAGGGCGCCCCGATCTTGGTGATCATGCCGGCCAGCTCCGTGACGCGCGCCTGCGCCGCGCCCGCCGGCGCGACCAGGACGAACACGTCCTTCGGATCCGTGCACTGGAACGGCCCGTGCAGCATCGTCTCGACCGCCAGTCCTTCGGCCATCAAATACGCGGCCTCCTTGATCTTCAGCGCAACCTCGTGCGCCACCACCGCGTTCGGGCCGCCGCCGACGATCCAGATCCGCCTTCGCCCGACGTGCCCGCGGGCCCACCCCGCCATGTCGCGCTCGGTCGCGAGCGCCGCGCGGATGGCCGCGGGCACGCGCTCGGACAGCACCGACTCCGGGAGGAGCCGCGCGCCGGTCCGGCGCCGGCCGAGGTGCCCGGCCAGGGTCGACAGCACCGCGAGCGAGGCCGTGTAGCTGATCGTGTGGGCCGAAGAGACCTCCTGGGGGACCGTCACGAAGACGGCGTCGGCCTCCGGCCTCGTTGCGACATTCCCCTCGCCCGTCACGAGCGCCGTGAGGCAGCCCGCGTCCTTCGCCCGGGCCAGGGAGCGGACGGTATAGTCCTTATTGCCGCGGTGGCTGACCCCGATGACGCAGTCTTTCGCGCCGAGCCGCGGGCCGTAGAGGGCAAAGTCGAACGCCTGGTACGCGTGGACCGGCAGATCCCCGCCGTACGCGCGCAGGATGTGCTCGCCGATCAGGGCGGCGTGGGACGAGGTGCCCGTGCCGACGAGGAAGAGCCGCTCGCAGGACGCGGCGCGCGCCGCGAACCGGCCGGCCTCCGCGTCGTTCCGGGCGGCCACCCGGACAAACGCATCGGGCTGCCCCTGAATCGCGTCGTACATGTGGTACGGGTGGCGCGTGCGCTGTTCCGTCATGGCCGCCTCTCGCCGGACAGGATCCTGGAACCGCTTACTTGGCCGCGCGAATCAACTCGACGAAGTACCGGTGCACCCGGTCGTCCGGGGTGAGCTCCGGGTGAAACGACGAGACGAGGAGACGGCCCTCGCGCGCGAGCACCGGACGTCCCTCATGGGACGCCAGGACCTGCACGCCCCGCCCCACCTCATCGATGATCGGCGCCCGGATGAAGACGCCGTGCAGCGGCGCCGGTCCGAGCACGGGGATCTCCAGGTCGGCCTCGAACGAGTCGACCTGCCGTCCATAGGCGTTCCGCGTCACCGCGATGTCCATCACGCGCAGCAGCGGCGGCTCGCCCCCCGCCGCCCGGCGGGCCATCAGGATCATCCCGGCGCAGGTCCCGTAGAGGCCCATGCCGAGCCCGACCCGCTCCGGAATCACCCGGTCGAGGCCGGAGCGGACCATCAGCTTGCCGATGGTGGTGGATTCCCCGCCCGGCAGGATCAACCCGTCCACGCCGTCGAGGTCCTTGGGGAGACGGACCTCCACCTCATCCACCCCGATCCGCCGGAGGGTGGCCCGGTGTTCGATCACGTCCCCCTGGATCGCCAGCACGCCGATTTTCATCGCTCCGACTTTCGCGCCGCCGCCCGCGGCATTCGCCGCCGGCAGCCTTCCTCGCGGCTCCCTACACGCCGCGCACCTGGAGCAGCTCGCCCTCGGGGAGCTTGCGGATGTCGAGCCCGCGCATCGGCTCGCCGATCCCCTCGGAGACGCGGGCGATCACGTCCGGATCGTTGAAGTGGGTGGTCGCCTCCACGATCGCCTTGGCCCGCCTGGCCGGATCCTTGGACTTGAAGATGCCCGAGCCGACGAAGTTCCCGTCGCACCCGAGCTGCATCATCAGCGCCGCATCCGCCGGCGTGGCGAGCCCTCCCGCCGAGAAATTCACCACGGGCAGCCGCCCGAGCGACCGGGTCTCGAGCACGAGCTCGTACGGAGCGCCGAGCTCTTTGGCGATCGTCATCAGCTCCTCTTCCGGCGCCGCCTGGAGCGCGCGGATGCCGTCCATCACCGCGCGCATGTGGCGGACCGCTTCCACGACGTTCCCGGTGCCCGCCTCACCCTTCGTTCGGATCATCGCCGCGCCCTCGCCGATCCGGCGGAGCGCCTCTCCGAGATCGCGGCAGCCGCACACGAACGGGATTTTGAAGATGTGCTTGTTGATGTGGTACCGCTCGTCCGCGGGGGTGAGCACCTCGCTCTCGTCGATGAAGTCGACGCCCAGCGCCTCGAGCACCCGCGCCTCGACGAAGTGGCCGATCCGCGCCTTGGCCATCACGGGGATCGTGACCACCTCCATGATCTCCTTGATCTTGAGGGGATCGGCCATTCGGGCCACGCCGCCCTCCGCCCGGATATCGGCGGGCACGCGCTCCAGCGCCATGACCGCGCAGGCGCCGGCATCTTCGGCGATCTTCGCCTGTTCCGCGGTCGTCACGTCCATGATGACGCCGCCCTTCAGCATCTGGGCCAGACCTCGCTTGAGCTTTACCGTTCCAACGTCCGCCATGTGCACGCCTCCCGTGATTCGAGTCTCCTCAACACGCGCCTCTCGTCAGCCTCGCACGGTCTCTCCCACCTGCGTACCCGCCCGTCCATGGCGCCGGCGGCGCGGTCCCTACGCCGCGCCCCCGACCCCATTCAGACCCAGTTCCGGCGCGATCCCCTGAAGGGCCGTGATGACGGCGGCGATGTGCTCCTCGAGCGGCAGGCCCATCTCCTCCGCGCCTTTGACGATATCCTCGCGGCGGACGCCCTTGGCGAACGCCTTGTCCTTCATCTTCTTCTTGACGGACGTCACGTCGACGTCCGCCAGCGCCTTCGTCGGCCTGACCAGCGCCACGGCGATCACGAACCCGCTGAGCTCGTCCGCGGCGAACAGGGCCTTCTCCATCCGTGAGACCCGGGGAACGCCGCTGTAGTCCGCGTGAGACAGGATCGCCCGGCAAAGGCTCTCATCGAGGCCCCGCTCGCGCAACATCCCCACCCCCACGATGGGATGCCCTGCCTCCTGTGAGGGATGCTTCTCGTAGTCCAGGTCGTGGAGGAGACCGGCGAGACCCCAGGCCGCTTCATCCTCGCCGAACCGCCGGGCATACGCCCGCATGACCGCCTCCACCGCCAGCATATGCTTGAGGAGGTTCGGGTTTTTCGTGTGCTCGGTCAGGATCGCCCAGGCCTCATCTCTGGTCATTCAGGCACCACGCATTTCCATGACCACTACTCTTTAGTGTACCTAATAACAGACATTGACGATTACAACAAAAACCGCTACAGTAATTATACGATGCCCCGTAATCTTGTCAATGCACGGCACAAATCAATAGATACACTTAGATACACAGCCATTACGTGCGCAAATTTGATGGCAAAATACCCAGCAGGGCCGGTACGGCAGTCCAGCAACACCCAGACTTCTAGAATAGGGGGCCCCCATGGACATCACCCTGGACCGATCGTCTGAGACCCCCATCTATAGGCAGCTCCACGCCGGAATCGCCGGACGCATCCGGGCTGGAGATTTGACACCGGGAGCGCAGCTCCCGTCTGTGAGGAGCCTGGCCAGAACCCTCCGGGTGAGCCCGATTACTGTCGTTCAAGCCTACAATGCGCTGGCCGCCGAAGGACTCATCGGGGCTTCTGCGGGACGCGGGACGTTCGTCAGAACCGTGTCAGACGATGGCGGGCCGGACCCTGCGCTCCTCCCAACGGACGATTCCGCCGGTGGATCAGAGAGCCGGGACGAGTGGCAATCGTCCATGCCCGTCTACCTGCGGGCGCCCAGGATCGCTGCGATGCAATCCCTGCTTCGCCCGGGACGGCGGTCCGGCACGATCTCGCTGGCCGGGGGGACGCCGGATCCGGGTCTCTTCCCGCTACGTTCACTCGGCCGGCTCTGGAGCCGGGTGATGGCGCTTGAAGATCCGAGGTTTCTCCAGTACGGGACGCCGCAGGGGGATTTCCACCTACGCTCCTGGATCGCGGAACGCAGCGCATCGATGGGCATCACCGCCCGCCCGGAAGACATCCTCGTGACGTCCGGATCGCAGCAGGCCATTGATCTCATCGCGCGCACGTTTGTGGGGCCGGGGGATTACGTCCTGGTCGAGAGCCCGACCTTCATCACGGCCCTGGACATTCTCGAGGGCCGTGGCGCCAAGCTGCTCAGCGTTCCCTTGGAGGCGGAGGGGCCTCGGGTTGACCAGATCGCCTCGCTGATCGAGCGGTACCGGCCGCGGCTCATGTACACGATCCCGACGGGCCACAATCCCACCGGCATCACCATGGCCGAGGAGCGGCGCCGGCAGCTGGCCTCGCTGGCGCGCCGGCACAACCTGCTCATCCTGGAGGACGACAGCTGCAGCGAATTCGCCTACGATGCGGACGCGCCGCCGGCCGTCAAAGCCTTCGACGCGGGTGGTCACGTCGCGCTCGTGGTGAGCTTCTCGAAGACGGTCATCCCGGGACTGCGGGTCGGGTGTGTGATCGCTCACGGGCCGCTGATGGCCAGGCTCGCTGAATCCAAGTCGCTTGGGGATCGGTTCACGTCTCCGCTGATCCAACGAACGCTCTGGCGGTATCTGTCTGCCCCCCAGTACATGCGGGACCTGACGGGCGCGCGGGAAACCTATCGGCGCAGACGGGATGCGCTTCTCCGGACACTGAAAGAGGTCATGCCGGCCGGCGTCAAGTGGACCCATCCGGCGGCGGGATTCAATCTATGGCTTCACCTGCCAGATGGGATCCGGGCGGCTGAGGCCTTCGAGGAAGGGCTCAAAGAGGGGGTAGCGTGCGCATTGGGCGACCTCTTCCTGCCCCACGAGCCCCCGCCGGCGGGGCTGCGCATCTCGTTCGCCGACAACCCAGAGGAAGTGGCAGCCGAAGGGGTCAGGAGGTTGGCCAGGGCGATTGCCCGGCTCCTCTCCAGGGTGGACCGTGGCGAGCAGGAAGCGGAGTTTGTGACGACTGTATGAGGGCAGAACGGGTCAGACGGCCTGGTATTGCCCCGCCAAGCCTCTACCGGAGCATGATGTCGACCAGGCGCTCAAGATCTTCGTGGGAGTAGTATTGGATCTGGATTGTCCCCCGCTTGCCCTTGGAGAGGATGCTCACGCCGGTGCCGAACCGCTCCTGGAGCTGCGCGGCGATATCGGTCAACACGGGGTCTCCTGTCAGCCGCCGGCGAGAAATTGTTTCACGTGAAACATTTCGCAGTGTGGCCTTGATCAGCGCCTCGGTTTCCCTGACCGAGAGGCCCCGCTTCTCAATGTGCTGCCAGATCTGGACTAGGCGGCCGTGGTCCGGCACGCTCAGTAGAGCGCGGCCGTGTCCCTCGCTCAACCGCCCATTTTCGATGGCATCCTGCACATCAGAAGGGAGTTCAAGGAGCCGCATCGTGTTGGCGACGGATGACCTGCTTCCCCCAGTGGCGTCCGCAACCTGATCCTGGGTCAGCCGGAACTCGTCCACCAGCCGCCGGTAGGCTCGAGCACGATCGACAGGATTCAGGTCCTCCCGGCGTAGGTTCTCGACGAGAGCGACTTCAAGCGCCTCCTCGTCGGAGACATCCCTGACCACAGCCGGGATCGTTGTCAAGCCGGCCGCCTGCGCCGCCTTCAAGCGGCGCTCCCCGGCGACCACCTGATAGCCTCCGTTGGCCGGGCGGGCGACGATGGGCTGCAGGACGCCGTAGCGCCTGACAGAGGCCACAAGTTCTTCAAACGCCGGCCCTGCAATCTCGTGCCTCGGCTGAAATGGACTCGCCGAGAGCGCTGAAATCTCCAGATCTTGCACCGGACCCGCTCCCTGCACCTGCTCCACCCCCTCCGCCGCCCCTGCCCCTGGAATCAGGGCAGCGAGACCGCGGCCAAGCCCTCGCTTAGTCATATCAGTCGCCTCCGTCACCGTTGGGGTCGACCCCGGCGGCCGACGCCGGTACCTGCACGGCGGCTCCCAGATTGGAGCCATGGGGGAGGCCGATACGGTCGGCGAACTCGCCTGCCAGGGTCAGGTAGGCTGCCGCGCCCCGCGACCCGGGCGCGTACGCGATGATCGGCTGACCATAACTTGGGGCTTCGGCCAGCCGGACGCTCCT
>WNGC01001063.1_pt1 | contig 21088 bp, 17 predicted proteins | sample 5400051 | NCBI WGS metagenome assembly WNGC01 (sample SAMN13153368, study PRJNA577476) | soil metagenome | isolation source: 20 cm soil or saprolite under grassland replicate 2 | place: USA:California | collected 2016-06-15
TGGACCCACCTGGGCCTCGCTGAAACACAACACATCGGCAAGATCGCCGTGGATCCCAGGAACCCCGACGTCGTCTTCGTCGCCGCGATTGGTCACCTCTACGCCGCGAATCCGGATCGTGGGCTGTTCCGCTCGCGCGACGGCGGCCGCACCTGGCAGAAAGTCCTCTACAAGGACGAAAACGTCGGCGCGGTGGAGGTCGCCATCGACCCGACCGAGCCCCGAGTGGTGTACGCCGGGCTGTGGAATACGCGCCGCCCGCCCTGGTTCACGTACGCGCCCACCAATGGCCCGGGCGGCGGCATCTACAAATCGACGGACGGCGGATCGACGTGGAACCAACTGACCGCCGGACTGCCACCCACGGGAATCGGACGGACCGGCATCGCCGTCGCGCCGTCCAATCCGCGCCGCGTGTACGCCGTGGTCGATTGTCTCGTTCCTGACCCAACATCCCCAGGCCCTAGCCCCCAGCCCCCAGTCCCGGGCCGCCCTTCGCCGCCGCCTCCGGGTCAAGGCGGGGTCTTCCGCTCCGACGACGCCGGGGCGACCTGGCGGCGCGTCGGGTCCGACCAGGCGCTGTGGGGCCGCGGCTGGTATTTCGAGAAGATCGCCGTCGATCCGAAGGACGCGGACATCGTCTACGTGCCGAACGTCGCCGTGAACCGCAGCCGCGACGGCGGCCAAACGTGGGACGTGATCCGCGGCTCCCCCGGCGGCGACGACTACCACCAGGTCTGGATCTCGCCCGACAATCCAAACATCCTGATCGTCGCCAGCGACCAGGGCACGATCATCACCCGCAACGCGCGCACCACCGATCCGCGCGACATGACCTGGAGCTCCTGGCTCAATCAGCCCACCGCGCAAGTTTACCACGCATCGGTCGACTATCGCTTCCCGTACTGGGTCGTCGGCGCGCAGCAGGACTCGGGCGCGGTGGCGGTGCGCTCGCGCGGCAAGTTCGCGCAAATCTCGCAACGCGACTGGGAGCCGATCGGCGCCGCCGGGGAGAGCGGCTACGCGATGGGCGACCCGCTGCATCCCGGCATCATCTACGGCGGTGAAGGCAGCCGCTGGGACCTCGAGACCAACCTCTCGGTGCCGAACACGTCGGCGCCCAAGGGCACCGAGACCGACCGCGCCGACTGGACTCAGCCGCTCGTGCTGTCGCCGGCCGATCCGCACGCGCTCTACTACGCGAGTCAGTTTCTGTTCAAGACGAGCGACGGCGGGCGCACGTGGACTCAGATCAGCAAGGACCTGACTCGACCCGACCCCGGGATCCCGCCGAATCTCGACGCAACGGCCGCCGCGGCCACCGATCGGAACGGCAAGCGCGGCGTCATCTACGCGGTGGCCCCGTCGCCGCTCCGCGCCCCCATGATCTGGATCGGGACCGACGACGGGCTCGTCCACGTCACCACCGACGACGGCGCGACGTGGCGCGATGTCACACCGGCGGCGATCACAGCGTGGAGCCGGATCACCAGCGTCGAAGCCTCACACTTCGACGCGAACACGGCGTACGCGAGCGTGGACCGCCACCAGCTCCAGGACTTCGCGCCGTACATCTACCGCACGCGCGATCAGGGCCGCTCGTGGCAGCGCATCACGACAGGCCTGCCCGACGGCGTGTACGTACATGTCGTCAAGGAAGATCTGCAGCGGCGCGGGCTGCTGTTCGCCGGGACCGAGCGCGGCGCGTTCGTGTCGTTCGACGACGGCGACCACTGGCAGCCGCTGCAGCGCAACCTGCCGGTGACCTCGGTGCGCGACTTCGTCGTGTACGGCAACGACCTCATCGTCGCCACCCACGGCCGCGGTTTCTGGGTGATGGACGACATCAGCGCACTGCGGCAGGTCACGAGCGAGGTGCTGCAAGCCGACGGCTGGCTCTTCCGGCCCGCAGACGCCATCAACTTCATTCAGGGCGACGATAACGGCACACCGTTCCAGCGCGACGAGCCGCAGGCTCAGAACCCGCCCGACGGCGCGGTTCTAGACTTCTATCTCAAAGCGGCGGCTCCGGGAGCGGTCACGCTCGAGATCCTCGCTATGGGCAAAGTCCTGCGGAAGTGGCCCGGCGAACCGGGGGCGGGCGCGGAGGCGAGAGGAAACCGCGCTGGGACCGGGCTGCCGCGCGTCTCGCCGCTGTGGCAACCCGTGCCGGAGGTGTTCTCCACAGGTCCCGGGATGCACCGCGTCGTCTGGCGGCCGGTCGCACCTCCCGAGCCGGCCGTTGCCGGCGCGGGTGGGGGCGGGGGCGGTGGTGGACCACGGCGCGGGGGCGGCGCGCGCCTCACCGGGACGTTCACGGCGCGGCTGACCGTCAACGGCCGTGCATCAAGCCAGACCTTCACGGTGCGCCCCGATCCGCGGAGCCAGTCTTAGCGCGAGAAGCGGCTCTTGAACGTCTGCCCGTAGGTCGTGGGCGTCCCGTCGTAATTCGTGATCAGATCGAGCGGGTCCCCCCACACATCCCACGACCAGCCGAGATAGCCGCTGCCGCCCGTGCGCGCGTCCATCCAGTCCATCAGCGACGTCACGAACGCGCTGCCGCGGTCGTTCTGTCCCAGCTCGCCGAGCACCAGCGGCACCTGGCGCGAGACGCTGTCCGCCGCACTGTCCCAGCACGCCTGCGTGTTGCACCAGCTGAAATTGTAGATGTGCCATGATGCCGCGAGGTTGTTGAGCGGGTCGACAGGCTTGTTCGCGAGCCAGCTCGAAAGGCCAGCGGCATACTGGACGCCGCCCACCATGATGACGTTCGTCGCGCCCGCACCACGGACTGCGGTCACCAGCTCCTGCATGCCGGCCGCCTGGTAGCTCATGCCGGCGCAGGTTCCGCCATCACGCCAGCAGCGCCAGGCCTCCGGCGTATCGCGGTTGCTGTCCGGAAACGGCTCGTTGAACAAATCGAAGATGACGCGATTGTTCTTGCCATAGGCCGCCGCGACCTGGCGCCAGAACTCCGGCGTGTGGTCGCGATCCGGCATCGGCGCCTGATGCAACGCGACGACCGTGTCGGGCGCGCTCCAATGCAGCTCGAGGATGGCGATCATGCCGGCACCGTTCAGCAGCGCCACGTAATCGCTGATTACCCGTTGATAATTGGCGCCCGAGTACGCCGGTTTCACGCCGTTGATCGCAAGCCAGCACGTCTCGTTGAGCGGCACGCGCACAACGTTCACCTTCCACGATCCGATCGCCGCCACCGACGACGAGTCCGAGGGGCCGTCGAAGAAGCCCCACCCTTGCGCGCACGCGTACTCCGTGCCGGAACGATTCACGCCCCGCAGGTGCACAGGCCGACCGGCACTGTCGACCAGTTGATTGCCCTGAACATGAACCGCGGGTGCGGCAGCCGGCGGTGGCGGGGCCGCCGGACTGCCGTGGCAGGCTGCCCCCCCCGTCACGCCGATCGCGACACACGCGGCGCGGGCAACCTTTATTGGGCCGCCGCCTCCCACTGCTGGCGACTCATCACCATGATCGGCTCGAGCTTCTTGGTCCGCAGCGCCGCATTGATGCCCGCCAGGTCGCGCGTCGTCCAGGCATCGAAGTCCCGCACGACATCGGCCAGCTCGCGTGCGATCGCGTCGGCGCGCTCGACCTGCGTCTGCGAGGGCCCGCCATCGTAGAAGACGACGTTGCTGTACAGATCGGTGAGGTTCTCGCGCAGCCGCTCCTCGCCGGTGATCATACCGCCCTCTTTCGTCGCGACGATTTTCTTGCGCAGCGCATCGACCGTCGCCGATGCCGCCCGCAGGCGCTTCGCGACGGCATCGCCCGTCGTCAGCCTCCCCGCCCGGTCATCGAGCGCTTGGCGGACACCGTTGATCCGCTCGACGGCAAACGTCATGTCGTTCAGCGTGCCGGAAACCCTGAGTGCCAGTTCGAGCGCCGCCTGACGCTCCGGCGCGGTGTGCGTGCTGCGCGGGTCGGGGACGACCGCGAGCTGCGTCGTAAATGTCGCCGTGTCCTTCGTCAGTTTGATCGTGTAGGTGCCGGGCAGGACCCGCGGGCCAAACGCCGCACCGAATGCCGCACTCGCGGCCGGCGGTACGCGCGGCGCCGCCAGGCGCATGGACCACGTCGCCCGATTCAGGCCGCGCCGTTTGCTCGTCGGCAGCGTGCCGAGGAGTTTCCCGCTCGCGTCGAACACCTCGAGCTTCATGTCGCCGAAGATGTGCCGGCGCCGCTGGTAGTACGTGATCACGGCATCGCTCGGCGGATTCGGTCCGACGTACATGGCATCGCCGTTCGCCCAACCGCCCCCGGCTTGCAGCCGCTGTACCGTCGGACGTCCCGCGAGGAACGCGACCGGCCTGGCCAACACGTCGGGTGTGAGCGCCCGCAGCGGCGTAATGTCGTCCACGATCCAGATGCCGCGGCCGTGCGTCGCGATTACGAGATCGTGATCGCGCGGATGAATCGCGAGATCGCGCACGGCGACCGCCGGCAAATCTCCGCCCTTGTAGTGCGCCCACTGCTTCCCACCGTCCACGGACACCCAGAGACCGAATTCGGTGCCCAGGAACAGCAGACTGGGGTTGACGAGATCCTCCTTGATGACGTGCGCATAACCGCGCACCGGGCTCCCGGAAGTGATCAGCGGCGTCCACGTCGCGCCGAAATCGGCGGACTTGTAGGCGTACGGCCGCATGTCCCCGAATGTGTGCAGGTCGAACGTGGCGTAGATGGTGCCGTTCGCGAAGTGCCCCGGCTCGACCGACGTCACCCACGCGTTCTTGGGGAGGCCCGCAACATTGGGGGCGACATTCGTCCACGTCTTGCCGCCGTCGCGCGTGACCTGCAGGTTGCCGTCGTCGGTGCCGGCCCAGACCACCTGCCCGTCCCGCGGCGACTCCGCGATCGCGTAGATCGTGGTGTGCATTTCGGCGGCCGAGTTGTCGACCGTGATGCCGCCCGACTGCTCCTGTTTCTGCTTCTGCGGATCGTTGGTCGTGAGATCGGGCGAGATGCGCTCCCACGTCTGGCCGAAGTCTTTCGACCGGAACAGCACCTGCGCGCCGATGTAGACCGTGCCCTTCTGTGTCGCGCTGATGTGAATCGGCGTGTTCCAGTTGAACCGCAGCTTCTTCTCCTGATAGCGCGGCAGCGGCTGGATGTTGCGCGACTCATGCGTACGGCGGTTGACGCGGCCGATCGCACCGCCCTGGGCTTCCGCATACAGGTAGTCGGGATCGGTGGGATCGGCGAACATCCAGAAGCCGTCGCCGCCGTACATGTTCTCCCATTGATGGTTCGTGATCCCGCCGGGATACTCCGACGGACCGACCCACGAGCTGTTGTCCTGCAACCCGCCGTACACGTTGTATGGCCGCTCCATGTCCACGCTGACGTGATAGAACTGCGACACCGGCAGGTTTTCGTTTTTCACCCACTTGTTCCCGGCGTCATAGGAGAACCACAGACCGCCGTCGTCACCGGTAATCACGTTGTCGGTGTTCTTGGGGTCGATCCAGACGTCGTGGAAGTCCCCGTGCGCGCCTCCGGAAATCCCGCTGAAGCTCTTGCCGCCATCGGTGCTGACGATGAGCCCACCATCCGGCTTGTACACGCGGTCAGGATTGCCCGGATCGACGATGAGGTTCGCGAAATAGAACGGCCGCCAGATCATGTTCTGGCTGCGATCGAGCATCTGCCACGTCTTGCCGCCGTTGTCGGAGCGATACAGCGCATTGAGCGGCGGCACCGCTTCGATGAACGCGTACACGATGTCCGGTTTCGACGGCGCCACCGCGACCGCGACGCGACCCCACGGCTTAGGCGGTAACCCGGAGCCGGCCGTTGCCGTCAAATCGGTCCACGTCGCGCCGCCATCGGTGCTCTTGAACAGGCTCGAGGCGCTCGGCGCCGTCGCACTGTCGCCGCCCGAGCGGAACGTCCAGCCCCGCCTGCGGAAGTCCCACATTCCGGCGTATAGCGTCTTCGCATTCGACGGATCCATCGCCAGCATAGAGCAGCCCGTCGACAGGTTCGTGCCACGCAACACCTTGGTCCACGTCTTGCCGCCGTCCGTCGTCTTGTAGACGCCCCGGTCCTCGCTGTCGCTCCACAGTTTGCCGGGAACGCAGACGTAGACGGTGTTGGTGGCGGTGGGATCGACGAGAATCTTGACGATGTGCTCGGACTCGCGCAGTCCCATGTTGGTCCAGTTCTCGCCGCCGTCGTCCGAGCGGTAGATCCCGTCGCCGATGGACACGCTGTTGCGCATCCACGACTCACCGGTGCCCACCCAGACCACCTTCGGGTTTTTCGGATCGATCGTGACGGCGCCGATCGACTGCACCGGCTGCTTGTCGAAGACCGGCTTGAACGTCGTGCCCCCGTTCACCGACTTCCACACGCCGCCGCTCGCCGCGCCGACGTAGATCGTGAGCCGTGCGCCTTCCTCTACGGCCGCGAGCGCCGCGATGCGCCCGCTCATCGCCGCCGACCCGATGTTGCGCGCGCCGAGCCCCGAGATCGCTTCGGAATCGACGGTCACGGCAGGTTGCTGCGCGATCAGCAAGAGAAGGAGGGCGTTCATGGACGAGCTCCCGGCCGGGCGAACCGCTGGTCGTCGAGCGAGACGTTGGCCTCGATCTTGTCGTAGGTGATTTTCCCACGGTCCGCGCTGCTGCTGCCCTTCGGCCCCGACTCGGACGAGAACGGCAGATACACGCCGTTGACCTGCTTGTAGTCGCCGAGCGAGGTCTCGAATTCCTGCGGCGCGCCGCGGATCATGCGCTGCGTGTCGATTCTGATGGGGACGTAGTACTCGGTGTCCAAGTAGTAGAAGCTGACGTCCCCGTTTGGACGCGTGACTTTGAGCTTGTAGGCATCGCTGCCTTCGATCTGCTCCATGCCTTGATACTCCACGCGATTGCCTTTGGTCTGGTAGTTCACGAGCGGCCCATCGAAGTCCGCGTCGTCGAGAATGCTGTGCATCTCATCTTCCCCGAGGGCTTCCGGATCCCGCTTGCCGTTCCACGGCTCGATCTTCCAGCCGCTGTGCCCATCGTATGCGTTGATGCCGGTCATTCCCTGGATCGAAAACTCTTCCCGCACGCTGTTGGGACGCTTGTTCTCCTGCACGACCACCGCCTCGAATCCGCCGCTCCCGGTGAATTTGCCGCTGCGGCGTAGCGACTGCAGCGCCTGCACGCGGGCCATGCCACCAGAGGCCTGGACGTACTTGGCGATGAGGCTGTCGACGGACTGCGCAGAGAGGGGCGTCGCGCAGAGCGCGAGCGCCGCGAGTTTCAGCAAGGTGCCACGCATGATGGATCCTCCAAATGCGACGGCCTTGAAGCAGCTCCGAATGGGACGCTGAAAATACCCGCCGGTCGCGCGCTCGCAACCGAGTGCGTAGCTTCTCCGGCCATGGCGCGCGTGCCATCCCCACAGTTCCCCAACCTGACCGTGCTGTCACATCCGTTGATCCAGCACAAGCTCACCATCCTGCGCGATAAGCGCACGAGCACGCGTGACTTTAAGCAGCTCGTCAATGAAATCGCGATGCTCATGGCGTATGAAGTGACGAAAGACCTGGCGCTCGAGCCGGTGGAGATCGAAACGCCGCTCGAGAAGACGTCCGGAAGCCAGGTCGCGGGGAAGAAGCTGACGCTCGTCCCCATCTTGCGTGCGGGGTTAGGCATGGTGGAGGGCATTTCCCAACTGATCCCCTCCGCGCGCGTGGGGCACATCGGCCTGTACCGGGATCATGCGACCTTGCAACCGGTCGACTACTACTTCAAAATCCCTTCGGGAGAAGCCGACCGCGCATTCTTTGTGCTCGACCCCATGCTGGCGACCGGGGGCTCGGCCGTCGCGGCGGTCAGTGCGCTGTCCCGGGCCGGCGCGCAGAAGATTCGCTTCTTGTGTCTTGTGGCGGCCCCCGAGGGCGTGAAGGCGATGCTGGAGGCGCACCCCAAAGTGCCGGTGTACGCGGCTTCGCTGGATCGTGAGCTCAACGCCAAGGGGTACATTCTTCCGGGCCTGGGCGACGCCGGCGACCGCCTGTTCGGAACTCGCTGAATGATCTCCGGTGTATACTTGCCCGGTCGGTCGGAGGGGGAGGGCTCAATGGTTCGCTTCATCTTAGCGTCTCTGCTGTGGGTTGTCGGTCCGACATTAGCGGCATCACAACAAGCCCCGCACGACAGCGTCCGTGGCGCGGTTCGGTTAGTCGACACCAAGAATCGCGCGCTCGAGGTCACGACGGGCGTGGGAATGGCGCTGCGCATCGTGCGCCTCCAAGTGCCCGCCACAGTGCCGGTCACGACAACCCCGGGAAGAGACCAGCTCGCGCTGAGCGACCTGAAGCCGGGGGACGTGGTTCGCGTGACATTCGGCGCGCGGCCCAGCGGGTGGGTCGCCTACACCATCGAGCGTATCGGCCGGATGACGAGCGGCGTCGAGCATCCCCCCTCGCCATGACGAGCCGCGCCCTCGTCTGCAGGTGCGCCGCAGCGATCATGGCGGTGACGGCCTGCCAGCGCCCACCCAAGCCCGGCGACCCCCTCAGTGGCCTCTCGGCCGCCGAGCGCGCCCAGTTCGATCAGGGCAAGGGCGTGTTCGACAGCGTGTTCACACCGGAAACGGGACTGGGTCCCTTGTTCAATGCAAATGCGTGCGCCGAGTGTCACGAGGATCCGGTGGCCGGCGGGACGGGCGACGAAGTCGAGCGTCATGCGACCGCGTTTCATGAGGTGGTGCCGGCCGGCGTCCGGCAGTGTGACGAGCTGGCAGCGTTTGGCGGCCCCGTCTATCAGAATCACGTCACACCGGCCCTCCACACCGCGCTCGGCATCGACAGCGAACCGGTTCCTCCCGCAGCAACTGCCGTCGCGGCGCGCACTATCCCCGATGTCTTCGGCTTTGGTCTGCTCGATGCCGTGCCTGATTCCGAGATCCTCGCGTACGCGGATCCCGACGATCGCAATCACGATGGCATTTCCGGCCGCCCCAACCGTTTCTTCGACGGTCGCTTGGGGCGCTTCGGGCGCAAGGCGCTGGTCCCGACGTTGCGCGAGTTCAACGACGGCGCGTTCGCCGCGGAACAGGGCATCACGACCCCCGCGTCACCCACGGAGGAAACAGTCGCTGGGACGCCTATTCCAGCCGGCACCGATCCCGCACCGGACCCCGAGTTGAACGAGCAGCAAGCGGCGCTGGCCGACGCGTTCGTGCGGCTGCTCGCGCCGCCCGCACCGCTCAAGATGTCCGGCGAGGCGCGCCAGGGGAGCGAGGTATTCAGGCGGGTGGGATGCGCCAACTGCCACATTCCGACCCTCACCACCGGGGACAGTCCTATCGCGGCCCTGCGGCATAAGCAGGTCGCCGCGTATACGGACCTCCTGCTGCACGACATGGGGCCCGACCTGGGCGACATTTGCCTCGGGCTCGCCACGCCGACGGAATTCCGCACCGAGCCGCTGATGGGGCTGCACCTTATGCCCCGTTTCCTGCACGACGGCCGCGCCAAGACCCCCGAGGAGGCGATCGAGCAGCACGGGGGTGAGGCTGCCCGGTCCCGCGACCTCTTCCACGCTCTGCCGCCCGGGGAGCGGGCGGCGCTGGTGGCCTTCCTCAAGACACTCTAGGGAGCCTTCCGACGTAACCCTTTTGTCGTCCCCCGTGTCCCATCAGTAGTTACGAGACCAGCCCGTCACCTCGGAGCGTCGTGGACGAATCACAGCTCATTGCCCGCGTCCGCGCCGGGGATAGCGCCGCAGAGCGCGCGCTGTATGACGCGCATGTGGACCGCGTGTACCGCCTGGCCTTCCGGCTCGCGGGCGACGATGCCCTCGCGCAGGATTTCACCCAGGAAACGTTCATCCGCGCGTTCGACCGGCTCGGCTCGTTCCGTGGCGATGCCGCGTTTTCGACCTGGCTGCATACGATCACGACCACGGTCGTTCTGAACGGCCTGCGAAAGGTGAAGCGGTTTCGGCAGCGGGAAGCGGACATCGACGACGCGCACGAGATCGGCGTGGTGCAACGGCATGCCGAACCGGATCTGAAAGCGCGGCTCAAGCAGGCGATCGATGATCTACCGGAGGGTTACCGCACGGTGTTTCTGATGCACGATGTCGAGGGCTACACACACGAAGAAATCGGCGCCGCGTTGGGCGTCGAGACCGGCACGTCGAAGGCACAGCTGTCGCGCGCGAGGGCGAAGTTGCGCGTGGCGCTGGCGGACTTCGCAGGAGAATGGGTGAGATGATGGACCAGCACGAAGATCCGAAGTTCGAGCAGTGGCTCAAGGACGCGGCCCGTACCACGTACCACGCACCACGCACCCCACCTCGCGACGAGATCTGGAAGCGCATCGAGGACGCCAGACGGCACAAACACGTCATCGAGCTGCGTCCGTGGATGAAGTGGGCGGTGGCGGCCGCGGCCGTGTTGATCCTTGGGATCGGCATCGGGCGCTGGACCGCGCATCAGGCGGGTGGCGGGAACGCCAGCAACAGCGTTGCAACGACTGACTCGGCGCAACTCTCGCAGCCCGACGTGGCCTATCAAGTCGCCGCGACCCAGTACCTCTCGCGCACGGAAGCGTTCTTGACCTCCTTCCGCGCTGATCTGGGGACGAACAGTGCAGCCAACCGCGTGCGCCTCGCGCAACAAGCGCGCGATCTTCTCACGACGACGCGCTTGATGCTCGACTCGCCGGCGGGGAACGACCAGCGGCTGCGGTCGCTACTCGAGGACCTGGAGCTCGTACTCGTGCAAATCTCGCAGCTCGGCACTGCGCAGAACGGGCACGACACCGATCTCATTACGCAAGGCATGAACCAATCGAACGTGTTGCCCAAGCTGCGCTCCGCGATCCCCGCAGGGCCGGTGCCGGTGCGCACACAAGGAGCGCTCTGATGTTGTCTTCCCTGTCCTTCTTGCTCGCCGTCACGGCCACTATCCAGGCGACGCCCCGACCCGCACCCGCGCCCGCCGCGGCGCCGCGGGCGCACCGTCGCGCGCCGGTCACGGCGATCGCACCGCTCGCGGCCGCGTCGGCGGAGCTCGAGGCGGCGGCGGCGCAGCTGGAGATGGCGCAGCCCGACTTCGCGATGTTGAGCGCGCAGGCCCCTGTTCTCGCCATGACGCTCCAGGGCCCGGCGTTCGCGCTCAGCGACGCGCCGATGGCGATGGGCGCTGAGTTGGCGGAGCTCTCGGGCCTCTCCGGTCTCGCTGGACTCTCGGGTCTGGCCAGCCTGGCGTCGTTGGCGGATGTTGGGGACTTCACGTTCGCCGACGAGGAGGAGCCGGAGCTGCGTTGGCCGCAGGACGAGGCCAGCACGCAGGCGGACGTTGCGGACTCGCTGTATCGCGCGGCTCGGCAGGCGCTCAACCAGAACGATTACGAGCGCGCCGCCGATCTCTTTCGCAGCATCCGCGATCGCTACCCGCGTTCTTCGTATGTCCCGAATACGTACTACTGGCAAGCGTTCGCGCTGTACCGGGCCGGCTCAGATGACAACCTGCGCGCGGCTCGTAGCGCGTTGAAGACACAATCCGAACGCTATCCTAGGGCCACGACGCGCCGGGATGCGGCGGTGCTGCTCCGCCGCGTCCAAGGTGCGCTGGCGCGCAGCGGGGATGCGGATGCCGCGGAGGACGTGACGTCGCAGGCCGATAGCGCGGTGCCGCCAGTTCCGGTGACTCCGGCGATCCCGGCGACACCGCCAACCGAAGCGGGGCCGGTCATCGCTGGTCAGGGTCCGCGCCCCGGCAGGCATACTCTCCGCAACGAGTCGTGCGACGATGACGACGACATCCGGATTGCGGCGTTGAACGCGGTCCTGCAGATGGACCCGGACCGCGCGGTGCCGCTCCTGAAAACGGTGCTCGCGCGGCGCGACGAGGGATCAGCGTGCCTCCGCCGCAAGGCGGTGTTCCTCCTGTCGCAGAAGCGCACCTCCGAGACGTCGTCGCTCCTGCTCAACGCCGTGCGCTCCGATCCCGACCAGGAGGTGCGCGAGCAGGCGGTGTTCTGGCTGTCGCAGGTACCGGGCGAGGAGACGGTCGCGGCGCTGGACTCGATCCTCCGCGATGCGCGGACCGATGAAGACATCCAGGACAAAGCGATCTTTGCCCTGTCGCAACATCGCAGCGCGCGCGCCGGAGTCATTCTGCGCGATTTTGCGGCGCGGCGGGATGTCAGCTCCGACATGCGCGAGAAGGCGATTTTCTGGCTCGGTCAGAATCGATCGACGGAGAACGCGGACTTTCTGAAGGGGCTGTTCAGCAAGGTCGAGACCGAAGACCTCAAAGAGAAGATCATCTTCTCGCTGTCCCAGATGGGCGGTGGCGACAACTACCGCTGGCTGATGGATATCGCGTTGAACCCGAAAGAAGACATCGAAATCCGCAAGAAGGCGCTGTTCTGGGCGGGCCAGGGGCACAACGTCGATGTCGCAGACCTGGTGCGGTTGTACGACAGCATGAACGATCGCGAAATGAAGGAGCAGCTGATCTTCGTGTACTCACAGCGGCGCGAAGACGCCGCGCTCGACAAGCTGTTTCAAATCGGGAAAAACGATCCCGACCGCGAGCTCCGCAAGAAGGCGATCTTCTGGATCGGCCAGTCGCGAAGCCCGCGCGCGGCCCAATACCTCCAGGACCTGATCAACCAATGAAAACACCTGCGTGGTGCGTCGTGCGCGGTGCGTGGTTGCTGCTGATCGCGGCGAGCACGGCCACCGCACAGACGCTCGAGCGACGCGTCGCCGGCGCGTCCGACGGATCGGTGCGCTTCAGCTTTGCCGCCCGTCCCGGTGTGTACGGCAACGGCCGCAACATGATCAGCTGGGATTGCGACAGGGGGAATTGCCGCAACCGCCAGGTCGACGGGAACTGGAACGATCACGACGACTGGGACGCGCCGTGCGATTCCGGTCCGGTCCGCGTGGCGCTCAGCAAGAGCGGTGGCCGGATCATCGATCTCCGGGTGTACGTGGGAGGCGAATGGCGCGCCAGCACGTCGGCCACCGACCTCGGTATGGTGAGCACGAAAGAAGCGGCCAGTTACCTGCTCGCATTGGCATTGCGCGACGAATCCCGCGCCGCCGAGAAGGCCATCTTCCCCGCGGTGCTCGCCGACAGCGTGACGATCTGGCCCGACCTGTTGAAGATTGCGAAGTCCGACGACGTCTCCCGGAAGGTGCGGCGCTCCGCAGTGTTCTGGCTCGGGCAAGCGGCCGGCGATGCCGCGACGCGGGGCCTCACCGACCTGGTGGATGACGGTCGCCAGGATCACGAGGTTCGCGAGTCGGCGGTGTTCGCGCTCTCGCAGCGTCCGCGCGACGAAGGCGTTCCGGCACTGATTCGAGTCGCCAGGGAAAACAAGGATCCCGACCTGCGCCGCAAAGCCATTTTCTGGCTGGGGCAATCGGATGATCCCCGGGCGCTGGCCCTGTTTGAGGAGTTGCTGACTCGCCCCTGAGTATCTTGTGGCATGCCTTTCTGGACCGGACGGCGTGCCCTCGCGGGGATTCTCCTTCTCGTTGTCCTGACCGCGCTTACCTGGGCGGCCGTCGTGGTCGCGGTCGCCATTCAGGCTGCCCACGATGAAGCGACGGGCGCGGATGCGATCGCGGTCCTCGGCGCCGCGCAATACAATGGCCGCCCATCCCCCGTCTTTCGCGCCCGCCTCGATCACGCGGCAACGCTCTACCAGCGCGGCCTCGCCCCGGTCGTGCTCGTTACGGGTGGCGTCGGCGCACATGACTCGCTCAACGAAGCCAACGTCGGCCGCGACTACCTGACCCGGCTCGGTCTACCGGATGCCGCCGTCATTCCGCTCGCCGGCGGCCATGACACATACTCCTCGATCGCGCAGGTGCAGCGCTGGTTCGGGGGGCGGGAGAGTCGTCGCGTGCTCCTCGTGAGCGACGGCTTTCACATGCTGCGACTGCGCATTATCGCCCGGCGCCTGGGTCTCACTCCGTACACGTCTCCCGCCGCCGGCTCGCCGATCCACGCGAATGTGCGTCGCAATACCGGATACCTCTTCGCCGAGGGGTTCAAGGTCCCTTTTACCTGGATGTTTCAGCACTAGAAAAAGGATCGCCGATGCAGATCGCCAGCCAGCGGATCCACTCGGGGCGCGTGATCAATCTCGACATCGATACGGTGCGGTTTCCCGACGGATCCACCGGCCAGCTCGAGATCATCCGGCATCCGGGAGCCGCCGCGGTCGTGCCGTTCGCGTCCGACCCGCACGGCCCCGATCCAACCATCCTGCTGATCGAGCAGTACCGCTACGCCGCGAACGGGTCGCTGATCGAGGTCCCTGCCGGACGGCTGAATCCCGGTGAAGACCCGGAGGTGTGCGCCCATCGCGAGCTGCTGGAGGAGGTCGGTGTGACGGCGGGGCGCTTGGAGCGTCTTACTACTATATGGACGACGCCCGGCTTCACCGACGAACGCATTCACCTCTTCTGGGCGTCCGAGCTCAAGGCGGACAAGCACGCGCGCGAGCCGGACGAGTTCATCGAAACGGTGCCCAAGCCGCTGTCCGAGGCGCTACGGTTGGTGCAGAGCGGTGTCATTACCGACGCCAAGACCGCGTTGAGCCTTCTGTTCGTGGCGGGTTTCATCCTGGAGCATTAGTACTCTCCTCCTTCGGATCTAGATCGAATGTGGAATTGTCACGTCCTCAGGCAGGGACAATATTCCCATCTCGCATCCCGTTGCCAATCGCAACAGATTGTCTCATAAGTGGTTAGGCCAACAGCCTGGGGGGCACAGTTTGTGCCAATCGCTCATAAAGTGAATCAGGGCAGCGCCTTGGCCGTTTCCACCCGAAACAGCAGGGGCACGATGCGCAACTCGCTCAAGCGTCCTATGCCATCTGTCGATACGCAGCGCGCGCTGCAGCGCGAGGCGTTGCATGAGCTCGACGACGGCCAGATCGTGATGCGCCATTTGACGGGCGAGTCCCAGGCGTTCGGCACACTCGTGGACCGCTACCAGACGCGGCTGCTCAACTTCGTCAATCGGACCATCGGTGATCGTGAGCGGGCCGAGGACCTCGTTCAAGAGGTCTTCATTCGGGTCTTCCGCCATCTCCATCGCTTCGACCAGACGAAGAAATTCTCGACGTGGATCTATACGATCGCGTCCAATCTTGCGAAGAACGAACTGCGCAATCGCAGCCGCAATCCCCTGGTCCTGTTCCAGACCATCAAGAAAAACTGGGAAGCGGATCATCGGCCGTTGCAATTCGAGGATACGACTGCCCGGCCGGACGATCTCTACCGCAAGCGGTTCCTGAAGGATGCCGTGGATCAGTGCGTGCAGCGGTTGCCGGAGCACCACCGCGAGGTATTCGTGCTCCGCGAGCTCGAGGGAAAGAGCTACCAGGAGATCTCCGAGATCACGGGATGTAACTTGGGGACGGTGAAGAGTCGCCTGAATCGGGCCCGCAACAGCTTCGCCCAGCTCATCGGCCCCATCCTCGTTTAGCTACAACTCGCCGCTTGGAATCCCGGCTGCGGGAACCCCCCGTGGCCCGGGATGGTACATCTCTCACCTATGCGGTGCAGTGAATTCTTCGAGCGTCACAGCGACTTTCGGGACGGATTGATCACCTCGCCCCGGGATGTGCGGCGCTTTGCGCGACACTTGGCCCATTGCGCGACCTGTCGACGCTACGACGCCAAAGTCCATCAAGCCGTTCAAGCCTTGCACGCCACCTCCTCGATCACGCCTTCACCAGATTTTCGCCAGCGCCTGGACGCGCGCATTGCGGTCGAGCGGCGGCGCGTGCCCCGCACACCAGCGCTGGCCGGCGTATCGGCCACGATGCTGGTGATCGCGGCGCTGGCGCTCTTCGTGTTTGAGGTCGCACACCGCCCGCGCATTGCGCGCGCGCCGCTGTTGCCACCCGTCGCGTTTCCCAAGCCCATCGCCGGCGCCGGACTCCCGCTCGTTTCCTTCCAAGATCCCCGCGCCATCATCCTCGTCGGGAATCCGTATTCCCCTCCCAGGAGCCTTTCTCCGAGCACACGGGCGCGGTAACTTCGCTGGATGGCGGCGCTCACGCTTGATGCGCTCCTTCGCAGCTTGAAGAAGGGCGCTCCACCTCCCGAGACTGTCTACTTGTTGTACGGTGACGAAGACGTCCTCAAGGATGAGGCGGTACGGATGCTGGTCGATGCCGCCGTGGGATCGAGCCGGGATTTCAATCTGGACGTGCGATACGCTTCCGATCTGAGCCCCGAGTCATTTCATGCGCTGGTAAACACGCCGCCGATGCTGGCGGAACACCGCGCGGTGGTCATTCGCGGCATGGAGCAGCTCGGCAAGCGCAAAACAAAGCTGCGCGACGAACTGCTCCGCTATCTCGCGACACCCAATCCGACCACCCTGCTTGTGCTCGTCGTCGCAGCGGGCGAGGAGCCCGATCCCGACATTATCCGGGCAAGCACCGCCGCCCGGCTGGACGCACTCGCCGCTGAGCGCGTACCGCGGTGGCTGCAGCACCGCGCTACAACGTTGGGGGTTACGCTTTCCGTCGATGCCGCGGACCTGCTTTTGAAGGCCGTTGGCAATGATCTCAGGCGTCCGGCGGCATGAGACGATATTCGACTTGATCGACGCCGCCCTGGAGCGGCGCGCCGCGCGGGCCGTACAGCTGGTCGAGCCGGTGCTCGAGCAGGCCGGGATGAGCGGTGTGAAGATCCTGTCGCTGCTAGGCACGCACCTCGTGGGCACGGCCCTGGCGCGATCGGAACGCGATCGCGGCGTGCACTCCAGCCGCCTGCCGGACATCCTGTACCGGCAGATGCAGGCGGTGCGGCCGTACGGCATGCGGAGCTATAAAGAGGAAGCCGCTCGGTGGAGCGCATGGAGCGCGCTCTGGACCGCTCGGGAGTTGGGCGACGCCCTGCGAGCGGCGCTTGCGGCCGACAATGCGTTGAAAACGGCAACTGTTTCGGATGACCGGGGGATCGTGACTCAATTGGTACTCGGATTCGCGAAACTGAATCAGGAGGTTGCGTGAGCGTTGGAAAGATGGAAGGTTGGAATGTTGGAACGGTACTCGCCGTTCTGGCTCTTTCCATCATTCCAACCTTCCAACTTTCTGCACAGACAGACGCCCGCCTCCTCGAAGCCCTTCGCCTCGCCCAGTCCGGCCAGGTTGACTCCGGTCGCGCGATCGTGCGTCGTCTGCTCGCAACCCTCCCGCCCGGCGACTCGTCCTTTCCGCAGGCGTTACTGGCCGCCGCGAAGATCGCGCCCGATGCGCGGACCGTGGCCTCGAATTTGAACCGCATCGTGGTCGAATACGGAACAGGTCCGTGGGCCGACGATGCGCTGTTGTTGCTCACGCAGCTGTACTTCGCCCAACACGATCCCGCCCAGACGGTGCAGTTCGCCGAACGGTTGAACAGCGACTATCCCGATTCGCCATTCCGGCCGCGCGCGAACTTCTACGCCGCGCGCGCCTATTTCGAGCTCAAGAACGAAACCCGCGGCTGTGAGCTCATTCAGCAAGCGCTCGCGGGCGCCGGGGACGACGTCGAGTTCAAGAATCAAGTCAGTTTCTACGCGTCCCGCTGTGGTGCGCCAGCCACACCGACGACCACCGCGGCAACACCCACGTCGACCGATACAGGGTCCAAGGCGACCACACCTCTTCCGCACGCGTATGCCGTCCAGGTGCTCGCGGTGAAGAGCGCGGCACAGGTGGACGACATGCTGACCCGGCTCAAGGTCATGGGCTTCGTCGCCCGCGTCGTGCGTGACTCGAGCGGCTTTTTCAAGGTTCGCGTCGGCCATTACGCCACGCGTGATGAGGCGGTGCGGACGCAGCAACGCCTCAAGCAGAAAGTCGGCGGGCAGCCATTCGTGGTAGACGAGCCATGACCGCGTTGACTCCACCCGAAACCCCACTGATGCAGCAGTATCGTGACATCAAGGCCCGTTTTCCCCACACCATCCTGTTTTTTCGGATGGGCGACTTCTACGAGATGTTCGAAGACGATGCCAAGCTCGCCGCGCGCGAGCTGGGGCTCACGCTCACCTCCCGCAACAACGGCGGCGCCGCCGAGGTCCCACTCGCCGGCGTTCCCGTCAAGGCTGCCACGGAGTACCTCCGACGCCTGATCGCCAGAGGCCATCGCGTCGCGATCGCCGAGCAGATCGAAGACCCCAAGCTCGCCAAGGGCCTGGTGCGTCGCGCCGTCGTGGAGACCGTCACGCCGGGCACCGTGCTGAGCGACGACTGGCTCATCCGCAATCGGAACAATTACGTCGTCGCGGTTGATCCCCGCGGCACGGCTGCGGGGCTAGCCGCCGCAGGGCTCGCGACCCTGGACATCACAACCGGTGAGCTGATCCTCGAGGTCGTGCCTACCGCCGAGCTCGAGCCCGTGCTGGCGCGCTACGAGGCGCGCGAGGTGGTGTTGCCGGCCGAGACTACAGTCGCCGCACCCGGGGCGACCGTTACAACCCGTGAAGCGTGGGAATTCGACGCCGAGCTCGCGCGCGAAGATCTGATGCGGACGTACGGGATTGCGTCCCTCGACGGACTCGGCATCGGGCCGGACGACCGGCCTGCCCTCGGCGCGGCCGGCGCGCTGCTGCGTTACGCCCGCGAACTCAAGCCGGGCGGCCTGCCGCACCTCGCGCACCCGACCATCGTCCGGCGCGGCGACGTGCTCCCGCTCGACGAGATGACACGTCGGAATCTCGAGCTGGTCGAGCCGCTGCGCGCCGGTGTCGAGGGGGGGGGAGGGGGAGCCACGCTGCTCGAGGTGATCGACCGCACGCTGACGCCGATGGGTGGCCGGCTGCTGCGCCGCTGGCTGCTGGCGCCCCTCGTGGATCCCGCCGCGATCAGCGCCAGGCTGGACGCGGTGGCGGTGCTGGTCGCCGACGGCCGGGGCCGGGAGCGGCTGCGTGAAGCGCTCGACGGCGTGCGTGATGTCGAGCGCCTGGCGGGGCGAGCTGCGCTCGGTCGCGCGACGCCACGCGAAATGGGTGCGCTGCGCGATTCGATTTTGCGATTGCCCGACGTGGCCGGTGCGCTGGGGGGCGTGCACAGTCGCGAACAGTCCGAATCGGTCGACAAGAGCGCGCACGAGCTCGATCTGCTGACCGATCTCGGAGACGAGCTGAGCCGGGCGCTGGTCGAGCGGCCCCCGGCGCAGCTCGACGATGGTGATTCGATCAAGGCAGGATACGATCATGAGCTCGACGAGCTCAAAGCCGCGCGCGACGGCGGCAAGCAGTACATCGCCGGCCTGCAAGCGCGCGAGCGGGAGCGGACCGGCATCGCGTCGCTCAAGGTGGGCTTTAACAAGGTCTTCGGCTACTACATCGAAGTCACCCACACCCATCGCGACCGCATCCCGCCCAACTACGAGCGGCGCCAGACGCTCACCGGAGCGGAGCGCTACGTCACGCCCGAGCTGAAAGAGTACGAGGCGAAGGTGCTTGGCGCCGAAGAGCGCATTGCCGCGCGCGAAGCGGCGGTCCTCGATCAGCTCCGGCACCGGGTCGCCGACGCGATTGCGCGGGTGCAGGCAACCGCGGGACATCTGGCCCGATGCGACGTCTGGGCGGCGCTGGCTGACGTCGCCGAACGCGAGCGGTATGTCCGGCCCGACATCACGGACGATTTCACGCTGGCGCTCGAAGGCAGCCGCCATCCGGTGGTCGAGCGCATGATGGCGCGGGAAGCGTTCATCCCCAACGACGTGACGCTGGATGAAGCCGGGCGCGTCATCCTGCTCACTGGTCCCAACATGGCCGGCAAGTCCACGCTGCTCCGCCAGGTCGGCCTCTGTGTCGTGCTCGCGCAGATCGGCTCATTCGTGCCGTGCCGGCGGGCGCGGATCGGCGTGGTCGATCGTCTGTTCACGCGCGTTGGCGCGTCCGACAACCTGGTGCGCGGCCAGTCGACGTTCATGGTCGAAATGAGCGAAACCAGCGCGATCCTGCATGGGGCGTCGGCGCGGAGCCTCGTGCTGCTCGATGAGATCGGCCGCGGGACGTCGACCTATGACGGCGTGGCGATCGCGTGGGCGGTGACGGAGTGCCTGCACAACACCATCGGCTGCAAGACGATCTTCGCGACCCACTATCACGAGCTGACGCAGCTCACCGAAGAGCTCGAGCATGTGCGCAACTTCAACGTGGCGGTGCGCGAGGTCGGAGAAGAGATCGTCTTCCTACACCGGCTGGAACCGGGCGGCGCGGACCGCTCGTATGGCATTCACGTGGGCCGCCTGGCCGGGCTGCCCGACCCTGTCGTAACCCGTGCCTGGCAGGTACTCAAGCTGCTCGAAGCGGGACATCATTTCGCGCAACAGCGCGCGCCTGCAGCGCCCGACGCGACACAGCTGGGATTGTTTGCCGCTCCAGATCCGCTGCTGCTCGAGTTGGACGGCCTCGACATCAACGCGTTGTCCCCGATCGAAGCGTTGCATCGCCTGGCGGAATGGCAGAGGCGTCGGAAAGACGGAGGCTCGTGAAAACCGTCATCGGCGTGGCATTGATTGGGATGGTTGCCTGTCGAGGCTCGTCACGACAATCGGAGGCGCAGGGTGCAGCGCCGCCGCCTGAATCCGAGGCGCCGGTCGCGCTCAATCCGGATGTGCCGATCGCCTATCCGCCGGCCCTGTTTGAGCGGAAGGTCGAAGGAGACGTGACGTTGCGGCTGTTCGTCGATTCGACGGGCAAGCTGATTCCCGAATCGACGCGGGTCGCGGAGCCCAGCGGCTACCCCGCGCTCGACTCGGCGGCGCTCGCGGGCGCGCCCGCCCTCAAGTTCGCGCCGGCCAAGCGCCACGGCATCGCGGTCGCAACCGTGTTCCTGCAGCCCGTCGAATTCCGCCAGGTGGGAACCACGCGGACCGGAACGGTTACGCTCCCCCCCCCACCCGCCCCCGCGCTAAGTCCCGTGCTACCACCGGCGGCCGCGCCGCCGCCAGCGCCTCCGAGACCGCGTCCGGTCGTGCGCCCCCCCCCCGATACGACGCGTGCCGACACGACCAGAGTGCGTGCGGACACGACGCGCGCGCGGCCGGACACGACGCACCCAGACACCACCAAGGCG
>WNGC01000603.1_pt1 | contig 21044 bp, 25 predicted proteins | sample 5400051 | NCBI WGS metagenome assembly WNGC01 (sample SAMN13153368, study PRJNA577476) | soil metagenome | isolation source: 20 cm soil or saprolite under grassland replicate 2 | place: USA:California | collected 2016-06-15
CCTGCAGCCGCGACGCGTCCGTGGGGTGGAATCACAGGGCATGCTGCTGGCCGCGAGCGACGGCGCGCGGGTCGTGCTGCTGGCGCCCGACACGGACGTGCCGAGCGGCAGCCGGGTGTCCTGAGGAGCGGGGGGATCCTTGCCCCCTGCGGAGGCGCCATACCGAATGAGAGCCGGCGGCACGCAGGTGTTGCCCCCTACGGGGGCTCCATACCGAAGTAGAGCCAACGGCAAGCAGGTGTTGCGAACCCCAACCGCGCTCTACCCGTAGGACTGTGAGAAAGGGGGCGGTCGCAGTGCGCGCAGCCCGGATCGCGGCATTCCTGCTCGCTTCGTTCTTCGCCTGTGGAGCACCGGCCGGCATCCCCCGGCCCGCCATGGCGGGGGCCAATGACATCTACGTGGGCGGCGTCTGGGTGGTCAAGATCACGCGCGACGCCTCCGGGTACACCGCCGAGCAGCGTGTGTTGGAGGTCGAGAAGCGGATCACCGAGGTGCTCAGCACTCCGGCGTTCCGGAAGAACGGGGTCGTGATCACCGCCCGCAAGAGCGGGGCCTCCGCGGTGGTCGTCGCCGGGGACATGAACGTGATCACCGTGACGCCGCAGGACGCGGCCGGAACGGGCAAGACCACCCTCGACCTGGCGCGTCAGGTCGCGCTCCGGTTCGCGGTGGGACTGAGCCACGCGCTGCCGGACGCGAACGTTCACGTGTTTTAACAGCCGCGCTTGGCCCTCACGAACACGTCGGCGCGTGTGCGGTGGCCGGGGCGTCCCCGGGGACTAGCTCGGTCTCCAGTTCTCGAGACAATCCTCGGCCGAAGAGCGACAGTTTCTCTTCGAGCACCTGCGCCAACGGGCGGGCCGGGGGTAGCTCAGTCGCCGACGCGAACGATGGGTTGACGCTGCACGGGATGACCGCGACAACCCACCCGGAAATATCGGCGACACGCGTCACGTGCGACCCGTCTACATCCATCATGTAGACCCCGCTGCCCCCTCGATAATCCGTGAACACGATGCGGCCGTCCAGACTGAATGTGGGGCGCCAGCCGCCCTCGCCGGGACCGGTCAGGGCCTTCAGTTCCGATCCATCCGCGTTCATCACATAGAGCTGGTTGTTATTGGTAATGAGACTCGTGGGGAACACAATCTTGCGGCCATCCGGGCTGAACGCGGGATGGACCCCTGTCGCCAGGCGCGTCGCGTGCGACCCGTCGGCATCCATCACGTAGATACTGGGATGGTACGCGCTGCCCTGGGGAGGGCCGGGATCGAAATTTTTTGTGAACGCGATCTTGCGGCCGTCCGGACTGAAGGTGGGGCTCATGTCTCCCCCAGGGGGGCCCGTGAGGGGCGTCACCTGTGACCCATCCGCGTTCATCACGTAAATCAGTGAGGCCTTTGGGAAGTCAAAGTTGTCCATTGGGTTGGGATGGGTAAAAAACACGATCTTTCGGCCATCCGGACTGAAGGCGGGGTCAACACCCTTTGCCAGGCGTGTGATGTGCGACCCGTCCGCATCCATCACGTAGATACTCGGATCGGTCATGCGGCCCCCCGGAGTGGCGGGATCCAAATCGGCGCTGAATGCGATCTTGCGTCCGTCCGGGCTGAGCGAAATGCGTCCGGGTTCCATGAGGGCGTCCCCGGAGACGGTCCGGCAGCCGACAGGCGTCCCATCGATTTCCATGATGCAGATCGACCTCTCCGGATTATGAACCGACACGTACACGATTCTGCCGGGTCCGGAGGGCGCCGCCCCGGCGCTCCCCGCGAGCGCTGCGAGCATCGTGATCGCCGCTGGGACCACTGCGGCCGTTCGAAGCATCGCCCATCCTCCTCCGATGATTCCAGATGGCCCGGTCGCATCTCAGAGAGATATCGGGTACTATACGTACTGCCCCGCCCGTTCGCAGGTCAGACGCCTCGCCGGATGCGTTCCCGGCGGGGCGATGGGCGCAGAGGGAACGCCAGCCCCAGCAAAGAATCTGGGGGTCCGACACCCACGGAGGATGGCCCGGTGTTCACGGCGCTCACCGATGCTCAGGCGTGGCTGGCGGTGGTCATCCTGCTGGCTGCGGTCGTGCTCGTCGTCACGCTCGTCGCCACGACCCGCGCCGTTCGATCGGGCCGCGCGCCGGCCGCCCCGGCGGCGAAGGACGAAGAATCGATCCTCCGGGAGCTGTCGGCAATCGATGCCAGGCTCACCGCGCTCGAGGAGGCCATCGGGCGGGTGGCCGAAGCGCTTCCCAGGGTCGTGCAGGGGGTCGGCGTCGTTCGCTACAATCCATTCCCGGAGATGGGAAGCAACATGAGCTTCAGCGTCGCGTTCCTCGACGGGCGGGCCAACGGAGTGGTTGTGAGCGTGCTGACCAACCGCGAGGGATCGCGTGTCTACGGCAAAGCGGTCGAAGGCGGGACCTCCAGTTATCCGCTCTCCGAGGAGGAGCGGCAGGCCCTGGCCCTCGCGCAAGAGAACCGCGCCTGACGGACGCCTCCGGGCCGCCCGCCGTGGTCTCCCCCTCCAGCGAATCCGGGTGAAGGAGCGGCGATGCGGTTCCGAGATCGTCGGGACGCGGGGGAACAGCTCGCCCGCCAACTGGGCCCGCTTGGGCTCGGGGCGGCCACGGTGCTGGCCATTCCCCGGGGAGGCGTGGTCGTGGCCGACGCGATCGTCCGGGCAATGGGCTGGCCGCTCGACGTGATCATCCCCCGCAAGCTCCGGGCGCCGCACAACCCCGAACTGGCCATCGGCGCCGTGACCGGGGACGGCACGATTTACCTGGACCCGCGGCTGACCCGCACCCTCCACATCGCGGATGACTACCTCCGCGACGAGATCGTCTTTCAGATCGCCGAGATTACCCGGCGCCGGCTCGCGTACCGGAAGACGCGGCCGGAGCCGGATCTCAGGAACCGAACCGCTGTGCTCGTCGACGACGGGCTGGCCACCGGCGCGACCGCGATCGCGGCGATCCGGATGGTTCGCCACGCGCTCGCCCGCGAGGTCGCCGTGGCGATCCCGGTGGGCCCCCCCGAGGCCGTGCGCCGGCTGGAGGGCGAGGCGGACCAGGTCATCTGCCTCCTGCGGCCCTTGGAGTTCGTCGCGGTGGGCGAGTTCTACGAGGACTTTCGACAGACGGGCGACGAGGAAGTCGTCGCGTGTCTCGAGCACGCCTGGAAGCGGGCCGAGGTGTCGTGACCGATCCGGCGCTGCGGCGCACCCCTCTCTATCCCGCCCACGCGGCCGCGGGCGCGCGAATGGTCCCGTTCAGCGGGTGGGACATGCCCGTGCAGTACACGGGCATCATCGAGGAGCACCGCGCGGTCCGCACCCGGGCCGGCCTGTTCGACGTGTCCCACATGGGCGAGTTCGACATCGCCGGGCCGGGCGCGCTGCCGCTGATCCAGGGATTGGTCACGAACGACCTGGCCCGCGTCGCGCTCAACCAGGCCATGTACACGCCAATGTGCACGCCCGAGGGAGGCATCATCGATGACCTCCTTGTCTACCGGCTCGGAGACGACCACGTGATGCTCGTGGTCAACGCGGCCAATACGGCGGCGGACCTGGCGTGGATCCGCGATCACGCCGTAGGCAACGTCCGGGTGGCAGACCGCTCGGACGACATCGCCCTGCTGGCGCTGCAGGGCCCGCAGGCGCAGGAGATCCTCCAGCGGCTCACTCCCGCGCCCCTCGGCCACATCCGCTATTACTGGTTCCGGGACGAGGTCCCGATCGCCGGCCGCCGGGCGCTGGTCTCCCGCACCGGGTACACGGGCGAAGATGGCTTCGAGCTCTACGTGGATGCCCGGGACGCCGTCCACCTCTGGGACGCCATTTTGGCGGAGGGCCGGCGCGACGGGGTGCTCCCGGCCGGCCTCGGGGCGCGCGACACGCTCCGGCTCGAAGCCGGCCTCCTCCTCCACGGCAACGACATGGACACGACGACAACCCCGCTCGAGGTGGGGCTGGGGTGGACGGTCAAGTGGGCGAAGGGCGAGTTCGTCGGCGCCCCGGTGCTCCGGCGCCAGAAGAGCGAGGGCGTGACGAGGCGGCTCGTGGGGTTCACGCTGCAGGACCGGGCCATCGCCCGCCACGGGCACCCCATTCGGGAGGACGGCGCGCCCATCGGCCGGGTCACGAGCGGGAGCTACGGGCCGACGGTGGAGAATAGCATCGGGCTCGGATTCGTTCCCTTAGAGTACGCCGAGCCGGGACGGCGCCTCGAGGTGGAAATCCGCGGCCGCGGCGTGCCGGCCGTGGTCACGAAGCTGCCGTTCTATAAGCGGCAGGCGGCGGGCGGCGCATGACGGGAGGGGTCGTGTACCCAAAGGATCTGCGCTATTCGAAGGAACATGAGTGGGCGAAAGTCGAGGGACGGCGCGTCCGCGTCGGCATCACACCGTTCGCGGCCGACCGTCTCTCGGACGTCGTCTACGTCGAGCTGCCCAAGAACGGGGCCGACGTCACCTTCATGCAGCCGTTTGGGGTCGTGGAGTCGGTGAAGGCGGTGAGCGACCTCTACTCGCCGGTCTCCGGCAAGGTCGTGGAGGTCAACGAGGCCCTGCGCGATCGGCCCGAGATGGTCAATACCGACCCGTACGGGGCGTGGATGATCGTCGTCGAGCCCCGCGACCTCGGGGAGCTCAAGCAGCTGATGGACGCCGACGCCTATATGGCGCTGATCGGGGAGCAGCGGTCGTGAAATACATCCCCGTCACCCCCCCGGAGCGCGAGCGGATGCTGCGGTCCATCGGCGTGCGCGGGGTGGACGATCTGTTCCGCGATATCCCGGAGGAAGTCCGGCTCCGCGGTCCTCTGGACCTCCCGGCGGCGCTGCCGGATCCCGACCTGCTCGCGCACGTCCGCGGGCTGGCGGGCCGCAACGCGGATTGCGATCGCCTGACCTGCTTCTTGGGCGCCGGCGCGTACGACCATTTTGTCCCGAGCACCGTCCCCCACCTCGCGCTCAAACCGGAATTCCTCACCGCCTACACCCCGTACCAGGCGGAGCTGATGCAGGGGGAGCTGCAGGCGCTCTTCGAGTACCAGAGCCTCATGTGCGAACTGACCGCGATGGACGTGGCCAATGCGTCCATGTACGACGGCGCCAGCGCGACGGGCGAAGCGGCCCACATGGCGACCGACCTGACCCAGCGGACCAGGGTGCTCGTCAGCACGGCGGTGCACCCGGAGTACCGCCAGGTGCTGCGGACCTACACGAGCCACCTCCGGATCGCCGTGGAAGACCTCCCGGCCCAGAACGGGGTGACGTCGCCCGAGGCGGCGGAGCGCGCGCTGCGCGACGATGCGGCCGCGCTCATCATCCAGTCCCCCAACTTCTTCGGCTGCCTCGAGGACGGGCAGGCGCTGGCGAAGATCGCCCACGCCCGGGGCGCCCTGCTCGTCGTGGCGATCGCCGATCCGATCAGCCTCGGCCTGGTCCGGCCTCCCGGCGAGTACGACGCGGACATCGTCACCGGGGAGGGGCAGGCGCTCGGCAACGCGCTCAACTTCGGCGGCCCCTACCTCGGCATGATCGCGACGCGCGAGGCGTTCGTCCGCCGCCTGCCGGGCCGGCTCGCCGGCCGGACCGTGGACACGGAAGGCCGGCCGGGGTACGTCCTGACCCTGCAGACCCGGGAACAGCACATCCGCCGGGCCAAGGCGACGAGCAACATCTGCACCAACGAAGCGCTGAACGCGCTGATCGCGGCGGTGTACCTGTCCACTCTGGGCCGTCAGGGGATCCAGGACGTCGCCGAGCTCAACGCGCGCAAGGCCCATTACGCCAGGGAGCGGATCGCCGGGCTCCCCGGGTACCGCCTCGCGTTTGCGGCGCCGACGTTCAACGAGTTCGTCGTCCGCTGCCCCCTGCCCCCCGAGGAGATCAACCGGCGGCTGCTCAGCCGCCAGATCCTCGGCGGGCTTCCGCTCGGCCGCTTCTACCCGGACCTGCGCGATTGCTGGTTGGTCTGCGTGACGGAATCGCGCACGCGGGAGGAGATCGACCGGCTGATCGGCTCCCTGGAGGCCCTCCGGTGAGCGCCACGCGCCCCCCGTCGCCGGCCGCGGCCTCGCCCACGTCGCCGCCTCCGCTGGCGAAGCGGCCCGTGCCCGTCATCTTCGAGCGCGGCGCACCCGGCCGGGTGGGGTACAGCCTCCCGCCCAGCGACGTTCCGGACGCGCCGATGGACGCGATCATCCCGTCCCGCCACCGCCGCGCCCGCCCCGCGGCGCTCCCGGAAGTCAGCGAGCTCGACGTGGTGCGGCACTACACCGCGCTCAGCCACCGGAACTATTCCATCGATGAGGGATTCTACCCGCTCGGATCGTGCACGATGAAGTACAACCCCAAGATCAACGAGGATGCCGCGCGGCAGGCCGGCTTCGCGCGCCTCCATCCGTATCAGCCGGAGGAGTTGGCGCAGGGCGCGCTCCAGCTGCTGTGGGAGCTCGAGCACGACCTGGCCGAGATCAGCGGCATGGACCGCGTGACCTTCCAGCCGTCCGCCGGCGCGCACGGTGAGCTCGCGGCGCTCTTGATGATCAGCAAATATTTCGCGGAGCGCGGGGAGCCCCGCACCACGGTCGTGGTCCCCGACTCGGCGCACGGGACCAACCCGGCGTCGGCGGCGATGGCCGGATACGAGGTCGTCGAGGTGAAGAGCGACCGCAGAGGCAACATCGACCTGGAGGCGCTGCGGGCCGCGCTGGGCCCGCACGTCGCGGCGCTGATGCTGACCAACCCGAACACCCTTGGGCTGTTCGAGGAGCAGATCCTCGATGTGGCGCGCGCCGTGCACAGCGTGGGCGCCCAGCTCTACCTGGACGGGGCGAACTTCAACGCGATCCTGGGGATCACCCGGCCCGGGGACCAGGGGTTCGATGTCATGCACTTCAACCTGCACAAGACCTTCACCACGCCCCACGGCGGAGGCGGCCCCGGCGCCGGGGCGGTCGGGGTCCGGGCCCACCTGGTCCCGTACCTGCCGGTGCCGACGATCGAGCGGAACGGCCAGCGGTTCGCGTTCGACTACAATCGGCCGAAGACCATCGGCAAGGTTCGGGCCTTCTACGGCAACTTCGGCAACCTGGTCCGGGCCTACACCTACATCCGGACGATGGGCCCGGCCGGGCTGCGCGCGGCCGCCGAGACGGCCGTCCTGAACGCCAATTACGTGCTCAGCCGCCTGCGGGAACACTACGACCTGCCGTACGACCGGATCTGCAAGCACGAGTTCGTCCTCTCCGGCCGCCGGCAGCGGGACCGCCACCACGTGTCCACCAAAGATATGGCCAAACGCCTCCTCGACTACGGCTTTCACTCGCCGACGATCTATTTCCCGTTGATCGTCGAAGAGGCCATCATGATCGAGCCGACGGAGACCGAGAGCCCCCAGACCCTCGACGCCTTCGTCGACGCCATGATCGCCATCGCGCGGGAGGCCGAGACGGACCCGGAGATCGTCCGGACCGCGCCCCACGAGACCCCGGTCACGCGGCTGGATGAGGTCACGGCGGCGCGCAGGCCGGTCCTGAGGTGGCGGCCCTAATCCCCCCGGTCCTCGCCGCTTCGCCCGAAGTTTACCCGCATCCTGAACGAAGTTCTCCAAAGAAAGAGCGCCGGGGGGCGTCCCCTGCCCGACGCCGCGGACGCCGTCCGGAGGTCTCGTCCCCGGTCAAAACGGGCATATAACCCGGTGGGGAGTGGAGCCCACCAAAATCACCACCGGGAACCACGAATCCGCTCCACAGCACTCATAAAAATAATCATCGGCGTCCACCGGGCTCCCTCCCCAGGTTCCACCCGGCACCGCTTCGTCTGTCGTCTGGCAAAAAAGGGCACTAACTGTGTTGGGGGGAGGGGCCCCACCGGTCGGCAGACCGGGCGCCGTCTTCTTCGCAGCCGGCCGGACGGTCACCGGTAGACGTGACCCAAGGCGGGGCTCCCCAACGGGCTATTGCGTTGCAGTGGGGGGAGACTGTTCTTGAGGACAGCGAGACGGGCGGCATCCAGGTTCGCGCGCATCGCCGCCGCCGGGTGGAACGGCGCCCCGGCGGGCACCACGGTGATCGAGTACGCCGTCGCCCTGGCCATTGTCGCCATCGTGCTCAGCCTCGCCTTTGGCTGGCAGGGATCGATCACCAAGCGCCGCCTCCAGAACGCCGCCTACCTTCTTGAAGGGGATCTCCGCTTCACCCAGCAAACCGCAGTCGCCCACGCCGGCTCCGGGCCCCAGGCCGAGCTCTGCCTGCGCCCTGATGGGTACGACATCTACCCGGTCGTCTACCAGGATCCCATCGGGCGAACCTCGCCCGCGGCGGGGGGGACCATCAAGCGCGTGAACGCCGGCGCCGAGTATGCGAATGGGGTCCAGCTCACGCCCGACGCGTCGGCCGCCTCCGCGTGCACGATGGACGGGTCGCGCCAGGCCATCGTCTTCCTGGCCACGGGGACGCCCAAATTCCCCGACACCAACTCCCACTTGGTGGGGGTGGCGCTCGGAGGTCGGAGCATGCACGTGATCATTCAGCCCACGACGGGCATGACGGCGGTGGGCCCGTGAGGTTCCGCCCGGGGAGAATTGGAACGATGCGCCGCGACCGCGCGCGGGAACGAACCCAGGGCGGATTCAGCATGATCGAGGTGCAGGTGGCCATCCTCATCCTCACCGTGATCTCGCTGGCGTCATGGGGGACCATCACCAGCACGCTGGCGCTGATGGGGAGCAAGCCCCAGTGGTCAAGCCAGAAGACCGCGCGGCTCTGGACGATCGCCAGCAGCTGGACGCAGTCCGAGCTGGAGTACGCGAAGCAGCTCGGGTTCGGGGTCGCGTGCGCGAGCCCGCCCTGCACGGCCTGGGTGCGGACCCCGACCCCCGGGACCGTCGAGGTCTCGACCGACAACTGCGCGACATGGTCCTCCAGCAACCCGCCCTTCTCGGAAGGACCCGTACTGCCCGGGGATTTCCCGTGGGGGCGGATCGTGATCACCACGGACCCCAATACGCCGACGGATTCGTACACCGGCGCCAGTTACCTTCAGGTCATCGAGATCGACATCTTCCAGGCCCAGCCGGCCTGCGACAGCCCCACCCCCTACCTCACCGCCTATACCTCGGTGGGGATCCGGTGAGCACCCAGGGCAAGCCGCTCACGCTCCCCGGCGGCCGCGATCGCGGATACGCGCTGTACGAGGTCCTGATCGCGCTGGCCCTGATGGGGCTGGTCTCCCTCTCCGTGTTCGCGGCGTTCAAAGCGGGCGATACCGCGTGGGCGACGAGCGTGCAGTTCGTCGCGGAACAGCAGAACGCCCGCATGCTGCTCAACACCGTCTCGCGCGCGGTCCGGATGGTCGGCTACCAGTACACCGGAGGCAACCCGCCGGTCATCGCCGGCCAGGCAAGCAGTCTCGCGTTCTATGCCGACATCGATGGGGACGGCACGATCGAGTGCTACCGCTACTACCTGAGCGGCACCGCCGTGTACGAAGCGGTCGTCCAGGGGGCATCGTGCGCCTCCTCGATCCTGACCGCGGCGGGCGCGCCGCTCACCGCCGCGAATGAAGCGCAGTCGCTGGCCGTGAACAACCTCACCTTCACCTATTACTCCGCCGCGGATCTGGGGGGAGCGCTCCTCAGCACGCCCCTCAGCACCGGCAACGCCTACCTCGCCCGGCGGATCGATATCTCCGTCACCGTCAAGGGCGTGAAATCGGCGGGTCCGCCGTTCACCATCGACACCCAAGCCGTCTTCCGGATCGGGAGGTAGAGGAGCTCATGCGACACGGCCGGGTTCGCCCGTTCCGCGCGGCGCACGCATCCCAATCGGGCATGGTGCTGATCCAGGTGATCGCCTTCTCGATCATCCTCGCGATGATCACCTTCGCCCTCGTCAGCCTGACCATCAGCGAGTACGCGACGGTGACCGCGGCCGACAAGGGCATGCGGGCCCTCTACATCGCGGACGCGGCGGTAGAGCGGGCGATCACCGTATTGCGCGCCGACTCCAACTGGAACGACAACCCTGTCGACACCCAGGGGGCCGAGAAGAACATGAATCCCAACCAGGCCACGTGGCTGCCGAAGCAGCCGCTGTACGACAAGTTCCAGGCCGGCGGCGCCGGAAACGCCGAAAACGTCGCCTACCCTGCGGGGGGCGGCGCAAACAGCGGCACCTACAGCATCTACCTCAGGCAGGCCACGGATCCCGGGGACAGCCCGTCGAATGACATCTGGATCCGCGCGCTCGGCACGGCCGGCGTGGCCACGCGGGCCATCGAAGTCAAGCTCCACCGGCTGACCCCGCTCGACTTCTCCGTCTATTCCGCGCAGTCGTTCCAGGTCAGCTCAGGCGGGGGCAACGTCACCATGCACGGCTCCGCGTACTTCTTCCAGGATCTCGGGTTGAAGGCCGTCCAGACCGGCCTCTACAACGACCGTCCGATCCACGCGAGCGACACCGCTCCCTACCTGAACCAGATCTACGTGAAGGGCACGCTGGACATGTCCACGGGCAACTCGAGCGTCGGCACGGCGGCGCAACCGATGTACGGGGTGCACGCCGCCAGCATCAACCTCAAGAACAACGGGACGCAGAACCTGTACACCCAGGAGATGGATCACGTCGTCCCCTCCATCCCGTATCCCAACGTCGCGGGATACATTAGTTCGACCCTGACCAACAAGACCTACGCGAACCTCCTGGCGCCCGACCAGTCGACGATGGTGATCTGCTCCCACAGCGGCGGCGTGTGGACCCCGTTACCTAAAGGAGACTTGGCGTTCGGGTCCAGTGAGTTCACGATCCCGGCGTCAACCTACACCGCCTGTGGCACCGGAGGAGAGACAAACTCCGCGAATTACGTGGCCCACTGGAATCCGGGCCAGACGGTGCCGCTCACGCTCAACTCCAACCTCAAGGGCAACCCGGTTGTCGTTCCCGGATCGATTGCGATGAGCCAGAACGTCACCTATTCGGGCGTCGCCACGTTCATTGCCAACGCGAACACAGGGCTGTGCCCCGGTGGGGCAACGCTCTGCACCAGCGGGCAGATTCTGGCGTCCACCCCGGCCTCCGGAGCAACGTGCGGGTACGCGACCCCGTCGAGCATGCCCTCGAGCGACCTGATCGCGTTCATCGTCGCGGGCAATGTCTCCATCGCGGGATCCGGCAGCACATGCAACCAGGAGAACGACGTGGTGATCGTCGCCGGCTCCGGCGGGAGCAGCACATTCAGCTCATCCTTCAAGGTGCAGATCTACGGGGTCATCATCACCGAGCAGCTGAGCACGAGTCAGAACCCAGACTTCTACCAGATGCCGGACATGCTGACCTACCTGCCGACGCCGGTCACTCAACTGGCGACCAACGGGGTCACCATGCCCGTCGTCGTCAAGCAGTGGCACGAACTGAGCAACTGACGGCGCGTCCTCAGGAGTGTACGGGCACCCGCCTTAGGTCGCTTCATCCGGCATCAGCTCGACGGGGAGCCCGTCGCCCCACCCGTACTTCTCGCGCGCCAGCCGCTGCGCCGTCTGCCAGGTCTCGGAGTCCCGCGCAGGATCCAGGGGGCGCGCGCGGGCGTCGAAGGTCCGATCGCCGACGCGGACCCGCACCCGTGGGTTCCGCACGAGGTTCTTGACCCACTGCGCGGCGTGGAAATGCTCGGCCAGCACGTAGAACCTGCCCCCCGATGCGACAAACCAGATCTCGATCTCGCGGGGCCGGCCGGTCTTGCGGCCTGTGGTCGTCAGGTAGAGGTATTGATCGCCGGTGGCGCCCTCAGGCACGGTGGAACGCCGCCCACAGGCGCCGCCAGCCCTCCCGTTCGGCCGGCGTAAACGGCCAGTAGGACGCCACGCGGTCGACCAGCCCCTCGTAGCGGACGCGCAGCGTTCGCCCGATCTCCTCGTACGAGCCGCGCACCACCACGGCATCGACCACCGCCTCAGGCAGCTGCGCGGCGAGGTCGTCGACCCGCCGCTCCCGCACCAGCCGGTGCAGCCGGTCGGCGACATCCCCATAGCCAAGCACGTCCAGGAGCGGCCGGTAGGAGGGGGTGGAGCCGTAAAACGCCATCCGTGCCCGCGCGCGCGCCACGGCCGCATCCACCTCGGCCGGGGTGTCGCCGGCCGCGATGAACACCGGCGCGTACAGCTGCACGTCGCCGCGGGTCCGCGCCGAGCGGGCGAGTCCGGCGGCGATGTTGGGGAGCACGAACTCCCGGAGGTACTGCACCGAGTGCAGCGGGTGCACCACAAACCCGTCGGCGGCCTCTCCGGCGAGCTGACAGAGCAGACGGTTCACCCCGGCGATGAAGATGGGGATCCGCGGCCGGAGATTGGGGCCCGGGTTGAAGAACGGCGCCATCAGGTTGATCCGGTAATACGTGCCCTCGACCCGCAGCGGCGCCCCCTCCTGCCACGCGCGCCAGACCGCGCGCAGCACCTGGATGTATTCGCGCAGCTTGGGCACCGGCGGATCCCAGGGCATCCCCAATCGCCGCTCGATGTGCGCCTTCACCTGGGTGCCGAGCCCGAGGATGAACCGCCCGCCCGAAAGCCGGGCCAGGTCCCAGGCCGACTGCGCGGCCAGCATCGGGCTGCGGGCGAACGCCACGGCCACGCCGGTGGCGAGCTGCAGCCGCGTCGTGTGCAGCGCGGCCGCGGTGAGCGCGATGAATGGGTTGTGCTTGGTCTCGTTGACCCACATCGCCTCGAAGCCGATCTCCTCGGCGGCGGTGGCCACCTCGGGAACATCCTCCAGGGCGTCCATGGCGAGCGCGCAGTCCAGCTTCACGCGGGGATCACGCGCCGCCCCCGGCCGTCGCGCCCCGCCGCCCGCGGAGGCGCCGGATCAGCCGCAGGACCGGCCGGCGCCTCAGCGCCAACTCATCACCCACACCTCCGGGGCTTTGGGCACCGCGCCCCGTGCGACCGTCACCGCATGGCCGGCCTGCCTGCTGCCCCGGGCCGCGGCGAGGAAAGGATCCACCGCGCCGATCGGCGCCCCCGCGTTCACCTCGGTCTTGTAATGCATGGGAATCACGATTCCCGGGCGCAGGCGGGCCACGACGTCGTGGGCCTGGTTGGCGTCGATGGTGTAGTGTCCTCCGATCGGCACCATCAGCACATCGGGGCGGCCGATCGCCTTGACCGCCGCGGCGTCGAGCGGGTGCCCGAGATCGCCGAGATGGACCACCCGCAGTCCCTCTGCGTCGATGACAAACACCGTGTTCCGGCCGCGCTCTTTCCCCTGCGTGGCATCGTGGTAGGTTGGCACGGAGGCGATCGCCACGCCGTCGACCTGCTCCTTGACGGTCCGCCACTGGCCGTCGGCCAGGCCGCGAATGATCTTCGGAGCGCCGGACGCCATGGCCAGGTGGTTGTGATCGCCGTGCTCGTGGCTGACGAGGACGGCCGTGGGGCCGACCGTGGGCATCGGGTACCCCACCTTCGCATCGAACGGGTCGATCAGGATCGTGGTGGATCCGCTTTCCACCAGGAACGTCGCATGCCCGAGATATGTGATCTTCACCGGCGCGCCTCCTTGCCCCCACTGCCGGTTCGACCCCTGACGCTCACCTCCCCTTTCGCCCGAGCGCCGCCCGGAGCCGGCCATCGCGAAAGAACAATCCTCCCCAGACGAGGACGCCAACGATGATCGGGAACACCGTCTCGAAGAAGGAGTGCCCGACGCGCAGCTGACTGGCCACGGCGCCGCCGAGGTAGCCCGTGAGAAGAATCGCCCCGAGCAGCGACGTGCGCGGGATCACATAGACGGCCACGCTAACGAGCTCGAGGATCCCGATCCCTACGGCGAGGTCCAGAGGATAGCCGAGCTGCGCAAACGCTGCTGCGACGGGCGCGGGCTTCATAAGATGTAGAACGGCATCGAAAAGCAGGAACACCACAGCCACGGCGCCGAGAATGCGCCCGGCCCACAGCATCGTCTTCGAGACCGGAACCGTTTGCCCAGTCGATTGCATTGCCGCCTCCCCTCATGAGCGAGTGTCCCGTCACGGCTGATAGTCGTTTACCCATCCCGAAAATCGACGCTGGAGCCACGTGTTCAATTACGTGCGCGGTGATTCGATGGCCCGAAGCCAGGCTCGCGCTCCGGCAGGGCTTGGTTCGGGCGTCCGAACGAGCCTGAGTGCAAAAAACGACGTCCCAGCGACTCCGACGGCGGACATTGGCCTGGATTGAAATTAGCGTACGTTTGTTCGCATTTTCGCCACTTCATTATACGCACAAACGTTCGATATAATAAGCCCTGTAGGAATCGGCCAAGAGACCGATTCCGGAGGGGGTCAGACGGAATGGCGCAGCGGAAGCTGACCGGACGTCAACGGCAGATCCTCGATTACCTGGTACGCGCGGTCAGGGACAAAGGGTACGCGCCCTCGGTACGGGAGATCGGCGTGGCGTTGGGCCTCCGTTCTCCTTCGACCGTCCATCAGCACCTGATGGCGCTCGAGAACAAAGGTTGCATCAAACGCCATGGGGATCGGATGCGGGCGCTCGAGGTCATGGACAAGTCTCTCGTTCAGCAGGGCGACGGTGTGGTCCTGCCCCTTGTCGGAAAGGTGTCAGCGGGTCAGCCCACGCTGGCCGAACAACACGTGGACGCATACGTCGGGGTTCCACCCAGCCTCTTCGGTGACGTGCGCGGCTGCTTCCTCCTGCGCGTCCGCGGCGACAGCATGGTCGGCGCGGGCATTCTCCCCGGCGACCTCGTCATCGTGCGCCCTCAGACCCACGCGGCGGTCCGGGACATCGTGGTCGCGCTGGTTGGGGAGGACGCAACGGTCAAGCGGCTCGCGGCGACTGGGGAGACGCCGGTGCTCCTGCCCGAGAACCCCGCGTATCAGCCGATCCGCGACGAGTTCCAGGTCATCGGCCGGGTGATGGGGGTCCTTCGTCAATACCAGGAGGTACGCACATGGATGTAGCCACATCGCTGCTGGGGCGTGCGCGCCCCGCGCGCCTCCTGCCCACGCGCCTCGTGATGCCGGCGCCCCCGCATCCTGGGCGTCGGCTGCGGCCAAGGCCGTCCGGCCCGAGCCGCCGCAGCAGCCGGGTCGCGCGCCGCGGCGCTCGCCGGGCCGGGCCGGACCGGTTCCACACCTCGGCTGCTCGCCTGGGCTTCGAGCCGTGGAGCACGACGGGGAGCGGCGTTCCCACCGACGGCAAGAGGCTGTGGGAGAAGTTGGGGGATGACCGCGACCTGATCGGCGTGAAGATCGCGCTGCTGGCGGCCCTCCTGATCCTCACGGCCGTGCTGGAGTGGGTGGCGTAAGCCGATGCGCCTCATGACCCTCCACGCCTACGTCGGCGCCGCGGAGCAGGCCGGCGGCCGGACGCGCATGGGGGTGGTCTTCGCGGACGCCCAAGGCCGGACGCTGCGGAAGATCAGTCGCACCCTGCCGGGGCCGGCGACAACGAGCCTCGCGGTCTTTCGGGGCATCGTCTGCGCGCTCTGGAACTCGCGCCGGCTGGGGGCCCGCCGCGTCATCGTGCACTGTCCCGACCCCGACGTCGCGGCGCAGATCAACGGCGATCGAGAGGTCGACGAGGAGTTCGTGGGGCCGTACCTCGAGGTGCGCGCACTCCTCCACGCCTATCGCGCGGCCCGGATCGAACCCGGCCCGGCGCCGGAGCACGAGATGTTCTGGCAGCGGATGGCGCAGTCACTCGCGGACGCCGCGCTCGATCACGACGTGGATGAAACGGTCGAGGACCTGCCGCTGTGGTCGGGGCTGATGGAGGAACGCTCGACCGCCTGACGGGGGTCCCCGCACGAGCGCCGCGTCGAGAAAGGAACGCGCCAATGCCCCTCCGAATCCCTCTAGACCCATCACCCGATCTCATGGTCGCCTTGCGAGATGAGCCAAGAGGATCCCCGTTCCATCCTTGCCGATGGCGAAGCGAAGCTGGCCGCCGGTGATTTGGCCGGCGCGCTCCAGGCATTCGAACGGGCCGTGGCGGCGGCCCCGCGATCAGCGGTGGCCCGAAGCAAACTCGGCCTGGCCTATGTCCACACACAGCGGTGGGACGACGCGGCCGCAGAGTTCACGCGCGCCATCCAGCTCGATCCGACCTATGCCCCGGCATACAGCAACCTCGGGAACGTGTACCGCGAGCGCGGGCAGGTCGACCAGGCGATCGCGCACTATCAGAAGGCCGTTAGCATGGATCCCGACTACTGGATCGCCCACCAGAACCTGGGCGTCGCATACAAACAGCAGGGGCGCGTCGGGGAAGCGGTGCGCGAGTTCAAGCTCGCCACGCGGCTGTCGCTGCGCTCGCCCGGCGCCGGCGAGGGAGGGCCGGCCCGGACCGGGGGACGCCGGGTCGGGTGCCTCGGCTCGGGAGGCATGATGCTCGTAGGGCTCCTTGGCCTCGGTTTCCTCAGGCGCTAGCAACGCTCAGGGGGGGTGTGGGCCGCGAGAAAGAAGGGAATAAACGTTGGAAGGGCTCGGTTCGGATTGGTAGTGGATCAAGTCGAGAGTGAGGCAGCGGGAGGAGTCTTTCGATGGCAGGGACGACGCCGGCGGTAACCGAACAGGCGTTTGACAGCGAGGTACTGAAGTCACCCATCCCGGTTCTGGTCGATTTCTGGGCCACCTGGTGCGGGCCGTGCAAGATGATTGCGCCGATCGTCGAGGCGCTCGCGGGTGAGTACACGGGCAAGCTCAAGGTCGTCAAGCTCGACGTGGACGAAAACGGGGGAGTGGCTGCGAAGTACAACGTGATGAGCATCCCCACCCTCGGGATCTTCAGCAAGGGCGAGCTCGTTGAACGTATCGTGGGCTATATGCCCAAGGAGCAGCTCAAGAAGCGCATCGACGCCGCGCTGGCGACACGGGTGTAGGGCGGCGGGCGAATCGGCGCGAAGGACCCAGGCGATACACCATGAGGAGAGACGATCAGGTGACGACAGGCTCGTCGACGTTGGAAAAGATCCGGCGGATCGCGGAGCGCCGCCAGGCTCTCTGGAGCAAGGCCCCAGGGCTCACGGTGGCTGAAAAGGCCGAGATCGGCCGGCTGACCTCCGAGCTCGAATTGCTGTGGGAGCAGCATCGGGTGGCGCTGGCGGGACGGCGTTGGGGCGCCGGCCGCCGGGCCGCCAGCGACGCGTCAGCCAGAAAGAGCACGGCCGCGTAGCGCGACTCCCGCTCGTCCTGTCTCCAGCTCTGTCTTCGACTCGTGCGCCCGCCCGTTAGCGCTTAGATCATATCGCCATTCCCCGCGGACTAGTCGATCTCAGGGGGCCGGGGCCAAAGTCGCCCCGTCATCTCGGGAGGGCGTAGTTAAACATGTCCCAGGCAGGCAACCCTGCCTGAACAATAAGTTTCATCATGGTGCTGTCGACTCGCATCTCAGCAATTGCACGAGAGACGGCATTATTGAGGTCCACATCGTCCCTTCGAATACCGTATCGTGCATACCCCTGCTGCAAGCTCAGTGGAACGAGCACAGGTGACAGCTCCATGTTGATGCCTGGATGATCCTTGATGAACTTGGCATTCTTAATGTCATCGTCCAATACGGCATCAAGCCTGCCGTTGGCCAGGTCGGCAAATTGCGTATCGGAAGCGGAATAGAGCTTCAGTTCTTTCAGTCCCTTGATCTGCTCGGCGATGGACTGGGCCAGTGTGCCTCGAATCACCCCAAGAATTTTCCCCTGAAGGGAATCCCACGACGTGATTTTCTTAGGATTCCCTCGCTGAGTCGCAAGCCCCGCGCCATAAAAAAAGGCAGGACCGGTGAAATCGATCACCGCCAGACGCTTCGGATTCTCGTGAATATTCTCAGCAACCACGTCAATACGCTTCGCGATCAACGCCGGGATGAGCCCATCGAACGGCATGATGGTATACGTGACTTTGGTAATGCCGAGTCGCCGGGTTGCCTCCTTGAGGATCTCAACGTCTAGCCCCTTGTATTCCTTCGTCTGCTCGTCTTGATATGACCAGGGAAAGTCGGGCGAGATGCCAAGGACAATGCCTTCTCGCACGACTCGCTTATATGATCCATCGCCGCCGGTGAAGGTAATTCCTGGAATGATACTCTTCGTTCCATACTCGTCGACTGCCGCCGCAAAGCTACCAAGGGTAAGAGCCCCCACGAGTCCCACCACCACAAGCCCCAGCACAGCCAGCCGCCTATGTTCCCGCATCGCGTCCACCTCCGGATGTCCTGATCTCCTGACCGCCAAATCCGAACCCCCACTCGGTCCAGGTGCCGTCACGTCATCGTCATCCCCCTTCATGCCCATCTGATCACCGCGTGGTTGACTCAGTGCCGGGCAATGGAACTGTGCTCAGCAACCCACCGTCCACATCGAGCGCGACACCGGTCAAGAAGGCTGAGGCGTCCGTCAGGAAAAACACCACGGCGTTGACAACGTCCGCAACCGTAGCATTGCGCTTCAGCGGGATCACTGTCGCGGTGGCCGCTAATACCTCCTCGGGCGGTTTGCCTGTCGCACCTATTTTCCATTTGAGGACCTCTTGTCCCATTCCCGTGCCCGAAACCCCCACTGGACATACGCAGTTCACGGTGACGTGGTATGGAGCGAGTTCACCAGCCAGCGCTTTGGTCAATCCCACGAGACCAAACTTAGACGCGCAGTACGGCACGATCATGGGGCATCCTACCTTGGAAGCATCCGAGCCGATATTGACGATCCGACCTCGGACGCTCGCGCACAGCAAAGGCGAGGCAACTTGGGAACATAAGAATGCACCCTTTAAATTCACATCGAGCACCAGATCCCATTCCTCTTCCGTGATCTCGGCCAACGGGGCAAAACGAATGACGCCTGCCGAATTCACAAGCGTATCCAAGCCGCCAAACTGCTGATGGCAGGCGTGGATCGCCTTGCGGATGGATGCCGACGACGTCACGTCCAGATCAAGGAACAGCACGTGTGCCCCACGCAGGGTGTGCTGTGCCTCTCGCAGCCGCCGCGGATCGACATCACCGATAGCGACATGCGCTGCCTTCGCCAGCAATGCCTGCGCAATCGCCAAGCCGAAGCCGCTCGCGCCTCCTGTCACCAACGCACGGCGCGGAGCGTCAGGGAGCGAGTCTGACATTAGGGCGTTCCTCTCGTCCACATCCACATCTGCGTCCCTCCGTGCAAACCATCTCCGAACGACGCGAAGACCTCGCTCGCATACGCGACGAGCGGTAAATTAGCTAAACACGTATTTCTTGACGATATCCTCTCGTACGTCGACCCCCAGACCAGGAACGTCTCGCACCTCGAGATAGCCGTCCACTTGTCCCCACGGATTGCGCACCAACTCGTGCTGCATTGGTGACTCATGCGGCTTAAAGTCCATGCAATGACCCTGGGGCGAAATGGCAAGCAAATGCACGCTCGCCGCCGTATTGAGCGCACTGCTCCAGGTATGGAGGCTGAAGTGGAGGTTCTCCGCTTCAATGAGCTTGATCACATCGTGGCAACCGGAAATGCCATGGCAACGGCCTGGATCCATCTGAACCACGTCGACGCCCCCTGAGTGGATCAACCGATGATAGCCCTCGAGATTCCATTCGTCCTCGCCCGTCCCGACAGGGGTCGCCACGGCCGCGCGAAGGCGAGCATGTCCAGCCAAGTCCTCCGGTGATAGCGGTTGCTCGATCCACTTGAGTCGATACGGTTCAAGATCCCGAACGCGTTGGATCGCCGTAGGGACATCCCAGATCTTGCGCGCCCCCGGCGTATCCACCACGAGTTCGATATCATCGCCGACCAGCTGGCGGATCCGCCGGACAAGTTCGAGATCACGCTTTCGATCCTGTCCGAACACCGCGTCCGGGCGCATTCCCCACCCGCCTTTGACAATCCGATACCCTTGCTTGGCCATCCAGCCGAATTCATCGAGAGTCCAGTCCAGATCGTCCATGTCAAATATGATGGAGGCCATCGCGACGACCTTATCTCGCACCTGCCCACCCAACAAGCGAGACACAGGCATCCCCAGTGCCTTCCCCTTGATGTCCCACAGCGCCATATCGACGGCGCTGACCCCGAATGCCGCGATCCCTTCGGGACCATACCACCATATGCGGGAGAGCATTCTTTTCCAAAGTCGCTCGACATCGAGCGCATCCTCGCCAACCAGCAATGGGGCGTACCCGCGCTCAACGATGGTCTTCGTCGCCAGGGCGGATTCCGGGAACTGCGAAATGCATTCGCCCCATCCCACAAGGCCATCGTTGGTTTCTACCCGTGCGAGCGTCAGGTAACGCTCGATGCCTTTGTAATGCGGCTCTGGGTACGCCAAAGGAAACGCGCGAACATCTCGGATTGTTGTCGCGCCAGCGCCCAAACGACTCACCACCATGAAGTCTCCCAAGGTCTATCGTGCGTGCGCACGCGCGAGATCGGCAACTGCTAAGAACCCCGCCTTGGCTTCTATGAGGCGCGGGGAGGTATCCTCCCGAATAGAGTCATCCGTCTGCGCCGTCGCGAAACGCCAAGATCGCGCCGTCCCTCGCCGGGACCTGCCCCTGAGCGCCGCTGCCCGGCTCCCCGGCTCGCGAGGTCTGCCCCCAGAACGCCCATGGAAGTTGACAATATCATTGATAGATATCTTGACAAGACACAGGCGCATACATATACTATGTTCAGGGTTAGGCTCAGAGGTGAGCGGGCCTCGGATAGCGGGCCGCCACCGCGGGCCGGCTAAAGGCCGGGGGGCCTGGTGAGGCCCCAGGGGTTGGAGCGGTTGAAGAGGCTGGAACCGGATACACCGGTATACGTGATCAGCGTGGCCGCCGACCTGATCGGCGTGCACCCCCGCACGCTTCGCATCTACGAAGAGCGGGGACTCCTGTCACCGGTCCGGCGCAGGCGCATCCGGCTGTACTCGCAACGGGATATCAAGCGGGTGCGGTTGATCCGGTTCCTGACCGAGGAACGGGGCCTCAACCTCGCCGGGGTGCGGATGCTCCTCGAAATCCAGGAGCACTACCACGAGGAGCTCACGTGGGTCTTCGACGAGGGGGAGGGTG
>WNGC01001213.1_pt1 | contig 21044 bp, 23 predicted proteins | sample 5400051 | NCBI WGS metagenome assembly WNGC01 (sample SAMN13153368, study PRJNA577476) | soil metagenome | isolation source: 20 cm soil or saprolite under grassland replicate 2 | place: USA:California | collected 2016-06-15
AGTCCTTCGCCATGTCCAACGAGAACTTGATCGCGACGGGGTCTTCGACGCGGTCCGTCGTGAAGACGCGCATGTTCGCGTCATACATGTCTTCCGCCAGGAATTGGGTCGCGAAGAGCCGCGACCGCTTCGGATCGAAATCGCTGTACGGGAACATCATCACCGCATTTCCCGTCGCGAGGAAATTCAGGAGGGCGGTCAGGGGCACGTACACCTGCGCCTCGAACGGGACGTCGCCCCGCATCTCGAGCAAGACCGTCGAACCGCGAGCGACCCCGCCGCCCAGGAGGGCATCGAGGTCTCGGCTCCCCGTGGACATGTGGGTCTCCGTGTTGTGGACCGGGCGGAACTCCGCCGTCTCATCCGGGAGCTTGAAGTTGAACGGCTCCAGGTACTGGAACCGTCCTCCCGCAAGGGTGAACAGGTACTGGTCCTGACGGATGGGGACGCCGCGGAGCTTTCGAATCTCCAACTCTCGCAGCCGCCGGTCGTCGATCACCTTCTGACGGAGGATCAGGATCGCGTCCGCGAGCTGGTCCAGGGTCGTGTTCGCCTCCGAGTGTTCGCTCACCAGGATGAGACGAGCCCCCGTTTCCTCGAGGACGGCCATCAGAGACTGCTCCACCTTCATCCGCGCTTCCGCGGGGATGTAGTCCGAAATTCCCTCCCAGGAGTCGAGGACGACGAGCGGATTCTCCATGCTCGACAACAGGTCGTGGAGCCCGGAGATCACCTTGTGCCCGACGACGAACTGAGTCGGATCGAACTCGAGGGTCGAGAAAAACTGGACGTTCGGTTCCGCGGCCAATTTCGGGAAGAGGGCATGTTGAAATGAAAGCTTCTCTGGATACGTCCGTGTCGAAATATGGACAGAATCGCCTTCGGAGTGCAGGAGCGCCATGAGCTCCAAGGCGAGGTTGGTCTTGCCGGTGCCCGCGTCTCCTTTGACGAGGAGGATGTACCCCTTGCGGCGGAGCACCGCCTCCAATTCCGGCGGAACCGATCGCAACTGAGTCGTCGACTCGTTATTCTCAATCATCTACCGCGTCGACCTCCCGCAGCGCCTGAATACATGAACGAGGACCACTTAAAAGCTTGTAGTAACCTTGTGGTCACCCACCTCGCGCAAGCGGCTCGTCGGCCGCGGGAAGACGCACGGCCGGATGATTGCACTGAAATCGACCTGATTCAATGGAACTTATAAACCGGGGAGGGATTCCGAATAGGCATACAATGGGCATACCGTGGCGGAGCGCCGTTCTGTTCATCGTCGCGATCGCCGGAATCCTCTTCGCCGTGGCGAGCCGGAGCCTGGTCGTCCTCCAGGCCCTCACAATGGTCGCCTTTGCCATCCTGGGGGTGCTCGCGGTCGTCCTGGTCCGACGCGGCGCCCGTTCGATCCCCTCGGATCCGAGGCTTGCGCGCGTGGCCGATCGCCTTCGGGAGCTGCGTCGTCTCGCCGCCTCGGCCCGGCAGGACTCCCTAGAGCATCTGGACGGGGGCCGGCAGACGATCAACGTATATCCGTGGCCTGAAGAGGAGGACGTGGTGCGCGTGGAAGACCACTCCATGGCCCGCCGGCTCGCCCAGCGACTGGCGCCGCCGGCCCCGGACGCCGCCGTCGACGGCCGGCGTTCGGCCCACCACGAAACCTTCGCGGAACTGCTCCGCGAAGGGGAGGACCTTCGCGCCCTCGGGCGGCTCCTGAAGCTCGACCTGAACGCGTACGGGAGTCAACTCGCGAAGGGTCTCGCGGCCGCGCGGGCGGGGCGATTCGAGCAATGCGGTCTGTACCTGCAGGTGGCGAACGAACGGCTTCGGTTCCAGGTGCACGCGGCCCTCGCCGAGGAATTGCTCAGCCTTCGAACGCCCTCCTATGAACAACGTTGAGCGGCCTTCTTGTAGCCGTCGAGAGGCCGACGTTTTCGACGAACATCAACACCGTGAGGGACGGCCCGAAACGCAATTTCATGTGGGCGGGATTTCGGACGGTTCTCGGGAAAGACTGATTCCGTGCGGCCACATTCGACGCGGACGGCCTTCGCCGCCAGGGGTGACTTGCAAAGGGGCTGCGATTGACAGGACCTTCGGAATCGAAGGTATGAGTGGGGCTGTTATGGGTGCGACTTAGGTCCTCGTGCCGAGACCTCACGCAGCGAGTGGCCGGCGCGCTCGGACACGTCCACCCAGCCTCCTCTTTTTCTCGTCAAGGCTTGATTCGACGGCACCGATCTCGTCGTCCGACGAAGCGCCAAGTCGGGGCGAAGGCGCCGCTTAGCGGGGCTACGAACGGTTCGCGTAGGAAAAGTGTCCCGCGGTCAGGGCGAGGGTTCCGGCTGTGGAGTGAACGCGCCGCTGAGCCGCAGGTAGAGGAACACCGGCTCCCCCAACTTCGCCACGGTCTGCCCGTGGTCCGTGAGCGAATAGGCGACCCGCGGCGGCCGCGTGGGCTTCACGTCCCTCCGGATCAGGCCGGTCTCCTGCATCCGGGTGAGCTTGCTCGACAGGACGCGCGAACTGATCCGGCCGAGGCCCCGACGGATCTCCTGGAACCCGGCGGACTGGCGCATGTACAGGAGGGTGAGGATGTCCAGGGACCACTTGCCGAACACGGTGCGAGCGATCTCTCCGTTCGCGGCCGAGGGGTCGAACACGGCGGCGGAGCCGCCGTTCCAGCCGACGTCTCGGACGATCTCTCGGGAGAATCGGGAGCAGGTATCGACGAGATCGGAGAAGCGGCGCTCGAGTCTCTCCGCCTGCGAGTCCACGCGTGCCTCGGTCTGTTCGGGTCGTGCGAGCATCTATCGGACCAACATCCCTCACTGCGGGAATTGGATACTAAGCGCTATGTGATGACTTGTGTTCATCTTGATTATCGACGCCGCTCTTTGTTACCGAAAGGATACGGGGCCTACAAATCAGCGCGGGGCAAACCCCCGGAGGAATGGCACGACCGCCCCAGGGCCGTCCTATGACGCACGGAACGACCTATTCGCGGCGTCCTTTTGCGGCCACCCTGGGACTCGTCCTCGGCCTCGCTCTGGCGGCGCTCCTGCCGCTCCTCGTCGCACAGCCGGCCAAAGCCTCGAACGTCCCGGTCTTCCTCTTCGCGGATGCGACCGGTTGGGGGACTGCATCCCACGGGGAGACCAATCCCGGGCCTACCTTTGTCGTTTACCACAACGACCAGATCACCATGACGCTGACGAGCGACGACTTGCTCCCGCACGGATTTTTCATCGATTACAACAACAACGGGCTGCCTGATAACGGAGATTACATCTCGCCAAAGACATCGGCCACGGAGACCACCATCACGTTCTCCTTCCCCGCGGACGTCGTCGGCCAGTACACGTACGCTGATCAGGTCATCCCGCTGAACATCGGCACGTGGTCGACCCGCGATAACGGCGCTCCTTCGGCGACCATCCGTGCACCGTTGCCCGGGGCCTCGTGGACGGGCGGCAAGGCCCATGAGATCTCCTTCGACCTCACGGACCCCGACGGAGATCCGATGACGTACACGCTCACGTACAGCTACGGCGGGGGAGCGAGCCAATCAATCCGTGGTTCGACTCCGGCGAGTGGGAATCCGAACGTCGTCTCCTGGACGCCGACCGGATTCAATGCGACGGACACGGTCCTGCACCTGGATGTGCTCGATTCGCGGGGCGCACCGGCCCATGTGGACTCCGCTCTGTTTGAGGTGGACTCCACGCGTCCGACCATCCTGTCGTCCTCGCCCCTCTCTGACGCGGTGAGCGTGGATCGGAACACCCTGATCCAGGTGAATTGGTCCGAGGCGATGAACGAGGCGACGACCGGGGCCGCGAACGCGTTCGGAGTACGCGGCTCGGGAGGATCCTGGCTCACGGGCACGGTCTCCTGGTCGCCCGACGCGACGCAAGTCACCTTCCGACCATCGGGTACCCTGGCCGATGGGACCGACTACCAGGTCTACGTGAACAGCACCGCCACGGACCATTCCGATCCGGGCAACCCCTACGCCGGTTCCACATGGACGTTCTCGACGGGATCGACCGCGGACCGGACTCCACCGTCCATCCTCGCGATGGCCGCCGATCCGTCGGTCCAGGTGGTGAACGGGTTCGTGAACCTGACCACGGACGTGCAGGACAATGTAGGGATCCTCACCGTGACCGCGGCCGTCCGCGGACCGGCGTTCGACCAGAATCTCACGATGGTGCCCGCATCCGGGACGCGGTGGTACGTGAATCGGACCTACAGCGCGGTAGGCCACTACGCCTTCACGGTCTGGGCCACGGACAGCTCCGGGAACGTACGCTCGCAGACCGCGGGCTTCGACATGTCACCGCCGGGATCGGGGGGCGTCCCCGCTCCGCTGTACGTGAACGTGTCGATGACGGACGGGGTCGTCGATGTGACGTGGAGCCCGGTCTCGTCGCCGACGTTGGCCGGGTATTACGTCTATCGAGGGAATGGCACCGCGGGTCAGTACACGCGACTCACGATCACGCCGATCCCGAAGGCGGCACAGACCCTGTATCGCGACTCGAGCGTCCAGCCGGGGCATACCTATTTCTACACCGTGACATCTGTGAACACGACGGGCGCGGAATCCGGGTATGCGCAGGCGATCTCGGTGACGATCCCACCGTACACGACTCCTCCTCTCTTCGACCCGGTTCCATGGGCCGTCGCCGGGGTGACATTGGGCGTGATCTTGGGGGCTCTCTATGGCATGGTATGGCGACGCCGACCCGCGTGACGAGCGTGCCTCCTTCGAGGCGACGGGAGGCAGCCGTCTGTGGCCCTTCGTCCTGACCGTCTTCTTCGGCATCCTCTTCGCGGGGATCGCCGACCTGGCCTGGCTGACGGCGACCGGGACGACCGCGCCCTGGTTCACCTCGACGGTCTCGGGCCAAGTGTACACGGCGACGCTGTCGACGGCCACGATCGCGACCTTGATCCTGGCCTCCCTCGCGGCGAGCAAACTCACCCTGCTCGAGTCGAGGGCCCGGGCGGCCGTGGCCCGACAGGTCGAAGAAGGCGCGGCCAATCCGCGGATCCCGGTCGAGGCCCCCCGCTCGGTCGTCCTCGCCCCGAACCGGAACCCGCGGGCGGAGGGGCTCGATCAGATCCTCTCCGAACTCGAACGGTTCGCGGAGGGTCCCATGGTCGAGGTCCGGGACCGGCAGACCGGAGGCCCCATTCCGAGGTCCCTCCCCGAGTCAGGCCTGCGGCCGGTAGTGGCCGGGCAGGGGCGGGCGTTGCCGCGGGTGACCCGGGCCGCGCTCCGGCGGGCGCGCGGACTCGTCTGGCAGACCGTCGCCGGACCCTTGGCCGTGCTCCTCATCTTCATCTCCATCGCGGGTGCGATGCTACCCGGCTCCGGCGCGTTCGCCCAGACCCACTTCCAGCTCAATACGGGACTCATCCTCTTCCTCGGGTACGGCTGGCCCTTCCTCGTCGCGTGGTCCATCGCGGCCATCGCACTCCTGCACGTCCTGGTCCGGGCGGATTCGATAGAGAGTCTGGCTCCGGAGCCGATGTCCCGCGGGGATGGACCGAGCGACCGGTCCACACCGAGAGGGACCGCACTGTACGACCGGCGATAGTCCGGCCTGATCCCGGCATGCACGGGCGAAACCGTGAACAAGCCTGAAGCGAAACGCACCGGAATGCTTCCCCGTGGCGGTTTCATCGTCCAGATTACTCCGGGCCTTGAAGGGGGCCGCCGACAATTGTGTGCGAGAGCCTTCATTTGGGGCTCTCAACACGGTATACGAGAGGGGAACGAATGGGAGGAAAGACCGCGGAACTGGAACAGGATTGGCGGAGCTCGGAACGCTGGGCCGGCATCGTACGACCGTACGGTGCCGTGGACGTCGATCGGCTGCGCGGCTCGATCGGGATCCGGCACACGCTCGCGGAGCTCGGGGCCGAACGGCTCTGGGAGCTCCTGCGGACGGAAGACTACGTCCAGGCGCTCGGGGCCCTCACCGGGAACCAGGCGATCCAGCAGGTCCGCGCAGGACTCCGTGCGATTTACCTGAGCGGATGGCAGGTCGCGGCGGACGGCAACGACGCGGGTCAGATGTACCCCGATCTGAGCCTGTACCCGGCCGACAGCGTCCCGAACGTCGTGCGACGGATCAACAACGCACTGCGTCGGGAGGACGAGAAGCAGCACATGGCCGGCAAGGATGACATCCACTGGTTCGCGCCGATCGTGGCCGACGCGGAGGCCGGCTTCGGCGGATCGCTCCATGCGTTCGAGATCACAAAGGCGATGATCGAGGCCGGCGCGGCCGGAGTCCACTTCGAGGACCAGCTCGCCGCCGCGAAGAAGTGCGGACATCTCGGAGGCAAGGTGGTCGTCCCCACCGGGGAGTTCATCCAGAAACTCGTCGCGGCTCGCCTGGCTTCGGACGTCATGGGAGTGCCGACGGTCCTCGTCGCTCGGACGGACGCGAACAGTGCGCGCCTGGTGACGAGCGATGCAGACCCGAGGGACCGTGCGTTCCTCACGGGAGAGAGGACCGCGGAAGGGTTCTTCCGAATGGAGGGCGGACTCCCGGCGGCGATCGCTCGCGGTCTCGCGTACGCCCCATACGCGGACATGTTGTGGTGCGAGACGTCGTCGCCCGATCTCGAGGAGGCCCGTGCCTTCGCCGACGCCATCCACGCCCGTTTCCCGGGGAAGATCCTCGCCTACAACTGCTCTTCGTCCTTCAACTGGCGGAAAAAACTGGGTGCCTCGGCGATCGCGACCTTCCAGTCCGAACTCGCCCGAATGGGCTACCGCTTCCAATTCGTCACGCTCGCGGGGTTCCACACGTTGAACCTGTCCATGTTCGGGCTTGCGATGGATTACAAGGACCGCGGGATGTCCGCGTACGCGGAACTACAAGACAAGGAGTTCGCGGCCCGCGAGAGAGGGTATAGCGCGGTCGAGCACCAGGCATTCGTCGGGACGGAATACTTCGACGAAGTGGGCCAGGTGATCTCCGGTAGAACCTCGTCTACCCTCTCCATGGAAGGCTCGACGGAACGGGAGCAGGTGGCCATCGCACCGCAAACGAAGCGGGTTGCGCCCCCGTAAGCCCGCGGCTGTCCTCGTCGTCGCAACGGACGGATGGAGATCGTCTAGAGGTACTGCCCGAAACATCGCCACTGCGGGAGGGACGGACCCTCATCGAATGCGCACAGAGTGGGTCTGCTCCCGACCGGCGGAACGAGGTCTCGCTTCCCGTTCGCTGGATCCACAGACTCTGGAGGAAATGGCTCCAAAAGGCTTTCCCGAGCATCACAACTACACCGGCTAGCGATGCCGCACATCGTGATCATCGGGGACCGTGATTCCGGAAAGACCACGTTCCTCGCGCTCCTCTACGCGGCCCAGGTGAAATCCGGTGCCACGCGGGCGGATGATTTCCGGTTTCATGTGGACCTCGCATCGATGGAAGAAATCTCCGAGGTTTTTCAACAAATGATGTCGGGGAGTTTCCCGGATTCCGCCGCGAAGGAGGGCATCAGTGACATCAATTTCCATGTGGGCTACCGGAGATCCAAGCTCGGGATCCTGTCGCGACGGCGGTCGAAGGCCTGGAGTCCGGACACGTCCGCCTCCTTGCACTTCGTTCTCCTGAGGAATCTGGACGCCGAGATGGCTCGATTTCGCAGCGGGAGTTCTCTCGCGAACGCGAACCTCAGGGACGTGCTCGAGAGCGATGCCATGGTCATCCTGGTGGACAGCACAAAGCTCGCCGCCGTCGGTGAAGAGAATCCGCACGGCACGATGAGCAACTACGACGGAGCCGTGGAATCGCTCTTGACGGCCTTGCAGAGGTCACGAGCGAGTGGCGCTCCGAAGCGCTTCCATCCGATCTTCCTTTTCTCCAAGTTTGACTCCGTCAACAAGGAAGCGCTCCGACGGGCGAAGATCGAAGACGCGCCACCGAGCGTCCGAGAGACGACCCGGAGAGCGACCTACGCCCGCGCGCTCCTGGACACGCATCTGCCGAAGACGATCGCGAAGATCACCGACCGCGAGGTTCAAGGAGTGCGATTCGCCACGCCCTCGTACTTCTTCAGCCGCGTGGCGACCGAAGCCGCGACGAGGGACCGGAGGGAGGGGGTTCGGCTCCGTCGCGGAGAAGATGGCGGCTGGGAACTCGACTATTCTGCCGACGAGTACCTCGCCCTGCTCGAGCGCCTGCGGACGATCGCCACCGAGGCGGGAGACTGACCCGTTCCTCCAGGGCCGGTGCTTCCCGCGGATGATAACGTTGTGATTAGGATTAAGTACGGTTGGGGGGTGATGCACAGAACATGCCCTGCGCACTACTCGGAGACCGCGCCTCAGGGAAGACGACCTTCCTGGGATTGCTCTATTCGGCCCAGGTCAAGTACGGTACCGGCGTGCAGGATGACTTCCGATTCCACGCGCCGATCGGATCCTTGAACCTGATGTCCGCGGTGTACGAAGGAATGAAGGATGGTCGGTTCCCAAGCGCGACGCTGAAGGAGGAAATCACCGAGCTCGGTTTCATCTTCGGTTATCTTCGCAAAGTGGTCGGCAAACTGCCCTACTACATCCGGCAACAGAACTGGGCGCGCCCGTTCTCCACCCTCCGATTTTCCGCCTACGATGTGTCGGGCGAAGACATCGAGGAGTTCATCGAGACCGGGATCGCTTCGAGGCCGTTGATCCAACAGCTTCTGAAAAGCGTCGTCGTCGTGGTCTTGGTCGACTGCAGCAAGATGACGACCGACATCGACACGCCGGCGTACAAGAAGATGCTCCGGTACGATAGCACGGTCGCGAAACTGCTCGTCGCCTTCCAGACGTACAAGAGGCAGGAGTATGACCGGCTGAAGGATTCGGGGGTCAAGGCCGACGCGCCGAGAATCTACCCCGCCTTTGTCCTCTCCAAGTTCGACACCCTCAAGGACGACGTCCTCGCTCGATTGGGCCTCCACCGCGGATTCCCCGAGAACAAGCGCGCACGAAAGGATTACGCAGAGGCCTTGCTTCGAGTCTTCGTCCCGCAAACCCTGTCCCAGATCCGAGGCGGCAAGATCGCCGGGGTCAGCATGGACAAGGCCGCGTACTTCCTGAGCTGGGTCCGAACGGAACAGCATGAAGGCATGGAGCCGGTCGGGCAATCGAAGATCGTCCGGACCGGGTTTGCGCCGGAAGGTGGCGGCGAGCCCGATTTCTCGTACGACGAGTACGTCGAGTTCATCGAGCACTTCCGAGACATCGCCCACAAGATCCCCGACGAGGTCCTCGAGGCGGAGAAGTTCCAGGCCCAGGCCCTGGCTCGGGCAGCGTAGCGGGCGACACCATGGGAACCGCGGAATCCCGGCATGCATCCACGGACGGTGCGTTCGTGGTCTTCGACCACTGGCTGTACGGCGCGGTCCCGGGGACCGGGTACACGACGAAGGCCGTCTCGAAGGGCCTCGACGCGGGCTTGTATGACCAATACCTTCGCGGGCACTACACGCCGATCCGCGCGGCCACCGCGCAATCGTACGAGGACCCGATCGATCTGCACATGATCCACCCCGTCCACGGCGGGCGCGAGATCCTCCTGTCCCGGATCACCCGGGGACCGCCCGACGAGGCGGGGAGGCCGACGTTCGCAAATCACACGGTCGTCGGGCACACGGAACCGCTCCGATCGGGCCGGATCACGCTCGACTCGGTCTTCCGTGCCATGGGCGAGCTCGAACGAAAGGAGCCCGACCTCATGGGAGAGATGGCGCCCCTCGAAGTCCCCACCCGATCCGAAGAGGACCGCCAGGTTCCCTTCGGCCTCGGAATCCATCGGCATCTCACCTTCCCCGCCCTCGAGACGCTCGCGACCCGGATCATGGCCGATGCGACGAGCCGGACCCTCCTCTTGTGCCGAAATACGACACCCGAGGCACGCAACACGACCCTCAACTTCGTCTTCGAACTCCTGTGCTGGGGATGCGGACTCCCGATCATGACGGCCATCAGCGAAACGCCCCGGTCCTCCGCGATGAACTTCTTCAACTTAGTCGTCGCACCGCGGGGCGTCCGCGCAGACTCAAGCTGGGCCATTCTAGAAAGCGCCCTCGCCGAGCCCGTGCTGCCGCGCGTCATGGACCGCGACGACGTGTATCAAAGGCTGACCGATATCGTGCGTCAGTCGCCCGGTTTGCCCTTGGCGCGATAGGTCGTGACTCCGCCGGTTCCTTTCTCGCGGAGGACGGTCCAACCGTGGCCGACGTCCCACTCGCCCTCTCGGCCCTCGAGATCCTGATCGAGGTGATCGAGTTCCGCCTCCAGATAGTCGCCGTCCGTTTCCACGTCGGGCACAAGGCTCCCTTTGGAAAGGAGTTCGCACAAAAGCACAAGGCTGCTAGGCCTTCCTTTCCAATGGACCCCAAGGAAGAATTTCCTCGCAGCGCCGTCGGTCAAGATGAGTTCTCTCAGAGAGAGGTACGATTCCCGATCGCGAGCATTCTCGCGGGGCGGCGGGTCGAGCTTCCCCTTGCGTTTCGCGAGATCTCGGAGAAGCATGGCCCAGTCCTTTTTCGTGATTCCGTCCCGTTCCCATGGGGAGATCAGATCGGCGCCCACGCTCGCCGCGTCCGCGTTCTCCGATTTCTTGGAGGAGCGGGCGTTCGCCTGAATCAGATCGTAGGTGGCTCCGTCCTCCTGGTTCCTGGCCGGCACGATGCGGATCGACAACGAGCTCATGCCCGGGTGGAAGCGGGGATCGATCACGGTGAGGAGGTTCGCCGTCTCCTGGGGGAACAGCTCCGTCAGGGTGATGTTCACCTCGGTCGTGCCGTTGCGTCGGGCCAGGGCGCTCAGCCGCTCGAGCGGGAGCGAACTGTCCCCGTGTCGTGGGCCGTTGGCCAAGTCGTCGAGATAGGCTTGCGCGACTTGCTGGGTGAAGCGCGGGCGCTTGGAGCCAAGGGAAAACTGGACCGCCTTCGCCATCATCCTCGAGCCGCGAAAGAGGCCCGTGACCCCGGCACGGAGGAAGGCCATGGTCCCGGCCGCGTCCACACATTGACCGATGAGGCCGGCCAGCCGGATCGAGAGCTTTCGACTCAACCTTCCGCCCGGGACTCTCGACTCGTGGAACATGCCGCCCCACCGAAGAGGCGCGGTCTCCGTCCATGTCTGATCCGCCGGACTGCGACGAAACCAGTCGAGCGTCTTGTCGCGAAGGATTCCGCTGACGAGGATCGGGTCTTCGGTCTCGGCGCGAACCCGAGGCAAGAGCGCCTCCGCCGCTCGCACGACTTGGTGCAAGATGCGCTTGTCACCCCGCGCCTGCTCTAGGACGGCGCGCAGGTTGATCGAGTTGACGGCCTCGAGGTCGAACTTTTCCTCGGGGTTCATTTGGAGGAACGCTTCGAGGGCCGGCGGTTCGGAGCGCGAGGTCCCCAGGGCCTTCGCGGTCCGCTTGGCGCCGACCGCCGTCTTGCTGACTTCCTCGGACGCGGGGGGAAGGAGGGCCATGAGCACCGCTGGTGGCACGAAAGGCTTCTCGACCAACCAGTCATCTACTCAGCCGCTCCAGGTTCGATAAACCCGTCGCTGGCGATTATCGCCCGTGATAGGCACCTGTGTCAAGCCCCCTTCCGTCCTATGTACGACCACCAGAAAGCAAGGTCCGACACACGCACGACAGCGCGGTGAGGACCATCCGGCAGAGGAGCGCACGGCGGCCCCTCGGATTGAATTGAGGACGAGCGGGATGCTCCCGGCAGAGTGCCCGCTGACACGTTTCGGCTAGGGGCAGTTGCAGTCAGCCTTTCTCGGCCTTTTCGAGCGCGGCGATCAAAGGAGCAAGTCCCGGATAGCCATCGTATCGAGCGCCGCTAATGAAGAACGTCGGGGTTCCGTTGACACCGCTCTTGACGCCACTCATGAAGTCGTCCCGAACGCGGCCCAGATGGACATGCTGAGCCACCTCCTGCTCGAGGCGCTTCACGTCCAGCTTGAGTTTCTTCCCGTAGTCGGCGAAGAATCCGTGATCTCCTAGGGATGCCTGGTTCTCGTAGAGAAAGTCGTGCATCTCCCAGAACCTCCCCTGGGCGGCGGCCGCCTCCGCCGTTTCCGCGGCCCACTCCGCTTGCGGGTGGGAGGTCGTGATGGGGAAGTTTCTGAAGACGAACCGCAGCTTCGTTCCGAGTTGCTTCTGGACCTTCTTCACGATCGGGTAGGCCGCCCCACAGTAGGGACACTGGTAGTCCCCGTACTCGACGAGCACCATTCGAGCATCGGACGGCCCTTCGCTGTGGTCCCGTTCTCCGACGGGCAGAGTCAGTCTCGGTGGTTGGTAATCCTGCTTCGCCATGGTCAGTCGCTTTAGCCGGGTGATTGGAGTTTCTCCAGTGCGGAAAGAATGCCGTCAGCCCCCGGATTGACACCATCCGGCGAGAGGTAGCTCCAACGGATTATCCCCTTCGGATCGATCACGAACAGTGCCCGCGCCGACTCGCCGTTGCGTTCGGTGAAGACCCCGTACGTCCGGGAGATGGCCCCCTTCGGGTCGAAGTCGGAGAGGAGGGGGAAGTTCAGATTGCGATCTTTTGAAAATGCCAGATGACTCCAGACTCCGTCGACGGAGACTCCGAGGAGTTCAGCGTCGAACTTCCTGAATTCGGACATCAGCTGCGCGTAGAGTCCGAGTTGGTCGCTGCACACGGGGCTCCAATCCGCGGGATAGAAACAAAGCACCACCGGCCTGCCAAGAAAATCCCGGAGAGAGACGTGCTGATCTGGCGTCGTCTTGAGGGTGAAGTTCGGCGCCTTCGTGCCGGGCTTTAACGGCGAGACCTTTTGGTTTTTCGTCTGGAACTCTTTCATCGTAACGTTTGACCTTCATCGCCGACCGCTAGGGGGTCGTCAATTGCGTACCTGGCTCGGCTCCTTAACATCTTCGGCGACGTAAAGGGTTTTGGTCGAACCCGGCCCACTCAATCCGCCGTCTGGTGCACGGCCTCCTCGATGAGTTTCACGAATCCGGTCGCATAGTGGGTGATTCCTCCCGCATGGCTCGCCGCAGGAAACACGATGGTCGTCGCCCCCGCCCGCTGCGCCATGAAGAGTTCCTCCGCCGGATCGATCATCAAGTCCTTCCCTGAGATGGCGTACCACGACGGCAGCGTATGCCACGCGACCGGCCCAGACGGGGTCGGGGCGATGGAGAAGTTGAGCGGGATCTGTTCCGCGTTCAGGGTCGCCTCGAGGTTCGGGTTGAGGTCCTGACAGAAGAACGGCGCGAAAAAGGCGGGGTCAATGAAGGCGGGTGATGCGAAAGGCGTCCCCGTCCAGATGATGTGGTTGAACGCCTCGGAGGTGTGGAAGCCCGCGCCGAGGCTGAAGATCGATTCACCCTGCTCGGGGACGAACGCTGCGGTGAAAACAAGGCCGAGCACGTCGGACCGGCCGTACGCCGCGTTCGAGATCACGATCCCACCGTAGGAGTGTCCAACGAGGATCTTCGGGCCCGAGATGCCGTCAAGCACCGCGCGGACGATTGCGACGTCCCCCGCTATCGACAACAGGCCGAGCGTCGGGGTCACGGTCGTGAACCCGTCCTTCTGGAGCCCTGCGACAACCATGTCCCAGCCAAGCGGCGAGGCCCAGGCGCCGTGGACGAGGATGATCGTGGGCCTGGTCTCGGAATTGTTCGCACGCGCGGTCGCCGGCAAGACCGAAACGATTAGTATCACCGCGATGACGATCATGAGTCGAAGCAACCGCGGCCCTACGGAACCGCGAGCGGGGCGTTGGGCGGGTCGAGCGAATGAGGCGTTCATACAAAACCTTCGAGGGGCCCGATCGAATCGCGTCTATAAAGGTGAGACCGACAGGGACTACATAGACGGCAGCTGGCGCGTTCGAAACTTGATGAAGGCTCTGCAAACCCACGAAGTATCTCTTGCCGGGTGCCGACGAAGCGAGTTCCGATACGGCACCTGAGGGACGACGAACCATAAGCGTGCGATAAAATAGCATGCTCCCGGCGGGATTCGAACCCGCGTCTGAGGCTCGAAAGGCCCCGATCCTTGACCGGACTAGACTACGGGAGCGGAACGGCCGGTTAGCGGCGTAGGCCATAAATGCTTTTGGAACTCGCTTCCTCGGAGGGCGGCCAACGGAAACTAGATGGTGCTCTCTGTCCTCGACGACCGGGATGCCACGAACCCGGCCGAGCATCACGGAGCTTGCGTTCCTCGTCTGCGGGGTCCTCATCGTCCTCGTCGGATGGATCGCGGACTTCCTCGGCCTCTTCGAGATCGCATCGCAGCCCAGCGGGCACGGGTCTTCGACCACGTTCCCCCTCCGGCTCTTCATGACGATGTTCGGGGTCGCCTTCTCGACGATCGGTGTCGGATTCGAGAACTTTCCCCAGATCCTCCTGGGCGGCGATCGGGCGAAGCGATTCATCGTCGCGTTGCTGTTCCTGGCGGACGGCTCGTTGCATTTGTATGCGTTCAACGACCACCTCGGCGATCCGTTCTCGGCGGCCTTCTTTGCATTCTTCTCCGCGGTTCAGATCGCGGCCGCTTTTGTGATCCCGTACACGAAGTACCGACTCGAATCCCTGTGGCTGGCCATCACGGTGTTTCTGATCCTCGCCTACATCGTCACCCGGACGATGGCGATATGGCCCATCGGGTTCGTGGAAGAGGTGGAACCTCTGGGGATCGTCTCGAAACTGGTCGAACTCGTCACGGTCCTTGTCCTCGTATCGCTCCTTCAATCGGACCGGGCGTCCCGGCGGCAGCCCGCGACGGTCGCTTCGCCGTCGGACCGATAATACACTAGATCTCCGCTGCGACTTCCTTTGCGAGGAGTCGGTATTCCTGCTCCTTCATGGCCGCCGGATTCGCCGAGATCAGGAGGTACGAGTCGTTCAGCGTAATCTTCTCGTTCACCTTCTGCAGGAACCGCATGATCGACGCAAACCCGTTCTGCGAGATCATGTACTCGAGGCCTTCGAGGACGACCGCCGCGTTCCCGCCATCCGAGGCGAAGTCCGAGATGGCCGTGGCGATGTCGACGAGGGCGCTCGGCTCCGCGACCGCCATCCCTTTCGCGGTGCCACCGGCGGATTTAGAAAGCCAGATGAATCCGGCGCCTTCGATCGCATACCGGGATCGCAAATCATCCGGATGGATGCGGGTGATGCAGAGCCCGCGTGCGTTCGTCTGGAGGAGATCGGAGAACAGCGAGAACACGCGCTCCGCCTTCGGCTCGCGAACGAGGTACACGCCACGGCGGCCGATGTCGTTCCGCGCGGAGAGCTCGCCCCCGCCGACGACCGGGATGCCCTCGTCCTCGATGAGGCGGCTTTCCATGGCCTCGACGTCGCGGAACAGGACCGCCAACTTCGACTTCGCGAGCACGCCCAGTTCCGTGGACGAATACCCGCGGGTGGTGAGGGAGCCAATTTCCCGCCACGCGGACTTGAGACCTTCCTCATAGCCTTTCAGAAAGGCCTTGCGCTTCTCGTCGTCGCCCATCCCTGTGCGGCATAAGGCCCGGACGTCCGTATAGAGATTTCGTGGGATTCTCCCATGGGACCGAGGAGGCCACGTCGTGGGATTCTCCCATGGGACCGAGGAGGCCACGCGCGAACCGGACGACCTCAGGTCGCGGCAGGAACCGGCCTGCGGTTGAGACGCATAATCGTCATGCCCAACGCCGTGAGGACCATCATGAGCCCGACGACAAACGGGACCGCGGGCTGAAGCCACATCTCGAAGGAGTATCCTCCCGGCGAATAGCCCCGGGCATAGAACGCGAGGCCCGTGACCAGCGTCGGCCCGAAGAAGGCCATGATCGTGAGGCCGATCCAGAACAGGTAGGTCACCTCGGTGGCGGGTTTCGTCCGGGCCCAAAAGTTCCAGATGACCATGATTGCCGCGGCCGCGACGGCCAAGACCTCGCCTGCGACGATCGGAGCCAGGCCGAGTTGCATATCCCAGAAGCCAAGGGCACTAATGCTCTGCCATAGTAGCCAGCTCGTGTAGAGTCGATCGAAAAGCACGTACGCAAATTGCGCCGTGAGATACACACCGGCCCAGAACAGGACTTTCCGACCTGGATTCGAAATCATCCGAGCGTCCCTCGGTTTGCAAGCCGCGTTCGGATTTTTAAGGGTTTTGTAAGCACGAGGTGGATTCTTAAACGAGCCGCACGGCGAGCCCCGAACCGATTGGCCAGGTCATGGTGGCAGGACCCTGTCTACCCGATGTACCCGAGGTCTTCGCGCTTGTCTGGCGTCTCGGGGGCGGCTTCGATGTCCTTCAGCTTCGACGTGATCTGATCAATCTGTTTCGCCTTGTTCTCGAGCTCGCTGAAGGAGATCTCGAGTCCGAGGTATTTCGTGAGGACGTCCAGGACGGCCTGCGCGCTCTTGGGATCGACGAAGTAACCGGACGTCTCCCCCATCAGGCAGACGGCGTGCATGTCGTAGAGCCGCCCGAGACCGAGGAGCAGTCCGCTCGCGCCGACAATCCCAGCGCCCGGTTCCCCGCGGGAGAACACGACGCCATACTTCTCCATCTCCTTCACGAGTTCCGTGCCCGTCGCGGCTCCGAGGACCCGCGGTTTCGTCACCATGCGGCCCATGCCGTACCCGCCAAGCGTGAAGATTCGGCGCACGCCGAGTTTCTTGAGTTCCTGCAGGATGAAGTCGCTGAGCTCGTACTGGCCTTCCGGCGTCAGGCCCTGATAGTCACCCGTCAGGAGGACGATGTCCTTTCCGGGACCTCTCTTCACGAAGTGCATCTCGTTGTTCACGAGCTTCACCTGACCATCGTCCTGGACGAGGACCTGGGGCGGGAAGTACTTCGAGAAGATCTCCGCGAACTTCACCGCCTTCAGCTCGTCCTTCAGGTGTTCTGCCGCGAGCTTGCCGACGTTCCCGATGCCGGGGAGGCCTTCGATGAAGATCGGGTCGTCCAACTTCGGATGGTCCGTGTACCGGATCGTGATGTTGTCCATGGACTCTCATCTCTCCAGTTCGTGGACCCGCTTAAGTTTGCGCCTGTACGCCCCATAGCGGTCCTCGGGGGAATACCGTGGAGGCATCGGGCTCCCCGTCGCACGACCGCAGTTCGGGCAGAGGTCCTTCAGGGAGTACCGGCCGCACGCGGTGCACTTCTTGAGGATCGAGCGCATCGCCTCAGTCCTTCCGGTGGAATTTCGCTTCGCCGCCTTTCGCGGTCAAGACCTTGATCACACGGGCGGCCGCCTTCTGGATCTCCTCTTCCGCGGTCTTGTAGTCGGGCGCCTTCACGACGAGCCGGTATCGCGGCGCTCCGATGTATTGCACCTTCACGGATAGGCCGTCCGATTCCATCGCGGCCTTCGCGAGCGCCTCCTTGATGTGGATCGCTCCGTCCGGGCAGAAGTCGGTCGCTTCGACGTAGCCGTCGATCGTCACGTGCGGCGGTATGATGTTCTCCCGCGCGACCTCGATGAAGGTCTTCACCCAAGGGCCCTTGAAGCCCTCGCCCTCGAGGGCGTGCTCGTCCATCACGCTCTCCTCGAACGCGCGGTACAAGGTGCCGAACGAATCGAGGATGTCGTACCCGAACTCCTGCCAGCACTCATCGACCGTCTTGCCGAGACGCTGGGCCACGATTCCCAGGAGGTTCTCCGCCTTCTGCTCGTTCTTCCATTCCTGGATCTTCTCGCGGCGCTGGTGTTCGTTGACCGCCTTCAGCGAAAGGTCGATGTGTCCCTTCTCTTTGTCGACCTTCAGGACCTTGCAGACGACCTTCTGGCCTTCGCGGACGTAGTCCCGGATGTACTTGATCCAACCGGAGGAGACCTCCGCGATATGGATGAAGCCCTCCTTGCTCTCGTACTCGTCCAGGGTCACGAACGCGCCGAAGTTCTTCACGTTCGCCACGGTGCACACGACGAGATCGCCCTCGTCGGGCCAGTCGTAGCCGCGCGCGGCGGCCGTCTTCGCCTCCGCCATCTACTCGAGGACCCCCAGGATCTCGCCTCGGATCGCGGCCTTCCCGCCCGTCGGCTTCGCGACCGTGGCGCCGCAGACCGGACACAGGACCACGCTCGCGGCGCGGTCGAAGACGATCTGCTCGTTGCCGCAATCCTCGCACTTGACCCGGAGGAACTGGCTCGTGGGTTTCGGGATCACTTGTGCACCTCCACGAGCTCGAACTTCTTCGCCCGGATCCCGGGCCGCTGGTGGGCCTTGTGACACTCGCGGCAGCGGAACCGCAGATGGATCCGTTTCGTCGGTTTCTCGCGGCCCTCGGGCTTCGGACGCGGGAAGCCGCCGTACCCGGCGGTCACGCGCCGAAATCGCCTCTGCCCCGCCCGGAGCTCGGACCGCGGACGGTTCTTGACCCGCTCCACTTCGAGCTCTCTGTGCTGGTTGCAGAAAGGACAATAACCGCGGATACGCTGAGGCATCTTCATGGAGGCCGACCGGGCGTCGTAACAGAGAAGAACCTGTATTAAAGGGTTGCTGGGTTCGCCGGTGCGGGCGAATCGGACCCGGTCGAACGACGCGAACCGACCGTCCCCGGGCCCGCGAAGGCCTCTGAATTCCGTTTCGCATCTTGCCGTGCGTCTTCAATCGGAAGAAATATATATTGTTAAATTAATAATTGGCGGGGAGATACAAACGAGCCGGGAGGTCCGCCTGAGTCGACGAGACGAAACCCTGGTGGACCTGCTCATCGAGACCGGCCTTTCACGGAACATCGCCAAGACCCTTGTCTTCCTGTCGAAGCGGGAAGAGACGACGTCGGTGGAGATCGAGAAGGCGACCGGACTCCGCCAGCCCGAGGTCAGCATCGCGATGCAGGAACTGCGTCGTCGCCGATGGGTCGACAAGCGCGACATCAAGAAGGAAGGCAAGGGCCGGCCCGTCCATTCGTATCGCCTGAGTGTCCCGTGGTCCGAGATCCTCGCGCACATCGATCGCGAGGAACAGGCGAAGATCGATCGGATCGAAGCGAACCGCAAGAAGCTCAAGACGTTCGCGTAGGCTTCCGCGCGGCCCGCAGGGTGCGAACTCCCTTTTCGGTGCCGACCAGGACGGTGTCGGCCATCTTCAGGAACAGGCCGTGGCCCACGACGCCCGGGATGCCCATGATCTGGGTCGCCGTCTTCGCGGGGGAAGGGAGGGAACGGAACCGTGCGTCCACGATGTGGTTCCCGTTGTCCGTCCGAAAGCTTTCTCCGTCCTTGCGCCGAAGTTCGACCGTCGCTCCGAGCGTCTCCAAGGCGTCCGCGGCGAAGCGCCATCCGAACGGATGCACTTCGACGGGGACCGGGGCCTTCGATCCGAGGCGTGACACGAGCTTGGATTCGTCCACGATCACGACGAACCTCTTCGAGGCGGCGGCGACGATCTTCTCGCGGAACAGCGCGCCGCCCAATCCCTTGATCAGATCGAGTTTCGGATCCACCTCGTCGGCTCCGTCGACACAGAGGTCCGGACGCGTCCGGTCTTCGAGCGATGTGAGCGGGATCCCGAGCTCCTTGGCCGCCTCGGCGGTCGCAAAGGACGTCGGCACGCCCCTCAGGTCCATGCCCCGTTGGACGAGCCGGGCGACGCCGTCGAGGAAATGCCGCGCCGTCGAACCGGTCCCCAGACCGAGGACCATGCCCGGTTTCACCAGGGCGAGCGCGGCCTCCGCGGCCTTCCGTTTCTGGTCTTCGGAGGAAGCCAACTCACGCCCTCCGCCGGAGTTCTTCGACCAGTTCCACCAGGCCGTCGATCACGAGGTCGTCGAGTTTCTGTCCGAGCGCCTTGGAGGCTTTCGCCGGATCTCCCGTGACCCCGGACCAATACTTCCTCGGGTCGTCGACGACCGCGTACGGCGGGATCCCATTCTTCCCAGCGGGGGCGCGTCCTTTCACGAGGTCCGGATTCGCCGTCAAGATGCGGGACGTCTCACCGGCGCCCGCGTGGCCGTCCCCTTCCGGGAGGATCCCCTGCGAGGCGTAGATCAAGTCGTAATCGGAGAGGACCGTCGCCTTCAGTCCTGTCTTCCGGTCCACGACCTCTTGGGCCGCCGCACGGAGGGCCATCATGTGTTCCCGCCCCGCATGACCGCTCACGACCATCACGCGGCGAACGCCGTTCCGCACGAAGTCGTCGAGGACATCGCGGACAAACGCCTTGAGCGAATCGACGGACACGCTCACGGTACCGGGATAGGGCCGCGTGGTCGTGCAGACCCCATACGGAATGGAAGGCGCGACGAACGCACCGGTCCGCCGGGCGACCTCGTCGAGGACATGGAGCGGCTGAATCATGTCCGCCCCGAGCGGCAGGTGCGGACCGTGTTCCTCCAGGGCACCGACCGGGACGATCACGATGGGATCCGTCCGAGCCACTTTTGCGAATTCCTCGGAGGTCATGTCGGCGACGTGCACGCGGGCGAATCGACCCGAGGGCCATAAATCGTTCGCGACTTGTGGTCGAACATCAACCTTGAATAAGGTTAACTTGTCCTCTCCGAATCCTTTTCGCGGGGATGGCCGTTGCATCGACCGTGCGGGTCGCGGCGCTTTTCTCCGGTGGTAAGGATTCCACGTATGCCGCGTATGCCGCAGTCCAACGCGGATGGGAGCTCACGCATCTCCTCTCGATCCTTCCGGAGGACCGCGAGTCGATGCTCTTCCACGTTCCGAATTTGCACATGACCGCACTCCTCGCCGAGGCGATGCAGCGTCCCCTGATTTCGGAGGAAGCGGACAAGGGAGAGGAAGGCGAACTGGATGCCTTGCGGCGGATCTTCCGACGCGTCGATGTGCACGGTATCGTGGTCGGAGCGATCGCGTCCGACTACCAGCACGAACGGGTGAATCGAGTCGCGGAGGAGACGGGCCTGCGGGTCTTCGCCCCCCTCTGGCGACACAATCCGCGGCGACTAATCCGCGATTACCTCGAGGCCGGTCTCGACATCGTTTTCTCCAGCGTCTCGGCCGAAGGCCTTGACGCGAGTTGGCTCGGTCGCCGTTGGGACGCATCGACGATCGAGGACCTCCTCCGTCT
>WNGC01002071.1_pt1 | contig 21036 bp, 20 predicted proteins | sample 5400051 | NCBI WGS metagenome assembly WNGC01 (sample SAMN13153368, study PRJNA577476) | soil metagenome | isolation source: 20 cm soil or saprolite under grassland replicate 2 | place: USA:California | collected 2016-06-15
TTCGCGAACGAGGAACGCACGCTCCCGGCGATCGCCGCGCCGAGATCGGCATCCGCGAAAATGATGTTCGGATTTTTGCCGCCAAGCTCGAGCGAGACCTTCTTGAACAACGGCGCACCCGCTTCCGCAACTTTCTTGCCCGTTGCCGTGCCGCCGGTAAACGAGATTGTGCCAATCTTCGGGTGCGCGGTGATAGCAGCGCCGACGTTTGGGCCAGTGCCGTGCACGATGTTGAGCACGCCATTTGGCAGACCGGCTTCACGGGCGATCTCGCATAGCATGTAAGCCGTCATCGGCGTCAGCTCACTTGGCTTGGCAATGGCGGTGTTGCCGACTGCGAGCGCGGGCGCGATTTTCCAGCTCAACAAATACAGAGGCAAATTCCACGGCGAGATCAGCCCGGCGATGCCGCGCGGCTGACGTAACGTGTAATTGAACGCGACATTGTCCGTGATGTGCGCTTCAGATTCAGTGTGCAAAATCGCAGTCGCGAAGAATCGGAAGTTGGCGATCGCGCGCGGAATATCCAATGAACGCGCCAGCGAAATGGGCTTACCGGTATCGATTGACTCAGCGCGCGCAAACTTCTCCAGGTCGCGTTCGATCAAATCAGCGATAGCTAGCAGAAACCGCGAGCGATTGGCTGTCGGTTTCTTTGACCAGTCGCAAAATGCTTTCTCAGCTGCAGCGACCGCAAGATCGACATCGCGCGCGTCGCTATCTGCGACCTCCGAATACGGTTTACCTGTCGCCGGCTCGATGTTGTCGAGATATTTCCCGCCGATCGGCTCGACAAATTGGCCATCGATAAAGCTTTGGATTTGCACTGATTCCGTGCGCACTGCTTAGCATTGTAGCCGCCGAACGCCTGGCGCTCAATGAGGACCTAGAGAAACAAAGGGAATAGCGAGAGATGTCTCGACTTCGCTCGACATGACAAGAAGCTGACCGACTCGCAAATCTGCCCGATGAAGTTGCGGATTTGGAGCGGCTCGGCGCGCATGGTGCGGAGAAAGGTTAAATGTTCGTTTCCCGAAATTCAACGTTCAATGAGGAAAAATTGTTCTGGCTATTGATATCACGTCGATGTAAAAGACTCCCCCCAGAAACACCCCTATGAAAAAATCTTCGCTGTTGCTTGCTGCCCTCGTTCTGTCTCTTCTGACCTTTGCCTTCGGAACGAATCACGGATTCAACGAGGCATTTGGCCCGCTGTTTCACCCTGCTCCCAACATTCCGCCGCTTGTAGGCCCGAGGCAGGGACTCGATTCGCTTCACCGTTGGAACGTGGTCGCCATTAATGCCACTGGTCTCGATCATACTCCAGTCGCTCCCGGCGAGAACCGTGTTTTCGGAGAACAGCTCGGCCCCGGGCGTTCCAGCCGGGCGATGGCGATTGTCCACGTCGCAATGTTCGACGCGCTTGATGCAATCGTCGGCGGTTACACTAGTTACACCGGGACGCATGCCGCGCCGGGCCCGATTTCAGTGGACGCCGCGATCAGCCAAGCCGCGCGCGACACATTGGCGGCGTTGTTCCCATCGCAAACAGCGACTTTTAATTCTTACCTGGCAGAAGATTTGGCTGTCATCAGAAACCCGCTGCAAAGAGCAAACGGAATCGATTTGGGGCAGCGCACGGCTGCAGCTCTCCTGGCCATGCGCCTCAATGATGGTTCGCAATTCCCCGAGCCACGCGTTGGAGTCGATTATTTTCCGAGCGATCTGCCCGGCCACTGGCGGCAGGATCCGGTCAGTTTGATTCCGCTCGCGCTGGGGGCGCACTGGGGTCAGTGCATACCGTTCGTTGTGACATCGCCGAGTCAATTTCGCGCGCCGCCTCCGCCTGATATGACAAGCTCTGATTACACGGCTGCATACAACGAAGCGAAAAACCTGGGCGGCGCCACGGGATCCCAACGGACGGAAGAACAGACGTTTATCGCCATTTTCTGGGCATATGACGGCACGCCAAGCCTGTGCGCGCCTCCGAGGCTCTACAACCAGATCACTGTGCAAATCGCTGATCAGAGGAGATTGAGCGCTATTCAATTCGCACGCATGCTGGCCTTGGCAAACGTAGCCATGGCCGATGCCGGAATGACGGTTTGGGAATCGAAATACTACTACGATTTCTGGCGTCCTATTCTGGGCATTCGCGAATCGGACCCGGGAACTGGTCCTACCGGTCTTGGCGATGGCAATCCCTACACAATTGGCGATCCTAATTTTATGCCGTTAGGCGCGCCAGCCAGCAATCTCACTGGCCCAAACTTCACACCGCCGTTTCCCGCATACCCCTCGGGTCATGCCGGATTTGGAGGGACGCTCTTCCAAGTCATGCGCCGGTTCTACGGCACCGATAACATCGCGTTCACGTTCGTTTCCGATGAGTTCAACGGGCAAACCCGGGACAACAATGGAAACCTCCGTCCATATCGGCCTCGCAGTTTTTCCAATTTATCGCAGGCCGAGGAAGAGAACGGCCAGAGCCGAATTTATCTTGGCATTCATTGGTCCTTCGACAAGACCGAAGGGATCGCCCAGGGTCGCCGGGTAGGCGACTACGTATTCGATCACGCTTTCACGCCGACGCACCCGTAATCTGGCAGCAAACGTCAACAGGTTAGATTGAGTTGTTGGCGTGAAGCAGTTCTAAAGGCGCTTAAGTGTAGCCGTCGTAAATCGTCGGTTTAGCAGTTCGAATATGCCGGTCGATTAGCGTGCAGAACTCATCCGTGTGCCAGTGTTTTCGTGTGGCCCACCACGTTTGAAAGCCGGGATACGCCACGGTGTCGGCGATTGTCCGCTCATAGCCACGCCATAACCGCTTGTCGAGCATTCCATCTAAGACGGCGAGATAGAGACTGTCGGCAAATCGCAAGAAACGCCCCAGATGCGCGCCAAACCTAAGCTTCGACGTTCCGTCCAACTCATCGAACGATTGCAGCGCGCGAAGCCAGAGCGCGGCAAAGTCGGGATTCTCGACAAGGCTTCTGTTCAAATCGCTCCAGTGCGACGTTAACACGTTCATCGCTGCGCGCTGGCTTTCCTTGTTTTGATTGCGGATTTGGGCGGCAAGATAAACGATCGAAATAATGACGCCGACAGCGCCAAGCATCTGCCCCACCGCGCTGATCATCTCCCAGTTCATGGCCTGATCGTTAATGAATGATGGAACCAATCGTAAACAACAAAAAGTCTCAGCGGTTGACAGCCACTACCGATCGGAATCGCACTAATCGAGCGATTCGGCTTGTCTTCCCTCACCTCGGCTGGAGACGCGGTGAGGGAGGGATTCGAACCCTCGGTAGCCTTTTGGGCTACGGCGCTTTAGCAAAGCGCTGCTTTCGACCACTCAGCCACCTCACCAAAATATTCTAGAACAAGAACTTACAACTATTTTCTGTCACCGATAATCGGGAGTTGTAAGTCGGTTTAGTAAGTCGTTACTCCCAATATGAGTTCCGTCTTTACCGCGCAAGGCTGTCCCACGCATCTGTTATATTTCTGTGCGCCTGGTTCGCCCAATCTTTGAAAGGCTTGTTCCAGCCAAAAGCAATAACGGCCGCAATGATCAAGAATTCAACCAACAGTCGCTTCATGTCCAAGATTGTCAGAAAGAACGATCAATCCAATCCGCTGCGCAAGGTCGGCGAATGTCTCTATCGGAACGGGCATGGCGTCTATTTTGCGTGGTTTTCAGTTCGCGGCAAGCAACTAAAGCGCTCACTGAAGACGAGCGATAAGGAGCTGGCGCGTCGTCGCCTGGCCGAATTGCGGAAGATCGCCACTCGACTTCACGGTTTGGAGGATCGAAATCTGCGGTTCGAAGAAGTTGTGAGGGGGTGGCTTGAATCGATTGAAGGAGGTTTAAAGCCGTCTACTTACAGGCGTCGGGTCGTCTGCATCAATCAATTGATGCCGTTTTTTAAAACGATTCCAATGCGTTCGATCACTTCGGCTGATATCGAGAAGTGGAAACTGCGACGCGGCGTGTCGATTGCAGCGCGAACATTCAATAAGGAATTGGAAACGCTGAACCATGTGATTCGGTATGCGCGGGATGTGAAAGGGATCTTGCTCGATAATCCTGCTGAGAAGGTGCGGAATCGGAAAGCGGCGGTCACCACGATCGGAATTCCGAGTAAAGACCAATTCCGCGGGATCGTTGCGGAATTACGCAATGAACCGCAAGCGGTGCGGAGTGGTGCGGCGGTGTTCGCTGAATTTCTAGCGTATTCGGGTTTGCGATTAGGTGAGGGAAGAGAAGTGCGTTGGCGCGACGTTAATTTTCAATTGAATACGCTTCTCGTTACGGGCGGCGAAACGGGAACGAAAAGCCACGAAGATAGAACCATTCCGCTTTTTTCCGGCGCTGCGACGTTTGCTCGAAGCAATGAGAAGAGAGAGCGGCGACATCGCGAAAGATGATCGCATTTTTGGATTTAAGGATATTAGGCAAGCACTGGGGTCCGCCTGTCAGCGAGCGGGCCTGCCACGGTTTAGTCATCATGCATTGCGACACTTCTTTTGCTAGCGCTGCTTTCAACCACTCAGCCACCTCACCAAATGCAGAGCGAGAATATCGCGGAGGATTGCCGGTTGCGAATTTCCAATTGCCAAATGATTAAGTTGAGATGATCAGCGAAGAAGAAGCGCGAAAGAAGATTCTCGAGACGGTTCGGCCTTTGCCCTCGCGACGATTGCCGCTCTTGCCAGCGCTTGGTTGTTTTACCGCCGATGATTATTTCGCCCAGCTGCCGCTGCCCATGTTCGATAATTCAGCGATGGATGGCTACGCTGTTGTTGCAAGCTCATCCACGAAGGGCGCGCGGCTTCGCGTGACCGGCGAACAACCAGCCGGTCCTGATCGGCGGCTTCCGATTTCTCCGGGTGAAGCGGTTCGAATCTTTACCGGCGCGCCAGTGCCGCAAACAGCGGACGCGATCGTCATGCAGGAAGACGTCACCCGTAAGGGCAATGAGATCCTCGTAAACACGGAGGTTAATCCTGGCGATTTCATCAGGCGACGCGGCTGCGATCTGGCAGAGGGTCAAAGGATATTGGCGAAAGGTGAGCGACTTGGCGGGGCCACAATTGCTGTTCTGGCGTCGCAAGGCATTGCTGATGTAACGGTCGGAGGCGAGGCAAAAGCGGCGATCGTCTCGACCGGCGACGAACTTGTAAAGGCCGGCGCGAAACTTGAGCCGGGACAAATTTACGAAAGCAATTCGGTGTTGCTTGGCGCTCTGTTGGAGCGCTGCGGCGCGGTAGTCAACCTGGTGCAACATTGTCCTGATGAGCGCCAAACCTTGCTCGAAACGATCAAGCGCGGAATCACAAATCATATTCTCATTATCAGCGGCGGTGTTTCTGTCGGGGAGCATGACCTTGTAAAGGATGCATTGTATGAGCTCGGAACGCAGATCGACATCTGGCGCGTGGCGATCAAGCCAGGTAAGCCATTCCTATTTGGTAAGGTCAATGAATGCGCAGTGTTCGGGCTTCCAGGGAATCCGGTCTCGGCTTTCGTCACCTTTCTACAATTCGTGCGGCCTGCGATTTTGAAAATGAGTGGGGCAGCGGATTTCACTCTGCCGCAGGTACCGGCGAAGTTGGCCGTCGAACTAACGAATGATGGCGATCGAGCGCATTACGTTCGCGGAAAACTTGAACAGGGAAGATTTACTCCGGTTGGTCGCCAGGAGTCGCACGCCCTTTTTGGTTTGAGCCAATCAAATGCCTTGTTGCGGCTCGCCGTCGGCCAATCGTTGAAAGCGGATGAAATTGTTGATGTCCAAATCTGGGATCGGTGAGAGATCCCGGCGCAGGTATCTGCACAGGTGTGTCGGCGCTTTCGAAACCGGCGCCATGTCGCGCCCTTCAAGATCCACTGAGCGAGTTTGACAGGTTATCCACGCATTTTTAGTTTAATCGCCTTGAATACGGGAACGGTCATCGAATCTGCACTAAGTTCCACAGATCGAATTCGTGCGGATGCTGAACGGCTTTCCCACATCGTATTGGAAATGCAGCGCTGCTTTGTGCTGCGCCTGTGCAAGGAGCTTGCGCCGGGCAATGTTTCGTTCCCGCAATTTTTTCTTCTCGCGTATCTGGATCGAAAAGAAGTCCTCACGATGACTGCGATTGCGCAGAAGATGGGGCACACCACTGCGGCGGCGAGCGGTCTGGTAGCGCGACTGGAGAACCTTGGCTATGTGGTGCGCTCCATGGCGCGAGATGATCGCCGCAAAGTGATGGTGTGCATCACGGCGAAAGGTTCGGCCCTGGTTCGCCGAATTCGCGAGGAAATGGTCGGCAACTTGATGAAAATACTCAACCACCTGACGCCGGATGAACAAAAGGCGTGGCTGCAGATTTACAGCAAGATTCACGATTACTGCCAGTCGAAATGATTTTCATTTTTTCGACTGTAGTGCTACCAAATTGGGGCAAAACGGCAAAAGCTAAATCCGGGCGCGGTGTTTCGCGCATCTAAACACAAACCGCTATGAGAAAATTTGTTCTTTCGCTGGGAATTTTTGCAGCCTTAGCCGTCGTTGCTCAGCAAGGTTTTGCCGGCAGCGAAACAACAACATACTCCAGAGAAACAAGATCGGTCGGTAGGGTCCCAACTTTCACTCTGGATCAGGCGATCCTGACAGCGCTGCAACGCAACCCTGCTCTTTTGAACGCGGAACAGGAGATCAAACGGACCAGAGGCGTGATCATTCAGGTGCGCGCGCAGGTGCTGCCGCAGGTCACGGCGAGAGGAAATTGGGAGTGGACTGATCCGAACCTGCAAGGCGCCCGCATCTTTGGAAACACGACGACTACAACCCCTGTAACCCCGACGGGCGGGGCCGCATCGCTTTTCGACGCATTGCCCTCGCAAGTCGGGGAAATCAAGCCGCCATTGGCCGCCCCGTCACCGACGCCACCGCATATCAGTAATGCTAAGGCAACCGAAATCTCCTATGCGATTAGCGTGCTTGGAACGCAGCTGATTTTTAACGGCACAAGCTGGCCGCAGATCCGTGGCACGTTTTTTCAGCGAGACAGCGCCTACTTCGCGTTCAGAAATATTCTGGACCAACTCATCGCGACGGTGAAAACGCAGTTCTACCAAATCGTAGTCAATCGGGAACTGGTCAACGTGAACGAGCAATCGGTGCATCTTTTGGAAGCCCAGTTAAAGGACCAGCAGAACCGTTTTGAAGCGGGAACAGTTCCGCGGTTCAACGTATTGCAGGCCGAGGTGGCGCTTTATAATCAACTCCCGCTACTCATTACTGCTCAGAACAACCTACGAATCGCAAAGATTACTCTGGCCAAGACTCTCGGCCTCGATTTTCAGCCAGGGCGCGGTGAAAGTCCGCCATTGGAAGTGGTTGGTGAAATGCCATACATCCCGCGCAGCATTACCCTGGCGAATGCGATCGAGATGGGGAAGGAGCGGCGCCCGTTTCTCAAACAGGCCCGGGCAAATGTGCTTAACCAAAAAGAGCAAGTGCGCGCGGCAGCGGGTCAGTGGCTTCCAACGGTCACCACAACCGGGGGCGGCGAATGGATCAGTTCACCTACGAACTCCAGCTTTGGCGATATTTCAAAAGGTTGGATCGCGCAGGTTCAGGGAAGCATACCAATCTGGGATAGCGGCGCCATCGCTGGCCAGGTCATTCAACAGCGCGCGCTCCTTTTCGAAGCCAAGAATACGTACGACGATGACGTTCGGCAGGTCGAATTGGAGATACAGCAGGCCTATTCAAATTTGCAGCAGAATCGCGAATTGATTCAAAGCCAGGAGAAAAATGTCGAGCAAGCCGAGGAAGCGCTGCGTCTGGCCAAGGCGCGCCTGGATGCTGGCGCAGGAGTTCAATTGGATGTGCTCAATGCCCAGGTGCAGTTGTTGACGGCGCAATCGACGCGCTTGCAGGCGCTCTTCGGATATAATTTTTCGCTGGCGGAGTTCGACCGAGCAACTGGCGCACAGAGCACCTTCACTGAAATGTTCGCTAACCTGGCGCCGCGCGCGACGAAGACGAAAACCTACTACACCGGCAGTGGTGTAGATGCTGAAGGAAAACCAAAACGCGTTGAGGAGACCACGGTGCGAACTTCCGGTGGACGATCTCGAACCGCCTTTTCGAAATAAGGCGGCATCCAAGCTCCAGACAAACCTAAAAGGCCAAGACATCGCAGGCTGTGGCGCGTTTCCTACTGTCACGTTGAGCGAAGCGAAACATCTCTGGTTGTCGTCTCGCGAGCCTGGAAGAGATTGATCAGAGATCGCTCGCTCCGCTCAGGATGACAATTACCTGATGAGTGGTGAAGCTTGGATTTTGGAGCCCATTTTATGGATCTGCCGTTCGAGGAATTTCCCGCGCTAAGCGCGACTGGAATCTGTCGTCATGTTTTCACGCAAAGAATTCCCGGCATCGACGTTTCGCACGACAAGGCCGAAGTATTGAATCGGCTCGATGCTGCACATCGCGAAATTCGCAACGCAGTCAGCATGGGCGATTGGCCGCTGTTCACCGCCCAACAAATTCACGGCAACAAAATCGCAGTTATTGATACGCCATTAACAACAGCCACAGAATTCTGCGGATGCGACGGAATCATCACCAACCAACGCGGCATCGCCCTCGGCATTTACGTCGCAGACTGCTGTGCTGTTTACATCGTCGATCCAAAAACGCCGGCCATCGGTCTGGTGCATTCCGGCCGCAAAGGCACCGAGCTCGGCGTTGTCACGAATGCGATCACACAAATGATTAAACGCTTTGGCTCGGAGCCCGCGAATATGATCGTGCAACTGAGTCCCTGTATCCGCCCGCCGCACTATGAGATCGATTTCGCAGCCGAGATTGTGCGGCAATGTCGCGCGCTTGGTGTAAAAAAAATCCACGATTTGGGCGTATGCACCGCGTGCAATTTGGATCGCTACTATTCCTATCGGGCCGAAAAAGGAAAAACCGGCCGTATGCTCGCGCTTGTTGGATTGCATCGGACATCCGCGGAGTAGACGAAAAAATGTTCGCACTTGATTACGAACGTTCCTCAAATCTCGCCAGACCTGTATGCTGCCGTGGTTTAGCTTTTTCTCTTTCCGCGCCACGGACACCGTTGATCTCCCGTCCGGCAAAACGGAAATAGGAAGCGTACGATGGGAACCAGGACGCTCGCGGTGCTCGTCACGATTGCCTTTAGTGTAATTGGCGTGCTAGGTGATTACTTTCTCAAGGTAGCCAGCGCACGCGAGCAACCGTTAAGGACGGGTTGGTTTTACCTGGGGTTCGCCCTCTACGCCTCGACTGCATTCGGGTGGGTCTTCGTAATGAAATACCTGAAGCTGGCCACCATCAGCGTTCTCTATTCTGTCTCCCTCGTGCTGCTACTTACCGCGATTGGCGTGGTGCTGTTCCGTGAGTCACTGAACTACTTCGAGGTGATAGGGATCGTGTTTGCCGTCGTCTCACTTGTGCTACTGATGCGCTTTGCCTAGCAAAGTTAGAGTGAGATTTCGTCGCCCATACCACGCTTGGCCGGACAAATGCCGCGTTTTTTTGCGTTAGCGACGAAGTCCAGGAATTCGCGAGCTGGCGCGCCGAATTTCGTCTTCACTGCCTTTTCGAGCGCCTGCGAGATGTTCAGGCCGCTCATGTAAATAAGTTTGAAGGCCGCTTTGATTTCGTCTCGATCCTTTGCGCTGAGTCCAGCACGACGTAGCCCGACGACGTTTACTCCGAAGACGAAGTTGCGCTCGGCTGCGATAACAAACGGCGGCAGGTCCTTCCCGAACGCAGAGCTGCCTTGAACCATCACAAGTCGTCCGACGTGCATGAACTGGTGAAATGTCGATCCGCCACCGAGAAACGCGCCGTCATCGACGCGAACGTGCCCAGCCAATAGACAATTGTTCGCGATGATGATGTTGTTTCCGATCAGGCAATTGTGGCCAATATGCGTGGCCGCCATGAGGAAATTTTTGTCGCCGATTTTCGTGGCGCTTCCCTCAGCGCTGCCGCGATGAATGGTGCAGTACTCGCGAATGATATTCTCGTTCCCTATCTCCACTCTGGTTTTTCGTTCTGGCGAAAATGAAACATCCTGCGGCGGCGCGCCGATGATCGCACCGTGTCCGATGAAATTGCCGCTGCCGATCGCGACCTCGCCCTCAATCACTACATGCGATTGTACGATCGTTTTCTCACCGATGAGCGCCTGTGACCCGATGATTGAAAACGGGCCAATCTCAACGCCAGCGCCGATCCGCGCTTTCGGATCGACAATCGCGGCGGGATGAATCTTCACGCCGGTCATGTTTGTGCCGCGGGTTTTGTATGACAACGTGTGTGCCGGGTCGCCTCTCCTTTTCGAAGAGAGAGGGGGAGGGTTGATCCAATGCGAGTTCTTTCGAACCCCTCACCTTCATCCTCTCCCCTTGAGCAAGAGGAGAGGCGATTCCTGCATGACGTCGTCACAACACGCCTGCTTCCTTAAAGCTGAAATACCCCGGTCTTCCCTCCGATGGTGCGCCGATGATGATATGGTCGAGCAATTTGATTTGCAAAAGCTCGGCGGCTTCAGCCAGACGTCGCGTCAGGCTGTGGTCAGTCTGGCTCGGCGATGGGTCGCCGGACGGATGGTTGTGCACGACAATCACGGCATGGGCCGAATAAGTGAGCGCCGGGCGAAAAATTTCACGCGGATGAGCTATGCTCTCATTGAGGCTGCCGAGCGAAACCGTTTCGACGCGCTTCAAACGGTAACGCGTGTCCAGCAAAACAACGCGAAGCGACTCAGTCTGGAGCATCCGCATTTCCTCGCCAAGTAAGTTGTGGATCAGTTCCGGTGAATCGAGTTTCTGCTGGGACAACGGCTCCTGCGCGAAACGCTTCCCCAGATTGAACGCCGCCACGAGCTCCAGCGCTTTCGCTGGACCGATTCCCTTAATCTCGCGGAGTTCCTTGACCGAACAGCGGCTTAGCTCTGCGAATGATTTGTACCTGTCGAGCAACTCGCGGGCGACCTCTACGACATTCATTCCGCGCCGGCCGGTGCGAAGCAGGATCGCGAGCAGTTCCGCATTGGTCAGGGCGTCGGGCCCGCGGGCGAGTAATTTTTCTCGCGGCCGCTCATCCTGCGGCATCTCGCGGATTTTAAGCTGCGACATATCAAAAGTGGGAGCGGCCTTAGCGCCGCGATAGAAGCCTGGCGAAAGTCGGGACACCAAGGTCCCTCCCACATTTCATCAGACGCGCAGTTGATCGAACATTTCGCACAACACGTCGCCAAGAGAGAACAATGCATCGGTGTAGGGATTCGATGCGATTCCATCCAGCGTGCATTGGGCGTCGCGAATCAAATCGCTGCCTGCCGCGATCGATTCATTCAGCGCTCCGTTGGTCGCACCATTTTTCAAGAGCTCAATCATTTGCCCTACTTGTTCATCGAGCACAAGCTGGCAACAGCGTTCCCGTTCGAACTCCGAGGCAGAACGCAGGAAGATCAAAACCGGCAGCGTGAATTTACCTTTTCGCAGATCGGTCCCGAGCGTTTTGCCAGTCGCGCTCTCACTGCCGGCAAGATCGATGCAATCATCGTAAATCTGATATGCCGTACCTACTTGGACCCCAAAATTCTTGAAGGTTTCGATCACATTCGGTTCGGCTTCGCTGATTAGCGCTGCCAATTCGGCTGCGGCGGAGAAAAGCGATCCGGTCTTCATTTCTACGATCTGCAGATAATCCTGCACGGTGAGGTTTAGATCGAATCGACGCTGCGTCTGAATCATTTCGCCGGAGCAAACCGTCGCGGCTGTGCGCGCAATCGCGCGACTGATATCTGAGTTCTCGAAATTCGTCGATAACGTGAGCGCATGCGCGAAGAGACAGTCGCCCAGCAAAACGCTGAGCGAATTTCCCCAGCGCGCGTTCGCGGTGGGCTGAGCGCGGCGCCGCTCCGCTTCATCCATCACATCGTCGTGCACGAGCGTGGCGATATGGATGAGCTCCACGATCACGGCAAGATCGACATGTCCTGAATTGATCTTGCCGGTCGCGCCGCCAGCCAGAAGAGCCAGAAGAGGGCGAAGGCGTTTGCCGCGGCTGCCCACTGCATAGACCACATAGCCTTCGATCGCCGGATCAAAAGCCGCCGCCTGCTCTGCGATCCGCATCTCCACCTGTTCAAGATGCGGCTGAACCAGCCGTGCGACTTCAACCAGCGAGCTGGCAGGCGAAGCGATCGCCGTCACACCAGCCGATTCAAAACTTTTGTGTCAATTTTCCGCTCGGCGCAATTTGCCGACAACTCTTGTGCGAATCGTTTCGCCAAGCCGTTCTCCAGCTCGATCCCCTGAATGCTGCCCTGGTGCAATAATCCTCGGTGCATCCGGCGTTGAGCCGCGCCAGCGATCTTGCGACCATTGATCATCACGTCCGCGCGCACCGGGTTCGCGAAGCAGTTGCAGGTAGGGATGCCGCGCTGCGGCGTCCGGTCGGCTCCCCGCGCCGACCCCACCAATTCTGCGCCGAGGCCCTTTCCGGTTAAGACTCTACACAAAGTGTGGTGAATCTTTTCATACATCGACACGGACGATTCGCCAAAGGCCGCGTCACTGGCGGGAATCATAATTGAATAAGTCAGGTCGTCTCCGTGCAAAACGATTCCGCCGCCGGTCCAGCGCCGGACTAGATCGCGCGCTGAAACATGCCCGGCGACATCGGACAATCTGCCAAAATAGCCAAACGACAGAGCAGGGGAGTGCCATCGGTAGAATCGAATTGATGGAACTGCGGCATTCTCCAGCAGCGCTTCGTCGATAGCCATATTCATCGCCGCCGAATGCGGGCAGTCATCGTGGTGAACGACAAGCGCAGCGAATAGCCTCTTTGTCATGTCGAGCGAAGTCGAGGCATCCCTGGCTTCTTCAGAAGTATCGAGAGATTTGATTCGCTCGCTTTCCGCTCGCTCAGCCTTCGGCGTTCCCGTCCATGTCGCGCTTTCCCCGGTCGCTCCATTCTCGACTCCGCCCGGAATGACAGCCATTAGCTGAGTTCCTGTAGAATCTTCGTCACCGCTTCGCTTGGCCGCGGATGCGCAGTGATCGGCCGGCCAATCCCGATATAGTCCGCGCCAGCTTCAATTGCCTCGCGCGGCGTCATAAATCGTTTTTGGTCGCCCGGCTCCGCCCAGGTGGGACGTATTCCCTGGACGGCGATCTTGATTTTGTCGCCGAATTCTGTCCGCAGCATTTTGATTTCGTGTGGACTGGCGACAATTCCATCGATGTCTGCTTCCACACCCAACGTCGCGAGGCGCAGCACCTGATCGCTCACGCTGTCAGCGATCCCGATTTCTCGTAGCGTCTTTTCCGTCGCGCTTGTTAAAACCGTAACACCCAAAAGCCAGATACTATTCGAACGAGCCCGAGTGGCAGCGCGGATCATTTCGCTCCCGCCGCTCAAGTGAATGGTGAGCATGTGGACGCCAAGATGACTCGCGGATTCGACTGCTTTCGCGACAGTGTTAGGGATGTCGTAGAGCTTGAGATCAAGCCACACTTTTACGCCTGCAGCCAACACCGCCTGCACGATTTCTGGACCTTCAGCCGTGTAAAGCTGCAGACCGATTTTGAAAAACGAGATCTGATCGCGCAGTTCCTGAACGAGTTCGAGCGCCTTTTCTTTTGTCGCGACGTCCAGCGCGACGATGATTTTGTCTTCTGTCATTCCGAGCGAAGTCGAGGAATCTCTTACTATTTCAGAAATATCGAGAGATGTCTCGACTCCGCTCGACATGACATTTGAAATGAACGGAATGCAAGTTCTCGCTCCGGCAAAAATCAATCTTTCGCTAAAAGTCTGCGGCCGGCGCGACGACGGCTTTCATGAAATCGAAACGCTGATCGCGCCGATTAGGTTGTGTGACCAGATCGAAATCGTGGAGAGGAGCAGCACCTGCGAGATCGAATTTCACTGCGATGATCCGTCAGTTCCGGCAGGTGACGACAATCTGATTCTGCGCGCAGTAAAAAGCTTCTTCGCTGCGACAAAGGTAACGCGGGCGGTTTCGATCGACCTCAAAAAGAGGATTCCGCACGGAGCGGGTCTGGGTGGGGGAAGCAGTGACGCGGCTTCCACTCTGCTGGCGCTCGACAAACTGTTTGAAACAAACTTGCCGCGCGAGGCGCTAGCTAAAATTGCAGAAACGATCGGATCGGATGTTCCATTCTTTATTTTTGAGTCTGCCGCAATGTGCAGGGGACGAGGCGAATTGGTCACGCCTCTAAGGTTGAAAGACAAGCTCGCGCTTCTCCTGTTGAAGCCTCAGTTTGGCGTATCTACAGCGTGGGCATACACCCACTGGCAAGACTCGCTCGAAATTCAAGGCGTCTCTTACGCAGCTCAAGAATTCGCTGGCCAGACTCTCCTCAACGATCTGGAGCGCCCTGTCTTCGAGAAATTTATTTTTGTCGCGCAGCTTAAGATGTGGTTGCTCGAGCAACCTGAAGTCGGGGCAGCGCTCATGTCCGGATCCGGGTCGACAATTGTCGCGACACTGCGCGAAAATGCAGAGGCCAACGTGATCGCGAAGCGCGCAAAAGCCGAACTCGACCCGGAGTTGTGGACCGCCGCGACGCACACACTGTAGGGGAGGACGTTGTCGTCCCGTGGGAAGCCAACGGCTTCCCCAACAGATTTTTCGTTCTGACTATTCGCCGGCGGTGCGCTGCAGCGCTGCTCGAGCGTATTCGCGATTTAATTTTGCAATGAAACTGGCGCTGATCTCGGCAGGGCATACAGCTTCGCACTCGTAAGTATTGGTACAATTACCGAAACCCTCCGCGTCCATCACCTGCACCATTTTCAGAACGCGGCGCTCTCGTTCCGGACGTCCCTGTGGCAACAGCGCCAGGTGCGAGACTTTTGCGGAAGTAAAGAGCATTGCTGATCCGTTTGGACAAGCCGCTGCACAGGCGCCGCAGCCGATGCAAGCCGCCGCTTCCATGGCCAGATCAGCGTCGTGTTTGGGAACGATGATCGAATTCGCTTCGGGGGCGGACCCGGCGCGGGTACTGATAAACCCGCCGGCTTGCACGATTCGATCCAGCGCGCTTCGATCAATCACCAGATCTTTGACGATCGGGAAAGCGCCGACGCGGAATGGCTCGACTGTGATTGTGGTGCCGTCACGAAATTTTCGCATGTAAAGCTCGCAGACCGCGCCGGGATGATCAGGACCATGGGCTTCGCCATTGACCGTAAGCGCACAGGTTCCGCAGATACCTTCGCGACAATCGGAATCGAAAGCGATCGGCTCCTCATCACGCTCGAGCAACTTTTCGTTTAGGATGTCGAGCATTTCGAGAAATGACGTGTGCGGCGAAATATCGCGCGCCTCGTAATCGACGAGTTTGCCGGGAGTTTTCGCATTCGGCTGACGCCAGATTCTCAACTGAAAGTTCATAGTTGAGAGTTGAGAGTTGAGAGTAAGGATTTTCGTAAACCACTTAGCATCCGGCTCAACTCTTCGGCGTGGGCGTAGATTTCCCGAAACTGATCTTCACTCAAAAAGTTCTGACGTCGTGCAATGAAAGCTTGAGAGACCGTTTCAAAGACTGATCCCGCGGCGATTTCCGCAAAGCGGGCAAAGTCATTTTTTGAGGAACGGGAAGAACCTTCAGCGATGTTCGATGAAATAGAGACCGATGCTCTCCGAAGTTGATTTGTTAGGCCAAATCGTTCTTCCGACGGGAATACTCGCGTTTCTTTGTAAATGAGATCAGCGAAGTCGATCGCTTTTTGCCAGACGTCTAATTTCTCGAAGTTAAACATAGGCTGTCTCTCAACTCTCAACTAAGAACTCTCAACTTCACTTATAGCTTCTTTGCGCTAAATGCACCGTCTCGAACCGTAGCGGCTCGCGATGCAGTTTTGACGGTTGGCCGTCGCCTTTGAATTCCCATGCGAAGACTGCTGCGTGGTTTTCGTCGTCGCGGAGCGCTTCGCCATCGGCTGTTTGATGTTCTTCGCGAAAATGCGCGCCCGCAGATTCGTCGCGCTCAAGCGCGTCCATGCACATCAGCTCGGCGAATTCGAGGAAATCGGCAACGCGACCGGCGCGTTCCAGGGATTGGTTAAAATCTTCGTCGCTACCGAGGACGCGCACATCGCGCCAGAATTGTTCTCGCAGCTGGGGAATTTTTTGGAGGGCTTCGCGTAATCCTTTCTCGTGCCGCGACATGCCGCATTTGTCCCAGAGAAGAACGCCGAGCTCTCGGTGAAACGAATCGAGCGAGCGGCTGCCGTTGACCTTCAGGAGTTTCTCGATCCTGACACGGACATCTTCCTCCGCTTGTTGAAACTCCGGCGAATCCGGCGACGGCCGTTTTCCCATTTGACCGGCCAGATAGTTCGGCAGCGTATTCGGCAAAACAAAGTAACCGTCAGCCAAGCCTTGCATAAGCGCACTGGCGCCGAGCCGGTTCGCGCCGTGATCGGAAAAATTCGCTTCACCGATCACAAACAAGCCGGGGACATTGCTCATCAGATCGTAATCGACCCAAAGCCCCCCCATCGTGTAATGAACGGCCGGATAAATCCGCATCGGCACTTTGTACGCGTTTTCGCCGGTGATCTTTTCATAAACTTCAAACAAATTTCCGTAGCGCTCGCGAATGGTGCCTTCACCCAGGCGCTTAATCGCATCGGCAAAATCGAGATAGACGCCGCGTCCGCCCGGACCAACGCCGCGGCCCTCATCGCAAACTTCCTTTGCAGCGCGGGATGCAATATCCCGGGGCGCAAGGTTACCGTAGCTGGGATATTTTCGTTCGAGATAGTAATCACGATCTTGTTCCGGAATTTCACGAGACGGCTTGTCGCGGTCGTCCGTCCGTTTTGGGACCCAAACGCGTCCATCGTTTCGCAACGACTCGGACATCAGCGTCAGCTTGGATTGATGTTCGCCGCTGACCGGGATGCACGTTGGATGAATTTGCGTGAAAGACGGATTCGCAAAGAGCGCGCCTCTCTTGTAGGCCCGATAAGTGGCTGTGACATTGCAGCCGCGCGCATTCGTTGAGAGATAAAACACGTTCCCATATCCGCCGGTGGCGAGCACCACGGCGTCGGCCGCGTGCCTCTCGATTTTTCCCGACCGCAGGCTGCGCGTAATAATTCCCTTGGCCTGTCCACCCACGATCACCAGATCGAGCATCTCCGTCTGCGGAAACATGCAGACCGTGCCCGCCGCGATCTGGCGGCAAAGCGCTTGATAGCAGCCGAGCAAAAGTTGCTGGCCAGTCTGGCCGCGCGCATAAAATGTGCGGGACACCTGCGCGCCGCCAAACGAACGGTTTGCCAGCAGCCCTCCGTACTCGCGGGCGAACGGTACGCCTTGCGCGACGCATTGGTCGATAATGTTGTTGGCGATTTCAGCGAGGCGATAAACGTTCGCTTCGCGCGACCGAAAATCGCCGCCTTTTATCGTGTCATGGAATAGCCGGTAAACACTGTCGCCATCGTTCTGATAATTTTTTGCCGCGTTGATTCCGCCTTGGGCTGCAATGGAGTGCGCGCGCCGAGCCGAATCCTGGAAACAAAAGCATTTTACTCGATAGCCCAGCTCACCCAGAGTGGCCGCCGCCGATCCACCGGCCAGACCGCTGCCAACTACAATGATCTCAAATTTTCGCCGGTTATTCGGACTCACTAAGCGCGAATGATCACGGTGGCTGCGCCACTTTTGAGCGAGCGGCCCCGGTGGAATTTTTGCGTCCAGCGTGCCGATCATAATTGTTGCGCCGGCCTGATCAGTCCGATCAGGATGGCGAGGGGAATGGAGGTGTAGCCCGCGAAGAGAAGCCAGGCGAAGATTCGGCCGCCGAACGCGAGTCGCGGCGTGAGTTTTTTGTCATTCAATCCGAGCGATTGAAAAAAACTCGACGATCCGTGGCTTAGATGAAGCGCCAGTAAAAAGAGGCCGAGCACGTAAAAGCCCGATACAAAATAATTTTGGAAACCATACACCATCATCGAATAGACGTCGTAATGGCCGAGAGGATCAACTTTCAGCAAGCCAAAGCGACGATCCGTTACTCGTACGGTGAAATGGGCAATGTGATAAATGATAAACGCCAGCACGATCAGGCCACTCATCACCATGTGCCGCGACGCGAAGGTTGCTTTTACGTATTGCCTGTCTTTGTAGGCGTCCGGCCGGGCACGCCGATTCTCAATTGCCAGCAAGATCGTGAAATAAATGTGAAGAACGACCGTGGCGAGAAGAAAGGCACGAATCAGCCAAAGCAGCGGACCGAGATCGCGCAGATGTTGCGAGTAACCATTGATCCAATCCGGCCCGATAAAAATTTGCAAATTTCCAAGCAGATGTCCGATCACAAAAAGGATCAAAATGATGCCAGTGACCGCGACGATCATTTTTTTCCCAACCGATGAGCGATAAAATGCTGCTAAAATGTTCACGCTAGATTTGCGCCGCGAAACCCGCCTTCGCTGTCCTACGACGAGCAAGCGAGCCGTGCGTCTCAGATTATGGATCGCGCTTGGAGCGTCAAGCTGTAGCCGCGATCGCCTAGGGATGGGTAGAAGTACGTATTCACTTCGCTGCGATTAAGCATATAATTGCCTCTGCATGGCGAACAGGGAAGAGTCTCAGACGATGTCTCGGGAGATCCTTGGGTTCCAACAGGGATATTCCACAGAGGAAGTCGAGCGCGGAGGCGCGGCGGCCCTCCCTGAGCGAACTGGTCTCTGGTCGCGTTTGCTCAGCTACGAATGGTCACCCGCACTATTGTATCTCTTTTTGGATGTAGTGAGCTGGCTCGCAATCTACCGCATCGCAGGTTGGTTTCGGTTCGATGCGTATTATGCCACACCATTTCAGTTCTTTATCGTGAACCTGATTCAACTCGGCGTGATCGTAACGGCGCTTTACTTTGTCGGCGGATACGATCGCTCCGTGGAGAAGCTAACCCTTAGTTATTCGGCCGAACACATTCTTGCGGTCATCGCCGCGGCTGCGGTCAGCGCGATGCTCGTTTATTCTGCGGCAACGTTCGATCAGACCATGAAGCCGAGCCGCGGCGTGCTACTTTTGAGCTTCGCAATTTTCCTGCCAGTATCGCTAGCCTACCGTCGTTGGATTCGGCAATATGTGGTGACCAGCAGCGTCAATCGGTCCTTCCTCGTCATCGGTGGCGGTGCGTCTGCTGCGCGATTTTACGAGGCCTACAGGAGCTCACTAAACGGAGAGCAGCTTGAGTTTGTAAGTGTGAACCAGGAACGGGTGGGTCAGCCAATCGCCGGTGATGGATCGCCGATTGTGCAAGGAGACCTCAAGGGCAGGTTGAACAATCTTGGCCGATCTTACAGCGGCATCATTCTGGCTGAAAAAGCAACTTCGCTCGACACTGCACTGTTGGAGCGGCTTGTGTATGCGCAGTTCCAGGAAACGCGTGTTTATACGCTGGAATCATTTTACGAGACCCACTGGCGCTATGTTCCCGTGGGTATTGTCGATCCGTTTTGGCCGCTGCAGACCGGCTTCCAACTGGCTCGCACGTCGCCGTATCATTATCTTAAGCGCCTCTTCGATATGGTGGCCGCGGCGACAGGGATCATCATTTGTTCACCACTCTTCATTCTTGTCCCTCTGCTTATCTGGATGGAGGACGGCCGTCCGGTTTTTTTCCGCCAGGAACGAGTGGGTCGCGACGGTAGACGTTTCATTCTTTTCAAATTCCGAACCATGCGCCGACGCTCCGATCAAGCGGACGAAGACATTTACACGCGGAAAGACGATCGCCGGGTGACGTCTGTGGGACGTTGGCTGCGAAAACTCCGCCTCGATGAGGTGCCTCAACTTTGGAATGCGCTCAAAGGAGATATCAGCTTGATTGGTCCCCGCCCAGAGTGGAGCAAGTGCGCCGAACGCTACGAGCAAGCGATCCCATTTTATCATTTCCGGCACCTGGTCAAGCCAGGCATCACGGGCTGGGCACAAGTGAATTATCCCTACGGCGAGAGTGATGAGGACGCGGTGGAAAAGCTAAAGTACGACCTCTACTATATCCGGCATTACTCACTAAAGCTGGACGCCATGATCGTGCTGAAAACGCTGTACACCATGCTGTTTGGCAAAGGGCGCTGAACTGAGTTGTTGTCAATTACGATTGTTGGTGATCAGTTGGTCGTAATTGACGTGTGATCTCCCATTTTTTTCGCAGTGCATCTCGCTGGATTTTTTTTGCTGCCCTTATCTACGCGCCGTGGGCGTACGGCGCGACAACATCGGCGAGCATCCAAATAACTAACTGGATCTTGCTTGCTGCGCTCGTCCTTTGGGCTGTTGCGTTGCTTGTTAGCAGGCGAATGCCGCGATTTCCGCGGCTTCTATTTTTTTTAGCGGTGGCGTTGCTCTGTCTTGGCGGATGGATGGTCTTCAATGCCAGGTCAATCTACGACTCGGATTTTTTTGTTTTCGTGCCGCTACGCAACTTCGCGCCGCCTTTGGCTGGGTCCGTTGACTACGCCATCAGCGCCGCGTGGATCATGCGTGGCGCCTTGCTGCTGGGAACCATCTTGTTCGTGGCAAACCTTTCTCAGAGTGACCGATGGTTGCTTCGCTTATGGTATGTGATTGGTCTCGCCGGCGGTTCGATAGCGATTCTAGGTTTGCTCCAAAAAGCCACAGGGGCGCAGATGATCTTCTGGCAACCGCCGCCCCCACCGCAGTTTTGGGTCCACACTTTCTTTGCGAGCTACTATTACCACGGTAATGCCGGTGCGTTTTTGAACCTGCTGTGGCCATTGAGTGCCGGCCTTGTTGTCCGGGCTTTTAGCAATCGACGCCATCCTGGGATGCGCGCGGTTTGGGTCATAGTTTTTATCGTCACGATTGCTGGGGTGCTGGCGAATACTTCGCGTATGGCTCACTTGGTGGCACTGCTATTGGGGATCACCATCTGCCTGCCATTTGCACCGGCGGTTCTTCGAAACT
>WNGC01000663.1_pt1 | contig 21027 bp, 21 predicted proteins | sample 5400051 | NCBI WGS metagenome assembly WNGC01 (sample SAMN13153368, study PRJNA577476) | soil metagenome | isolation source: 20 cm soil or saprolite under grassland replicate 2 | place: USA:California | collected 2016-06-15
GAGCACGCCGTGCGGACGATGGGGCAGCGGACCCATTGGACGGCCCTGGGCGAAGCCCTGGACACGAACTATCACGCGGCGGAAGACTACGCGACCCTCATGGCACGTGCCTTTGCGCTCCTCGTTCTCTATAAGTACGAACTCCATCGTGGCGGGCCCCAACTGCGGGCGGAGAAGAAGCTGTACGTCGTCGACCCGCTCCTTGCGTATATCCCGCGACGAGTGCGCCAGGTCGGCCTCCGGCCTGAGGCGCCCGCGCTCGCTGAGACCGCGGTGGCGATCGCCCTGTTCCGGTCGGACGAGCAGCCCCTGATCGAGCAGTTCGCCCTCCCGCAGGGACTGTTCTACTGGCGCTCTCAATCAGGCGGAGAGGTCGACTTCCTGGTCGGGCACGGCGCCATCGCCGATCGCATCCCCATCGAGGTGAAGTACCAAACCACGATCACCGGGCGCGACCTGGCCGCCATGCGCCGGTCCTTTGCCCGCGGCCTCCTGATCACGATCGATGCGCTCGACCTCGACCATCCGCCATTCCTCCAGATTCCGGCCACCCTCTTCCTGTGGCTTCTCGGCGGTGAGCACGTCACGCCGGCCGTCTGATATGAGATCAGCCGCAAATTTAGACGGGCTTCGACTGCGAACATTTCCCGGGTAAGGAGCCACGAACCAATCTCGATTCCCTCTTGTTCGCGCTGCTGGATCGGCTGCAATGGGGGGAATCGAGAGCAAGGTACACGCGGCTTCAATGAGAGATGGTTTGTAGTGTGGGACCCCAGGTGGGACGCGCAACCGCAACAACGCTCAAACGATCAGACTCGTCGTCTCATCCTTCAGTACTTCTACGACCGGCAGAACATAATAACCCTCGGCGATGGCAACCAAGTCAATATTAAATTCCGGGATGCTGGTGAAGCATTGGCCGAATTTCGCAAAGCCGTCAAGGAGTCGTCGGAGCTTGAGGACGCTGCGAAAATTGAACTGGTTGCCGACATCGACAGCATGCAGGATCGATCCTCACGTCTGGCCGCTATCCCAGTCCGCGCCGTTCGACCTCGGTCAGGCACTCGTCGAGGATGACCAGCGCGCGGTCCATCTCCTCGTCGCTGATCGTCAGCGGCGGGGCAAGCGTGATGATATTGCCCATCGTGATCTTGAAGCTCAGCCCCCGGGATAGAGCCGCGTACATGATCGCCTCCGCCTGCTCGGGCGCGGGGGCGCGCGTGGACCGATCCGCAACCAACTCGATCCCGAGCAGGAGGCCGAGGCCGCGCACATCCCCGATCAGCGGATGAGCCGTCATCATCGTTCGCAGCCGGTCGAGGGTGGAACGACCCAGGTCGCGGGCGCGCGCGAGCAGCCCGTGGGCTTCGATATATGCGATCGTGGCGAGCGCGGCCGCGCAGGCGACCGGATTCTTCTCGTGCGTGTAATGACCGAGCGCCCGATCGCCGGCGACGTCGAGGCCGTCGCGGGCGATGAGCGCGGCGAGCGGGAGGATCCCGCCGCCCAGGCCCTTGCCCACCACGAGCATGTCCGGGACGACCCCGTAGTGCTCGCAGGCGAACATCGTGCCGGTTCGCCCGAGCGCGGTGGGGATCTCATCGAGGATGAGCAGCGCGCCGTGCCGGTCGCAGGCCCGGCGGACCGCCTGCCAGAACCGCGGGTGCGGGACGACCGGGGTGCTGCGCACCGTCTCGGCGATCACCGCGGCCACGTCGCCTTCCTTCCCCAGGACGTACTCGATGTAGTCGGCGCACTTGAGGTCGCAGCCGCCGCGGCGGTGGCAGTCCCAGACACAGCGGTAGGGGTCGGGCGGGGGGACATGTTCGGTGCCGGGCAGCAGGGGGCCGATCCCGCCCCGGAAGATCTCTTCGCCCCCGACCGAGATCGCGTCGAGCGAGGCGCCGTGGAAGGCGTCCCACATCGACACCGTCTTGTGGCGGCCCGTGGCCGCCCGCGCGAGCTTGAGCGCCATGCCGATCGCCCCGGTGCCGCTGGGGCAGAAGAGCACCTTGTTCAGATCGCCGGGCGCGAGCGCGGCCAGCTTCTTCGCGAGGTCCACCGCCGGCCGGTTCGTGTAGCGCCGGGTGCAAAAGGGCAGCTGGTCGAGTTGCGCTTTGATCGCCGCGATCACGGCCGGGTTCGCAAAGCCGACCTGGTGAACGTAGTTTCCGTGGAAATCGAGATACCGGCGGCCCTGGAGATCCTCGATGGTCGCCCCGCCGCATCCGCGCAGCGCGTTCAGGCACGGGGTCGAGAGCGACTGGTGGAGGAAGTAGCGCGCATCCTCCTCGAGCAGCGCCCGCGTCTCCGCGTCGAGCGCCGCGGCCTGCCAGCGGGCGCGTCGGGGAGAGATGTTGAGATCGCCTTCGGAGCGCAGGCGCGAGATGTCGCTCATGGATACCTCCATCCCGTGTCCCGGGCGAGACCACTATTCTGCGCCGTCGATCCGAGGCCTTGCTCCCTGCTGTTTGCCTCGTCACCCGCGCTGTCACCCCGAGCGGCGTCCGCGGCGCGGGCCGGACAGACCCGGGACATTTTGTCCAGGGAGGTCCCGGAATCCCGGCGAACCAGGGCGGAGGAGGAGTGAGATGCCCGAAGCCACCCTGGTCAACGGCGATCGGCTCTGGGACACGGTGATCGCGATGGCCGCGGTGGGGCGCACTCCCTCAGGCGGGGTGCGGCGGCTCGCGCTGAGCGATGAGGACCGCGATGCCCGGGACCTTCTCATCCGCTGGCTGCGGGACGCCGGCTGTGCCGTCCGCGTCGACGACCTCGGCAACATCTACGGGCGGGTCGCGGGCACGGACCCAGAGGCGGCGCCGGTGGTGTGCGGGTCCCACCTCGACACGGTGCCGACCGGGGGCCGGTTCGACGGCGCCCTTGGGGTCCTCGCCGCCCTCGAGACGATCCGAGCGCTCGCCGATGCGCGCGTCCGGACGCGCCGTCCCCTCGAGGTCGTCTGCTGGACGAACGAGGAAGGCGCGCGGTTCGCTCCGGCGATGCTGGCGAGCGGGGTGGTCTGCGGGCAGCTCACGCTGGAACAGGCCTATGCCGCTCGGGATCTCGAGGGCCGGACCTTCGAGGACGAGCTGCGCCGCATCGGCTACCGCGGGTCGGCCGAGGACCGCCTGCGGGCGGCCGCCGCGTACGTGGAACTGCACGTCGAGCAGGGGCCGATCTTGGAGCGCGCCGGGGCGCAGATCGGCGTCGTGGAAGGGGTGGAGGGGATCGCCTGGGGATGGGTGGAGGTGACCGGCCAGGCGGCCCACGCAGGGCCGACCCCGCTGGCCGATCGGCGCGACGCCCTGGTGGCCGCGAGCCGGATCGTCCTGGGGCTGCGGGCGCTCGCCGCCGAACTCCCGGAGGTGCGCACCACGGCCGGCCGGTGTGAGGTGACGCCCAACACGGTCAACGTCGTGCCGGGCGCCGTGCGGCTGTCGACCGATCTCCGGGCGCGCAGCGGGGAGGTGCTCGACGCGGCCGTCCGCCGGCTCGCCGCCCTCTGCGAGACGGTCGCGCAGCGCGACGGCGTCCACATCCGCGCGACCGAGTTCTGGCGGAGCCCGCCCACGCCGTTCGACCCGCTGGTGGTCGACGCCGTCGCGGAGACCGCGCGCGGGCTCGAATATTCGACCCACCGCCTGTGGGCCGGCGCCGGCCACGACGCCAAGTACGTGGCGGACCGGTATCCCGCCGGCATGATCTTTGTGCCGAGCGCCGGAGGCCTGAGCCATAACGAAGCGGAGTGGACGCCTAAGGACGACTGCGTGCGCGGCGCGACCGTGCTGCTGGGCACCGCGCTGCGGCTCGCGGGAATCGCGTGATGGTCCGCTCCACGCACCTCGCCCGGCTCCGCGGCGGCGCGTTCGATGTGCTGGTGATCGGCGGCGGGATCACCGGGGCCGGCGTGGTGCTCGATGCGGCCGCCCGAGGGCTCTCGGCCGCCCTGATCGAACGCGGTGACTTCGCGCAGGGGACCAGCAGCTGGTCGACCAAGCTCATCCACGGCGGCCTGCGCTACCTGCCGATGCTCGATCTCGCCCAGGTTCGGGAAGGCCTGGAGGAGCAGAACATCCTCCTGCGCAACGCGCCCCTGCTGGTCCGGCCCCTGCCGTTTGTGCTGCCGCTGTACCAGGGTGCCACGCGCCCGCTCGGGCTGCGCCTTCCCGGCCTCCTGCGCGCCGCTCTGCCCTTGGGGATGTCGCTCGGCCTGTGGGCGTACGATGTGCTGGCCGGCCGCCGCGGAGGGCGCCGCCACCGGCGTCTCGATACCGCCGCCGCGACCGCGCTCGTCCCCGCGCTGCGTGTGGACGGCCTCCGCCGGGCGTTTCTCTACTACGACGGCCTGACCGACGACGCGCGGCTCACGCTCACCGTCCTGCGGACGGCCGCGAAGCGGGGGGCCGTCGTCGCCAACTATGTGGAAGCCGTCGGGGTGACGACCGAGGCCGGACGGATCACGGGCGCGAGTCTCGTCGACCGCCGCACCGGAGAGCGCTTCGCCGTGCGGGCGGGAACGACGATCAACGCGGCCGGCCTGTGGGCGGAGGACGTCGCCCGCTTCGCCGGCCCCCCGCCATTTCGCATCCGGCGCGCCAAGGGCGTGCACATCGTCCTTCCCCCCACCCGCCTGCGGATGCGGCGGGCCGCGCTCGTGCTGCCGGAGACCGATGACGGGCGGGTCGCGTTCATCATCCCCTGGCAGGGTGTGCTGGTGGTGGGGACGACCGATACCGAGTGGAACGGCCCGGCGGACGATCCGGACGTGACGGCGGGTGATGTCGCGTATCTGCTGGCGCACGCGTCCCGCTTCCTCACCCTTCCGCTCTCGACCGGCGACGTCGTCGGCGCGTACGCCGGCCTGCGGCCGCTGATCAGCGCCGGAACCGTCCCCAGCGCGCGCCTGTCCCGCCGGCACGAGGTGGTGCGGTCGGCGGAGGGGTTTTACTCGATCATCGGCGGCAAGCTCACGACCTACCGGCGGATGGCCGAGGACGTCATCAACGCGGCGACCGGCCGGGTCCGCGGGATGCCGTCGCGCACGCGGACGCTTCCGCTGGACGGATCCGAAGGACTGGACGTGGCGCTGCCGGCCCTGCGCGCCCGCGCGCGCCAGCTCAGGCTGCCGCGGTCCGCGTTCCTCCATTTGCTCCGGACCTACGGCACGGAAATGTCCGCCGTGCTCGATCTCGTCGCCGAGCGCCCCAGGCTTGGCGAACCGCTCAACCGGGAATACCCGCACATCGGCGCGGAAGTGGTGGTAGCCGTCCGGGACGAAATGGCACTTGGGCTTGCAGATGTCCTCTTGCGGCGGACGCGGCTGGCGCACCTGCTTCCCCGCCAGGGGACGGAGATCGCCGCGCGGGTGGCGGCGCTGATGGGCGATGAACTCGCGTGGTCCGTGGAGACCCGCGCCGGTCAGGTCGACGAGTATGCGCGGTCCGCGTCCCGGTTTGCGGTGTCACCGTTTGAGGCGCCGGCGCCGGCCGCGCGCGGGGAGGGCAAGGAGCCATGAAGGCCGTTGTGAAGACTCAGCCCGGAGCGGGGCACGTCGAACTGCGCGACGTCCCGGAACCGCAGCCGGGCCCCGGCCAGGTCCGGATCGCGGTCGCCGCGGCGGGGATCTGCGGGACCGACATCCACATCCTTCGCGATGAGTTCCCCAGCCGCCCCCCGGTCACCCTTGGGCACGAGTTCAGCGGCCGGATCGACCGGTTGGGGTCCGGCGTTGCCGGGCTGGCGGCGGGGACCCCCGTGGTCGCCCTGACCGCGGCGGTGCGGTGCGGCCGATGCCGCTACTGCCTCACCGGCAACGTGTTGATGTGTGAGCAGCGTCTGTCGATCGGCCACGGGGTGGACGGAGCGTTCGCCCGATACATCGTCGTGCCCGCCGACATGGTGCGTCCTGTGCCGGAGGGAGTAGATCTCCGGCACGCCGCGCTGGCCGAGCCGCTCGCCGTGGCGGTGCACGCCGTCGCCGAGCGGTCCCGGATCGCGGCCGGTGACACGGTCCTCGTGAGCGGCGTGGGCCCGATCGGCCTCTTGGTGCTGCAGGTCGCCCTGGCGCAGGGCGGCCGCGTCATGGTGGTGGGCACCGCTCGGGACGGCCGCCGGCTGGACCTGGCGCGCCGGCTCGGGGCCGAGGCGATCGTGAATGTCGATGCCGAAGACCCGGTGGCCGCGGCCCGGGAATGGACGGCCGGGGCCGGGGTGGACGTCGCATTCGAATGCGCCGGCGCTCCCCGCTCGCTCGACGCGTGCCTGCGGGCCGTCCGGCGGATCGGCACGCTGGTGCAGGTGGGGCTGATGGGACGCCGGATCGAGTGCGACTACGAGCAGGTGGCGATGCGCGAGATCCTCGTGATCGGCACCTACGGCTCTTCCATGATGTCGTGGCCGCGGGCCCTCGCGCTCCTGGCCCAGGGCCGGGTGCAGGCGGCTGCGCTGATCTCGGACGTGCTGCCGCTCACGGCCTGGGAGGAGGGGTTTCGCAAGACGGCGGCCCAGGAGTCCATCAAGGTGCTGCTCGAGCCGTAAATCACAACGTCCGTCACGCAGTCCGTTTTATGGAAGGTTCTCCGGAAGAAACTTCGGAAGGATCTTCGATCATCACCGCTTCCTCACCACTCTTTCAGCGATCCTTCGACGGTTCTTCGATTTCAGATGCTACGGTGAAGACGTGAAAGAGAGCCGGATCGTGGCGACCGCACCGCCCCACGCATTCGAGCGTGGGGGCTACACCGGCTGTAGCGGGAACTCACCGATGGGCGGTTGCCCGGAGAGGGGTGCACCATGAGAAAGGCGATCGCACTCGCGCTGGGAATGCTGCTCCCGATTCTTGGGCTGGCCGACGTTGGGTTGGCCCAGTCGGCCGTGAACGTCCAGGGGGTGATCCAGTCGGTCGATTGTCAGAGCCAGACGGTCGTTCTGAGCGGGGGGAGCGGTTCGAACACGCTGGCCGCCTCAGAGGCGACCGCGGTGCTGGTCAACTCGACGAGCGTGCCCTTCTGCGCGCTCGGGCAGTATGTCGGCGACCCTGCGACGGCGTGGCTGCTGCCAAGCGGCACCGAGTTTCAGGTGACGCGGATCGACGTCGCCGGCCCCGCCGCTGCTCCACAGCCCGCTCTGGCGCCGGCCGCTTCGACCCCGTCGACGGGCACGCTGCTCCTGGGGGCGCTCGCCATCGGCGCCATCGGCTATCTCCTTGGTCACAGCAGCGCGACCCAGCCCGTGTCCGGGTTTGGCAACGGCGGTTGGGGGCAGGGCGGCTGGCACCGATCCTATCAGCAGTGTGAAACGCAGGGGCGGCACCAGATCTGTTGGACCTCAACCGGTGGACTGCTTCATAGGTAAGGGGTCGACATCCCCGGGGCGCGCCGGTCTCGGCGCCCCGGGGGCGTGCCGCCGGGCCTGGCGCTTACAAGTTCTTCGTGCGGATGCTCTCGAGGACGTTCGCCACGTCCTCCCCCTGATCGGTGGCCTCCTCCAAGGTGTCGTAGATCTCCTTCCACTTGATGACATCGATCGCGTTGCCGGCCCCGACGAACAGATCGGCCACGGCGTTGCGCTGCACGTGGTCCGCCAGGTTCTCCAGGCGGTTGATTTCCTTCACGGGGCCCATGATCCGGTCCAGCTTCTTGAGGTTCCCGATGGCCTCCACGATCGCTTCGGTCATGCTGAGAATGATGTGCGCCATTTCCCGGGCCCGGCTCGTCGGCTGGTCGATGTGGTAGATCGCCATCCGGGCGGAGGCGGCTTCGATCCAGTCCAGCACGTTGTCCAGCTGTTTGGCGAGATCCTGGAGATCCCCGCGATCAAACGGGGTGACGAAGGTCCGGTTGAGCCGGTCGATGATCATATGGGTGATTTCGTCGCCCTGGTCCTCGACGGCTTTGATCGCGTCGACGCGGGGCTCCACGTCGCGGTAGTCATCGAAGAGGTCCCGGAGCATGCGCGCTCCGTGTAGGATGTTCTCCGCTTCCCGGTTGAAGAGGTCGAAAAAGCTCTCGTCTCTCGGCAGCAGCCGCAGTCCCATCCCGCATCCTCCTCCTGTCAACGCAGCGCGAGTTTCAGCCCCGTATAGGTGATCGCCGCGACGGCGCCGGCGGCGGGGATCGTCACCACCCAGGCCCAGACGATGCGCGTCGCCACCCCCCACCGGACGGCGGAGAGGCGCCGGGTCGCGCCGACGCCCATGATCGCGCCGGAAATGGTGTGGGTCGTGGAGACGGGGATCCCGCCGAACGTCGCCCCCAGGATCGAGATCGCCGCGGCGGTTTCCGCGCAGAACCCTCCGACGGGCTCCAGTTTGGTGATCCGCATTCCCATCGTCTTGACGATCCGCCATCCCCCGGCCAGGGTCCCCGCGGCGATGGTGGCATTGGCCGCGAGCACGACCCAGACCGGCACATAGAAGGTCGTCCCCAGGTAGCCGTTGGCGAACAGGAGGGCGGCGATGACCCCCATCGTCTTCTGGGCGTCGTTGGTGCCGTGGCCGAGGCTGACCAGCGCCGATGACACGAGCTGCAGCCGGCGGAACACCCGGTCGACCCGGGTCGGGGTGGCCCGCCGGTAGATCCAATACATAGCCACCATGAGCGCGAACCCGAGCAGGAGGCCGGTCAGCGGGGACAGCACGGTGAACAGCAGGGTCTTGTTGATGCCCGCCCACACCAGGGCGTGGGCGCCGCTGGCCACCAGCGCCGCCCCGATCAGCCCGCCGATCAGCGCGTGCGAGGACGAGACCGGGAGCCCATAGTACCAGGTCACGAGGTCCCAGACGATCCCGCCCGCCAGACCGGCGAGGATGACGAGGTTCGTGATCGCCCCGGGGGCGATGATGCCCTTTCCGACCGTGCCCGCCACGCTGAGGCTCAGGCCGAAGGCCGCGACGAAATTGAAGAAGGCCGCCCAGACGACGGCGTAGCGTGGGCTCAGCACGCGCGTGCTGACGACGGTGGCAATGGAGTTGGCCGCATCGTGAAAGCCGTTGAGGAAATCGAACGCCAGCGCGACGACGATGATCAGCGGGACCATGCCGCGTCCTCATGACAGGAGTCTGTGGCGACGGGCTTCACGTCCAGCCCAGCCTACCACAATCCGCTGCTCCGTCAAGGCAACGTGCACGGCCGGCGGCGCTCGGACGACGGAGGATGGCATGGCGCTGGAACAGAAGGGTCCGTGGCAGGGGGGGACCGTATGTGTGGCGTGCGTCTGGCGGGTACGCTCGCGGCGGCGGCCATGGTGCTGACCTTGCCGGTCAGACCGGCGGCGGCGGTTTCGGTCCCAGCGGCAGGGGAGATTCTCCAGCGCATGCTGACGACGATCGCCGCGATGCCCGAGGTGGTGTCCGCGGATGCCGAGCTCAGGCTGCGGATCGTGAAGTCGCTGACCGCGCCTCCTGACTGCGTCTTTCAAGGGACGGTGAGGGTCACCGGCGGCCACCCGAAGGTGCGGATCGGCGGGCATACCTATGGCCTGTTGTGCTGGGCGGTCGACCGGTACGTGATCGGCCGGCAGTTCGAAGGCAGCGAGCCTTTGGAGCGCTTTCTCGCGCGGTTCACGTTCGAGGTGCTGGGCGAGAAGCTCGTGGGGAACGGGCGCTATTATCTGCTCCAGGGCAGGGCCAGAGAGTCCGGGAGCGATCCCGGCGCGATGATCGGATGGATCGACTTCGACCGGGGGTTGCTGGTGGACGACACGGTCACGTACTCCTGGGGGCGCATCGATACCGTGCAGAGCTACACGCAGATGGGGCGGATGTGGATGCCGACGTACCAGATCCTGCACGCCCCCCGCTTCGACGCGTCGATGGAAATCGTCTACAGCAACTTCCAATTCGGCTCCCGGTAAGCGGCCGCGCATGCCCGCTCCCGACTTCCGCCGGATCGCCGAGCAGCACCAGGATGAGATCGTGGCGCTGGCGCGCGGCCTGGTCCGGATCGACACCACCAACACCGGCGTGATGCCGACCGGCAACGAAACCGCCGCCGCGGAGTACCTCAGGACGACCCTCGCCGCCGCCGGGATCGCCGCGGAGATCAAGGCCCGGGTGCCGGAGCGGGGCAACCTGTTTGCGACCTTGGGCGGGACAGGCGGAAGGACGGGGCTGGTGCTGGCCTCGCACACGGATGTTGTCCCGGCCGGCGACGGGGCTCAATGGACTCACCCGCCGTTTGCCGGCGCCGTCGAGGGCGGCCAGCTGCACGGCCGCGGCGCCGCCGACATGAAGGGCACCGTCGCCGCCCAGGCGATGGCGCTGATCCTGCTCCGCCGCCTCAAGGTGCCGCTCGCCCGCGCCGTGGGGTTCGTCTGTGTGGCCGACGAAGAGGCCGGCGGGGCGTATGGGATGGGGTGGGTCGCCCTGACGCACCCCGATCGGCTGCGGGCGCCGTACTGCGTGAACGAGGGCGGTGGAACGTTCGTGCCGGTCGACGGGTCCGACTGGTGCCTCCTCGGCGTGGGGGAGAAGGGGCGGTACGAAGTGCACGCGACCTTCCACGGACGCGGGGCGCACGCCGCCCGGCCGTGGCAGGGGGACAACGCGCTGCTCCGGGCGGCCCGCGCCCTCGAGCGCGTCGGCGCCTACGAGCCGGAGCGCGATGTGAGCGGCCCGATCTTCCCGTACCTGCGCCGCGTCGTCGGCTCGATGACGCCGGCGAATGTGGACGATGTGATCGAGCGCCTCACGCCGACCCATCCCCGTCTGGCCGATCACTGCCGGCAGGTCTCGCGGATGCTGATCACCCCGACGCTCATCTCCGGCGGCGTCAAGTCGAACAGCGTGCCGGATGTCTGCCGGCTCACCTGTGACGTCCGGGCCCTCCCGCACCAGGGGCCCGCCGTCGTCGAGGAGCGCGTCCGCGCCCTTCTGCCCGACGCCGATGTCCGGATCGACTGCACCGCGGTGGCGAACGCATCGCCGGCCGATCCCGAGTGGATCGCCGCGCTCTCGGACGTGCTGGGCCAGGTGCTCGGCCGTCCGGCGGCGGTGGTGCCTACGATCAGCGGCGGCTTCACCGACTCCCGGTTCGTCCGCGAGCTCGGCGTGCCGGCGTATGGCTTTGCCCCCGGCGATCCGGAGAGCGATCCGGCGCGGCACAACATCCACGGGCCCAACGAGTCGGTCGCCGTCGTGGATCTGGTGGTGCAGACGGCGGCCTACCTCGCGCTCGCCTACCGGCTGGCGGCCGCCTGAAGCGGCGCGCGGCCGAGCATGAGTTTACGCGGGAGGCCGCGAACGATTGAGCAGGTGGTCGCGCCGGATGCGCGGCGCGGAGGTGGAGGATGTTCACGGCGTTCGTGATGATCCAGGCCGAGCGCCGCCGCATGCAGGACGTGGCGCGCCGGATGGCGGAGATCCCCGGGGTCGAGGAGGTCTACTCGATCACCGGGGACTGGGATATCATCGCCGTGCTGCGCCTCAAAGAGTACGACGACCTGGCCGAGATCGTGACCGGCAAGATGGTGGAGATCCCGGGCATCGTCCGCACCAACACGCACCTGGCGTTTCGCGCCTTCCCGCAATCGCTGCTCGAACGGTCGTTCTCCGTCGGGCTCGAGGGAGAAGGGGAAGCGGGGGGGCCGGCCGGTGGCTAGGGATCCCGGCCCGAGCCGGGGGAGGGACAAGATGGCGCGCAAGCTCGCGGTGGCGTTGAGCCCCGATCAGCTCCAGAGCATGCTCCGGACCATGCACATGATCAGGCAGTTCGACCTGCGGGCCCTCGACCTCTACCGCGAGGGCGCGATGCGCGGCTCCACACACCCGTACATCGGCATGGAGGCGGTCGCGGTCGGCGCCTGCGCCGCGCTCCGGCCCGCCGATCGGATCACCAGCACTCACCGGGGGCACGGGCACTGTCTCGCCAAGGGCGGTGATCCCCGGTTGATGATGGCCGAGTTGTTGGGCAAGGCCACCGGCTACTGCAAAGGGAAGGGCGGGTCCATGCACATCGCCGACGTGGAAGCCGGGATCCTGGGCGCCAACGGGATCGTCGGCGGCGGCATCGGGCTGGCGACCGGAGCCGCGCTGGCCGCCCAACTGGCGGGGCGCGACGACGTGACCCTCTGTTTCTTCGGCGACGGCGCGTTGAACCAGGGGATCCTCCATGAGTCGGCCAACCTCGCCGCGATCTGGAAGCTCCCGGTCGTGTACATCTGCGAGAACAACCAGTACGCCATGTCTGCGCGCGCCGACAAGTTCACGTCGGTGCCTGATCCGGAGGTGCGCGCGAAGGCCTACGGCTTTCCGGGGGTGAGCTGCGACGGCATGGACGTGATGGCCGTCTACCGGACGGTGGCCGACGCCGTTGCGCGCGCCCGGGCCGGCGAGGGACCCTCGCTGGTGGTCTGCGTGACCTACCGCTACTTTGGTCATCATGTGGGCGATCCTCTCAACTACCGCGACAAGGCCGAGGTCGACGCGTGGAAGACCAAGGATCCCATTGACCGGTTCCAACGGGACCTGATCGCGCACCGGGTCCTGACCTCCGACGAGGCCGACCGGCTGGCGGCCGCGGTGACCCAGGAGATCGACGCGGCCGTTGCCTTTGCGAAGGCCAGCCCCGAGCCCGAGGTTGAGGCGCTGATGGAGGATGTGTACGCATGAGCCGGCCGGTGATTGAGACCACCCCCGCGCCCGCCGCGACGCGGGTGCTCACCTACGCCGAGGCGCTCAACGAGGCGCTGCGGGAGGAGATGCGCCGGGATCCCCGGGTGTTCGTGATGGGCGAGGACGTGGCGGTCTGGGGCGGCGGCGGCGTGTTCGGCGTGACGCGGGGGCTGGTGGAGGAGTTCGGGCCGCAGCGGGTGCGCGACACGCCGATCTCCGAGGAGGCGATCGCCGCCCTCGCGGTCGGGGCCGCGGTGGCGGGGGCGCGTCCGGTCGCCGAGTTCATGTACGCGGACTTCATGGGGCTCGCGATGGAGCCCATCGTCAACCAGGCCGCGAAGATCCGGTACATGTTTGGCGGCAAGGCCAGCGTTCCGGTCGTGTTTCGCGCCCAGGAGGGCGCCGGGCGCGGGAACGCGGCCCAGCACTCGCAGTCGCTGGAGGCCTGGTTCTGCCACATCCCGGGGTTGAAGGTGGCGGTCCCAAGCACGCCCGCGGACGCCAAGGGCCTCTTGGTCAGCGCGATCCGGGACGAGAACCCCGTCGTGTTTCTCGAGCACAAGATCCTTTACAACACCAAGGGTCCTGTCCCGGCGGGCGACGTCGCGATCCCGATGGGTGTCGCGGACTGCAAGCGCGCGGGGCGGGATGCCACGTTTGTCGGTGTCCACACCATGGTCCACAAAGCGCTCGCGGCCGCGGAGACCCTGGCCGCCGAGGGGATCGACCTCGAGGTCATCGATCCCAGGACGCTCGTCCCCTTCGACCTGGACACGATCGTCGCGTCGGTCCGCAAGACCGGCCGGCTCGTGGTGGGCCACGAGGCGTACGAACGCTGCGGAATCGGCGCCGAGATCATCGCGCAGGTCATCACGGCCGCGTTCGATGCGCTGGATGCCCCGCCCGTGCGCGTGTGCGGCGAGAATGTGCCGATTCCCTACAACGCCCGGCTCGAAGCCGCCGCGCTCCCCCAGGTGGAGGATATCATCGCCGCGGTGCGCCAGGTGGTCGCCTGATGCCGACGGAGGTGGTGCTCCCGCGGCTGGGACTGACCCAGGAGGAAGGGACGGTCGTCCGATGGCTCAAAGCCGAGGGGAGCCGGGTGGCCAAGGGTGAGCCGCTCTTCGAGGTGATGACCGATAAGGCCACCCTCGAGGTCGAGGCGCCCGCCTCCGGCGTGCTGCTGAGGATCCTTGTCGCGGAGGGCGGGACGGTGCCCGTCGCCACCCCGATCGCGGTGATCGGCGAGCCCGGCGAGGCCGTGGCGGCGCCGCATTCGGCCCTCGGCGCGCCTGGGAGCGGGGACCGCGCGCAGCCGGCCGGAGCGAAAGCCGATCGAAAGCCGATCGAAGCGAAGAGTGGAGCAGAGGTAAGCGAGGAGTGGAGCCAAGGGAAGGCCGATCGACGCGAACCGTGGAGCCCAAGTCAGGCCGGCGGAAATGGGCCCGGGCGGAACGCGCCCGCCGCGACTCCGGTGCCCGAGCCCACCGGCCGCGTGAAGATTTCGCCCCGCGCCCGGGCGCTGGCAGACGCCCAGGGCGTCGACGTGCGCTCCCTGGAGGGCACCGGTCCGGGCGGACGGGTCATCGAGCGCGATGTCCAGCAGGCGATCGCTGCGCGGGCTGCGGCACCCGCAGGAGGCGCGCAGCGGCCGGCGGCGCAGGGCGTTCAAGCGGCAGGATCGCCGGGTCCGCAGGCGGCGGCGCCCGCGCCCGCCGCCGCCCCGCCCCCACCGGTTCGTCAGGGCCCCCAGGCCGCGCCCGGCCCAGGTCCCGCGGCGGCGCCCAGCGCGGCAGCGGCGAAAATGCGCACGATCATCGCCCGGCGGATGCTGGAGAGCCTGCAGACCACGGCGCAATTGACGCTCACCACCGAAGCCGACATGGACGAGATCGAGCGGCTCCGGAGCGAGGTCGGTCCGGAACTGGAACGCCGTGAAGGAGTGCGGGTCACGTACACCGACCTCATCGTGCGGGCGGTCGCCGTGGCCCTCCGCGAGCACCCCGCCGTCAACGCGCGGTGGGAAGGCGAGGGGGTGCGCCGGCTTCCCGAGATCCACATCGGCGTCGCCGTGGCTCTCGACGAGGGGCTGGTCGTGCCGGTGGTGCGCAACGCCGACCGGGCGACGCTCGCGCAGCTCTCCGCGGCGATCCGGGATCTGTCGGAACGGGCCCGCGCGATGCGGCTGCGGCCGGAAGAGATGCAGGGCGGCACCTTCACCGTCACCAACCTCGGGATGTACGATGTCGATGCCTTCACGCCGGTGCTCAACCCGCCGGAGGCGGGGATTCTGGGCGTGGGCCGGCTGCACCGGCGTCCCGCCGCCGTGGGCGACCGGGTGGAGATTCGATCGGGGATGGTGTTGTCACTGACGTTTGACCACCGGGTCGTCGACGGCGCTCCGGCCGCGCAGTTCCTGCAGCGGACCAAGTTCATCCTGGAGCACCCGTACCTGCTGCTGCTCCCCTAAGCGTACGCGAACCGCCCGATGCTACAATAAGGACGGCCATGCGTTTCCGTCCCGAGATCGACTACTACGAGATTCTCCAGGTGCACCCGCGGGCGTCCCCGGCGATGGTCAAGAAAGCGTACCGCACGCTCATGGGCGAGATGGGCGGGCATCCCGATCTCGGGGGGGACGAGGAGCGGGCCAAGCTGATCAACGAAGCCTATACGGTGCTCGGCGACGCCGAGCTGCGGCGCGCCTACGACAGGGCGCGGGGTGTGCGCGCTTCAGGGGGCCGGCCGGGAGGCGCCCCTTGGTGGCGCCCGAGCGGGCCGGGGGATTCCGGGCCGGCCGGCCGCGAGATGGAGCGGTTCGCCGGGACGGTCTCAAAGGTGTTGCTCTCCGTTGTGGTCATCGTCATCGGCCTCGCGCTCGCGCGCCTCTTGCGGAGCCCCACGCTGGACCTGGCGGATCTTCTGGGGATGATTCTCCTCCTGCTGCAGATCTGGCGCCAGGTGTCGCCGGCCGGGAGAGTCTGAGCCCCCCTGCGGGGACTCCAAACCGAGGTAGAGATAACCGCACGCAGAGGTTGCCGATGACGGTGCTGGCGGTGGGGGACGAGGTGGACGAGCGGCTCCTCGGGGACTCCCTGCCGGAGCGCCTCCGAGGGGTGCGGCTCCTCCTCTCTTGCGGCGACCTGCCGGCAGACTACCTCGAAGCGCTCGTCGACCGGTTCCAGGTTCCACTCCTCTATGTGCGCGGCAACCACGACCACCGGTACGGAGAGGCGCCGCCGCCCGGCGACAACATCCACGGCCGCATCATCACGGTGGGCGGGCTTCGAATTCTGGGGTTTGAAGGCTCGATCTGGTACAACGGCGAGGGGGTGCAGTACACCGAGCGGCAGATGTGGTGGCGGGTCGCGGCGGCCCGCCCGGCGGTGTGGAGGACGGGCGGGGTGGACATTGTGGTCACGCACGCGCCGCCCTACGGCGTCCACGACGGCCAGGACCGCGCGCACACCGGCTTCAGAACGTTCCGGGCGCTGCTCGAGGCGTTGAGGCCGCGGTACTTTGTGCACGGCCACTCGCACCTCTCGTACCGGCCGATGGCGAGCCGGATCGCCGCGATCGGGGACACCCAGGTCGTCAACGCGTTTCGCTCGGTCGTGCTCGCCGTCGAGACGGCCGGCGCCACCCACGTCTGATCCGCTGAGGGCCGTTCCGAACATGCCGCCGGTCTTCAAGGAGTTCGAAGAAGTCAGGCGCGCCCACGGGGCGCTCGCCACGCGTCCCCTGGGGGTGATCCAGGTGCCCGTCGCGGAGATCGTGGGGAGCGTCGGCCGCGCGCGGTACTTCCCGGACGGCCTGCGCCCGGGCCACGGCCTCACGCCCTCGCGCGTCAAGAGGCTGGTGGCGGCGCTCGATCACGGAGAGGTGCTGCCGCCCGTGCTGCTGTACCGCCTCGGCCACGAGTACTACATCGTGGATGGGCACCATCGGGTGGCGGCCGCCCGCCTGGCCGGACAGCAGGATGTCGATGCCGAGGTGGTGGCGTTTCTTCCCGAAGGGCGGAGCCCGGAAGACGTCGTCGCGCGCGAGCGCGTCCTGTTCGAGCAGCGGACCGGCGTCACGACGATCGTGCTGCACGAGATGGGTCAGTACCCCAAACTGCTCCGGTGGATCGAGGACTACCGGCGCGAGCGGGCCCGCGGATCGCTGCGGAGCGCGGCCCGTGAGTGGTATTCGCGGGTCTACCTGCCCGCGACCCGGGACCTGGCGGCGCGGCGCCTGCTCCGGCACTTCCCGGGCCGATCGCTCGGCGACCTGTTCGTCTACCTCGGCGACCACAAGTGGATCATGAGCAAGGCCGCGGGCCGGGATATCGGGATGGCGGCGGCGCTGGACAGTTTCGCGGGCTCGATCACATCGCACCGAGAGCCCGCGGGATTCACCCGCTGGCTGGACGGCCTGGTTGCGGTGCTCCGCACCGAGATTGCGCTCCCCGCGAAGCTCATCCGGAGAGCGCGCCCGAAAATTCTCGCCGGCCCCCCGCGCCGGCGGCGCTCCCCGGAGGGGGAAGGGCGGTAGCGGGGCGGGGACCGGCTCCCGCCCGGTCCGCGCCGGCTAGCGGAACCCGGTGAACGCGATGCCCTCGGTGATGTACCGCCGGAAGAGGAGAAAGAGGGCAATCATGGGCAGGATGCTGACGATCGCCCCGGCGGTGATGGCGCCGTAGTCCGCCGTATAGCGCTTCTGGAACACGGCCAGGCCGACCTCGGTCGTGTACATCTCCTGCGCGCTGGCCATGATCAATGGCCAGATGAAGGCCGTCCAGGCCTGGATGGCTCCAAAAATAGCGACGGCCGCCATCGCCGACGTGGCCGTCGGGACTGCCACGTTCGCGAAGATCCGCCACTCCGAGGCGCCGTCGATTCGCGCCGCGTCCATCATGTCGTCGGGGAACGCGGAACGGAAGTACTGGCGCATGATGAAGACGCCAAAGCTCATCATCAGGTAAGGCGCCAGCAGTCCCTGGTAGGTGTTGATCCACCGCCAGTTGCGCATGGTGAGATAGAGGGGCACCATGTAGGTTTCCAGCGGGAGGATGGCCGTCGCCAGGAGGATCAGGAAGATCGCGCTGTCGCCCGGGAAGCGGTACTTGCCGAAGATGTACCCGGCCACGGTGGACGTCACGACGACGATCACGGTCGACACGAGCGTCACGATCAGGCTGTTCACAAAGAACCGCGCAAAGGGTGCCGCGGTAAACGCCCTCGCGTAGTTGGCGAGCGTGGGAGCGTGCGGCAGCAACCGAGGCGGGAATTGCAGTATCTCGGCCGCAGGTTTCACGGAGGTCGACAGCATCCAGACGAATGGGAAGATCATCACGAGCGCCAAGGTGGCCAGGAACGTATGCATGAGCAGAGGGCGCAGCCGGCCGGTCATTCCGTCTGGCTCCGCAGGACTCGGAACTGCACCAGGGTGAGGCACAGCACGATCACAAAGAAGATCGTGGCTTCCGCCGAGGCGTAGCCCATCCGATAGAAGCGGAAGGCGTTCTCAAAAATATCATAGATCAGCACACGCGCCAAACCCGCCGGGGAGCCCTGGATGTCGGAGGCGAGCACGTACACCTGCGTGAACACGTTGTAGGCGCTGATCGTCGAGATCACCGTGATGAGCAGCACGGTGGGCATCAGGAGGGGAAGCGTGATGTGGCGGAAGAGCCGCCACCCTGCGGCGCCGTCGATCAGGGCGGCCTCGGTGTACTCAGCGGGGATCGCCCGGAGGCCGACAATGAAGAGCACCATGTTGTACCCCAGCGTCTTCCACACCGACATGATCATGACGGCCCAGAGGGTCGCCCGCGGCTCGATCAGCCACGGCACCGGGCCCACCCCAACCAGCGACAGGAGGTAATTGAGGAGACCGTTGCGGGTGTCGCAGATCCACTTCCAGGCCACCGCTTCCGGCACGGTCGGCGCGACAAACGGCAGAAAGTAGAAGAGTTGATAGAGCCCTTCCCACCGCACCCGGCGGGCCAGCGGCAGCGCGACAAGGAGCGCCAGGAGCACGCTGGCGGTCACGGTGACCGCCGCAAAGGTCGTCGTGTTGGACAAGGCCAGGAGAAAGTTCGGATCCTGGAGGAGCGCCCGGAAGTTGTCCAGCCCGACAAAGGGCTTGGTGGCGGAAATCAGGTCCCAGTTGAGGACGCTCAGCCGGAGGGTTTGGGCGATGGGGATGATGCGAAACACGATGAAGAGGAGGGCAGGGAGAGCCAGCATCAGGTAGCAAAACCCGTACCGCGCCAGCGTGGTGCGGCTCGCCCCCAACAGCAGCAGCGGCGTGTGGCCGGCGGTGAGCCGCGGCGGGGGCCACCGCCGCTTTCGCTGAGCCCTGTCGAGCGTTCCGGGCTTGGCCCCGCTACTCGCCGTAGAGCCCATCGCGCTTCAGGATGCCGTTGGTCTCCTCGGCGGCGGCGCGGAGCATGTTCGCGATGGCGGCCGGATTCCCGGCCAGGGTCCGATCCCGGTAGGCGGCGACGAGCCGGCTCGCCAGCTTGGTTTCGATCTCATCGAAATCCTTGATGCTTGGCATCGACCAGTAGACGTAGGCCTTGTCCTTGACGAGGAATCCTCTGTATTGAGGGGATGTTGCGAACACCGGGTCAAGGTTGACGTCCTGGCGCAGCGGGATCCACCCGACGTCTCCGAGCAGCTGGCGTTCGAACTGCGGTTGCGTCAGGAACTTGACAAAGTCCCACGCCACTTCGGGATTCGCGGCCGATCGGCTCACGTACAGGCTGACGACCCCGATGATCGTTCCCCAGCGCTTGTCTCGCGGGATCGGCGTCGTCAGATACTTGAGCGTGGGCGCGTTCTTTTGAATGTCGCCGATCACCCACGACTCCCGTTCGAGCATGGCGGTTTGTCCCAATTCGAAGGCTTCAGCGTCGTGCTTGATATCCAGGCTGTCGACCTTGTCGACGAACACGGCATCGAGGTGCATCTTCATGGTCGCCCGTCCGGCGTCGTTATCGTATCCCGCGCGGTACTTCCCCGGGGCGCTCTGCGTCAGCAGGTCGCCGCCGCGGGGCCACATCAGAATGGCAAACTTCTCGGCCACGCCGCTCCCGGCGCCAAAGAGACGCAGGCTGATCCCGCTTCGAACGACGCGCCCCTGAGCGTCGGTCTTCGCCAGCTTTTTCGCAAACGCCATGACCTCATCCATGGTCTTGGGGGGGGCGGACAGACCCGCCTCCTTGAACATCTCCGTGTTGTAGTAGAAGGCGCCCACTCCCGCGAACCACGGGACCCCGTACACATCGTTGGCGAGCGAAGCGGCGTCCTGGGCCGATTTGTTGAAGCTCCGGCTGCGCACGAACTGCGCCATGTCGGCGGGGGCTTTGGGGATGAGGCCCGCTTCGAGGTATCGTTCCACCGTCGACGCTTCGACCTCCAGAATGTTCCCGGCGGTATCCGACGGCAGCGAGGCCGCCAGTTTGCGCTCGTAGTCGCGGAGGTCGGTGGTCAGGACGGTCACTTTGACGTTGGGATGAGCCTGCTGATACGCGTCGGCGGCCCGCTGGTACACCGGGGCGATCTCCGGGTACCCGCCCCAAATCGACAGGTTCACCACCGGCACGGCTCCTCCGGTGGGAGCAGATAGCGCAACACCGATCAGGATCACGATCAGGGCGACAATTGTCCAAGGTGCCCCTGGCCGTCCCATGTTTCCCCCCCCAGGGCGACAATTGTCCAAGGTGCCCCTGGCCGTCCCATGTTTCCCCCCCTGCAACGATGTGCGCCACCGTGGTTTCAGAGGCCGGCGAACCCGTCCGCCGGCGGCGCCATGGTCACGGCGCATTTCGAGCACACGCGGGGCTTACCCTTCGCGCTCCCGCCCACACCGGCCGGCATCAAAAGCTCTGCAGCAGCTTTGAGCGGCCAGCGTCGGTAAGCGTCATGCTGAACGCGGGTGCTTGTGCCGGAGGGCCCGTCGAAATGCTTTGCCGCTCCTGCGCGCCCGGCCGCCGCCGCCGCGTCCTAGTCCAATCACATCAGCCAGCCTGGGGGCAAGCCTGGTGCCTAGCATCTGTTTGCAGTATCGATCGATCGCCCGCCGGATACTTTCAGACATGGACATTCCTTCCGCGCGCGCGGCGCGCTCTAAGCGGATTTCCAGCTCGGGATCCAGGCGGAACCTCTTCGTCATAGCCGACTGCTCCGTGCATTGCATGTAATGATTGGTGTATCAGATCGCTTAAACGCGCTGCAAGAAATACTTGTTATAGCGGCGGCCTCCGCTGTCCCCAGGCTGTGGCGTCCTCGTACACGGCGGCCGCGCGCAGGACCGTCCCCTCATCAAACGGGCGGCCGGCCAGCTGGAGCCCGACGGGAAGCCCCGCGCCGGTGAACCCGCACGGCACGGTCAGGCTGGGAAACCCGGTGAAGCTGAACGGGCGA
>WNGC01000604.1_pt1 | contig 21023 bp, 14 predicted proteins | sample 5400051 | NCBI WGS metagenome assembly WNGC01 (sample SAMN13153368, study PRJNA577476) | soil metagenome | isolation source: 20 cm soil or saprolite under grassland replicate 2 | place: USA:California | collected 2016-06-15
TCGCTGCTCGTTAGGAAACGGACCGCTTGCGGCGGAACTTGGACAGGAGGTCGTCCAGGTGATCGTGACTCGAGTAGCTGATGACCAGTTTCCCTGCACCTTTTTTGCCCGGCTTGATCTCGATTTTGGTACCGATCTCATCGGACAATTCTTCCTCGAGACGCGCGATGTCGCGGTCGGGCGCGTGCCTGCGCCTGGTCTTGGCCGTAGGATGAAGGATGGTGTTGACCAGCCGCTCGGTCTCGCGTACGGAGAGCGCCTGGTCTGCCACCCGTTTCGCGGCGCTCTCCTGCTGTCGTCCATCGAGCGCGAGGAGTGCGCGCGCGTGTCCCATCTCGAGCTTTCCGTCGAAAACCAGGGCCTGGACCGCCTTTTGCAAATTCAGCAACCGGAGCAAGTTGGTGGTTGCGGCGCGGGAGCGCCCGATGGCCTCCGCCGCCTCCTGGTGCGTGAGCTTGAACTCGCCGATCAGCCGCTGCACGCCGCCCGCTTCCTCGAGCGGGTTGAGATTTTCCCTCTGGATGTTCTCGACCAGCGCCATGGCGAGCGCCGACGAATCCGGCACGTCGCGAACGAGCGCTGGGACATCCGCTAGGCCGGCGATTTTCGCCGCGCGCCAGCGCCGCTCGCCCGCGATGATCTCGTAGCGGTTGTTCCCGATCGGCCGCACGAGAATAGGCTGCATCAGGCCCTGCGCCCTGATCGAAGCTGCGAGCTCCTCGAGCGAGCTGTCGTCCATCTTCGTACGCGGCTGGTAGCGACCACGCTGCAGCTGATCGATGCGCAGCGTGGCTTGCCGCTCGGAGACCGGGCCCCCCTCACCATCCTTGTCGAGGAGGGCGTCCAAGCCCCTGCCCAGTCCCCTGAGTTTCATTTGAGTTTCCCGCTCATGCTGCCGCCGCGATGCCGTTACGCAGGAGAATCTCGCCTGCAAGGGCGACGTACGCTTGCGAGCCCTTGCATTCGCGGTCGAGCTTCACGGCGGGAGCGCCGAAGCTTGGCGCCTCGGCGAGCCGTACGTTGCGCGGGATCACGGTCTCGTACACCTTCTTGCCGAAGTGCTCCTGCAATTGCGCCGACACCTGCTGCGCGAGCGCATTACGCGGATCGTACATGGTTCGAAGCAGCCCTTCGATATCGAGCTTCGGATTCAGGTGCTGGCGGATCTTCTTGATCGTGTTGACGAGATCGGAAAGCCCCTCGAGCGCGTAGTACTCGCATTGCATCGGGATCATCACCGCATTGGCTGCCACCAATCCGTTCAAGGTGAGTATGTTCAGGGCAGGAGGGCAGTCGAGCAGGATGAATTCGTACTGCCCGGCGATCGACCCGAGTGCAGCCTTCAGGCGGGATTCGCGGTGCTCGAGGTTGACCAGTTCGATTTCCGCGCCGGCGAGGTCGCGGTTGGCGGGAATCAGATCGTACCCGCCCGATTCCGACTTCTGCCGTGCCGAATCGGCGGTAGCCAATCCCAGCAGCACCTGGTAGATCGAAGTCTGGAGCGTGCGCTTGTCGATCCCGCTGCCCATGGTGGCGTTGCCCTGCGGATCGAGATCGACCAGCAGCACGCGCATCCCGGACTGCGCAAGGCCTGCCGCGAGGTTGACGCTGGTCGTGGTCTTTCCAACCCCGCCTTTCTGGTTGGTCACAGCGAGGATGCGGGTCATGCGCGCTCGATCAAGACAAGATGCCGCACGGCCCCGAGCCCGGGAACTGCGAAGGCATGCACCTGCCGCAGGCGGAAGCCGGGCGGCAAACGCTCGAGCTCCTCGAAGGGATAGACACCCTTCATCGCGGCGAGCACGCCGCGCGGCGCGAGCAAATGCTGTGTCAGCGCAATGAATTCGGCAATTTCGGCAAACGCGCGGGAAATGATGCAGTCGAATTTCTCTGTGGCCTGCCATTCCTCGACCCGCTCGCAGACCACGGAGGCGTTCTTCAACTGAAGGTCCGCCACCGCCTGCCGGAGGAAAGCCGCTTTCTTGTGATTGCCGTCGAGCAATGCGACCTGAATGTCGGGCCTCGCCACTGCAACGGGAATCCCGGGAAATCCCGCGCCACTGCCGACATCCAGCACCCGAGTTCCAGTCATGTATGGAATCACGGCCAAGCAGTCAAGCAAGTGACCGCTGACCATTTTCCCCCTGTCCCGTATGGCGGTGAGGTTATATACCTGGTTCCATTTTTCCAGCAGCGCGAGATACTGAAGGAGCTTGCTCCTGTCATCGCGACCTAGTGAAAGCCCCAGTTCCGCCGCTCCTTTTTCAAGGCGCCGGCCCAACTCGGCTTGCGCTGGCCCTGCCGCCAGCGTCGTCATGCGGCCGATCTTTCCGGCGTGCCTACCCCGCGCTTCAGGTGTACGAGGAGCAGCGAGATCGCGGCCGGGGTGATGCCCGAGATGCGCGAGGCCTGACCGATTGTCTCGGGTTTGTGTTGGTTCAGCTTCTGCTGCACCTCGATCGATAGTCCGCGCACGCCTCGGTAGTCGAAATCGCGCGGCAGCGCCATCGTTTCGTAGCGCTCCTGGCGCGCGATTTCCTCGTGCTGGCGTTCGACATACCCATGGTATTTGGCCTGTATCTCCACCTGCGAGGAAACCGCCGCATCGCCGACCGGCGCCCCTCCTTTCGAAAGCTCGGCCAGCGAGGCGTAACTCACCCCTGGACGCTTCAGCAGATCCATAAGGGAGTACTCGCGCTCGATCGGCTTGCCGAGCACACGCTCGGCCACCCCGGTCGGCAGGGACTTCGGAGTTACCCAAGTGGTCTTGAGCCGCTCCTGCTCGCGGCCGATCGCGTCGCGCTTGCGGTTGAACGCATCCCAGCGAGCATCGTCGACGACGCCGAGCCTGCGACCGGTCTCGGTGAGTCGCAAGTCCGCATTGTCCTCGCGCAACATGAGCCGGTATTCCGCGCGGCTGGTGAACATGCGATACGGCTCCGAAACCCCGCGGGTGATGAGGTCGTCGACCAAGACTCCGATATAGCCTTCGTCGCGCCGCGGGCACCACGCGTTCTGGTCGCTGGCAAAGAGCGCCGCATTGATGCCGGCGAGGATTCCCTGCGCCGCCGCTTCCTCGTAGCCGGTCGTGCCGTTGATCTGCCCCGCGAAGAAAAGACCCGAGATCGACTTCGTTTCGAGAGATGACCTCAAGTTGCGCGGGTCGTAGTAGTCGTACTCGATGGCGTAACCCGGCCGCAGGAGTTGGGCCTGTTCCAGCCCCCGGATGCTGCGCACCAGCTCGATCTGCACGTCGAAGGGCAGGCTCGTGGAGATCCCATTCGGATAAAACTCGTTGGTAGTGAGCCCTTCGGGCTCCAGAAAAATCTGGTGGCTTTGCTTGGCGGCAAACCGATGGATCTTGTCCTCGATCGACGGGCAGTAGCGGGGGCCGATCCCCTCGATCGCTCCGGTGTACATCGGCGAGCGGTCCAAGCCGCCGCGGATGATTTCGTGGGTGAGCGGATTGGTGTGCGTGATCCAGCAGGGGAGCTGGCGAGGATGCATGCCCGGCGTTCCGACAAAAGAAAAGACCGGCACCGGCTCATCACCCGGCTGCGCTTTCATGACCGAGAAATCGATGCTGCGACCGTCGAGCCGGGGCGGCGTTCCGGTCTTGAGGCGACCCACCGGAAGCTTGAGCTCGCGCAGTCGCGCAGCGAGACTGACTGAAGGCGGGTCCCCGGCCCGACCGGCCTGATAGTTCGACAACCCGATATGGATGAGCCCGGAAAGAAAAGTGCCGGTGGTCAGCACCACCACGCGGGCGGAAAAGCGAACGCCCAGCTCGGTCACCACTCCGGCAATACGGTCTCCCTCCAACACCAGGTCATCCACCGCCTGCTGGAACAAGGTCAGGTTGGGCTGATTCTCGAGCCGCGATCGGATCGCGCGCTTGTATAGGAGACGATCGGCTTGTGCGCGCGTCGCGCGCACTGCGGGGCCCTTGGAGGAATTCAGGATGCGAAACTGGATCCCCGCTTCGTCTGTAGCGATCGCCATGGCTCCACCCAAGGCGTCTACCTCCTTGACGAGATGTCCCTTCCCGATACCTCCGACCGACGGGTTGCACGACATCTGTCCCAGCGCCTCGATGTTGTGGGTCAGCAAAAGGGTCCGGCAACCGGCGCGCGCGGCCGCGAGCGCGGCCTCGGTCCCGGCGTGGCCGCCGCCGACCACGATGACGTCGAACTGGGTGGGCAATTGCATCGCTTTGGGCAAGAAAATGGGCTGAAACCGATCGAATTTTAATGGGTTTCGGCGAGGAGAGACAGAGTTTCACGTGGAACTTCGCGCGCGTGTAGTGGGGGAGCAGCGGGGCGGACGTTCCACGTGAAACGTCTGCGTTATGGACAGCCTTACACGGGGACTACACAGCTTATCAAGCTTCAAAGATCCCGCTTGCTAACAGGATCCCCACCCGATATTCACAGATGCGCTTCCGGTTGCGATTCCACAAACATGGAATCAAAACAATGGTTTATTATACTCGAGCCTCAGCCCCAAGGAACGTCCGAGCGTCTCACGCCGCGCGGCGAGCTCGCGCGGCAAGCGGCTCCCCAGCAGCTGCAGCAATTCATCTTGCAGCTTCAGTTCCCGCTTCCATTCCCCGCCGTCGACCGAGCTCACGCGCTTGAATTTCTCGCTGCCGAAGCTTTCCAGACCTTTCCAATCCAAATCCTCGAAATCCGGAACCCTGCCGATGGGTGTTTCAACCGCATTGCCTTTGCCTTGACAGCGCTCCACGATCCACTTCAGCACTCGCATGTTCTCGCCGTATCCAGGCCAGATGAATTTTCCATTTGCGTCGGTACGAAACCAATTGATGCAGAAGATACGTGGGCGCCGCGGCACCGAGCGGCCCAGCTTAAGCCAATGGTTGAAATAATCGCCCATGTTGTAACCGACGAATGGAATCATTGCCATGGGATCGCGCCTCACCACCCCGACCTTTCCGGTCGCCGCAGCCGTGGTCTCCGAACCCATTGTCGCGGCCATATACACGCCCGAGTCCCAATCGATCGCCTCGGAGACCAGCGGCACGGTGTCGGAGCGCCGGCCTCCGAACACGAAGGCGGATATCGGAACGCCCTGCGGATTTTCCCAATCGGAATCGATCGAAGGACACTGCGATGCTGGAACCGTGAATCGCGCGTTGGGATGCGCCGCATTCCTGCCGCAACCGGGTGTCCAATCCTTCCCCTGCCAATCGATGAGCCTGGCGGGGGGCGTATCGGTCATCCCTTCCCACCACACGTCTCCCTCCGGGGTCATAGCCACGTTCGTGAATATCGTGTTGCTCCTGAGCATCGCCATGCAGTTGGGATTGGTTTTCTCCGACGTTCCCGGCGCAACGCCGAAAAATCCCGATTCGGGGTTGATCGCGTAGAAGCGACCGTCCTCGCCCGGCTTGATCCACGCGATGTCTTCTCCGACGGTCGAGACCTTCCAACCTTTGAACGCCGGTGGTGGAATCAGCATGGCGAAATTCGTCTTGCCGCACGCCGAAGGAAACGCGGCGCTCACGTAGAGTTTCTCCCCTGAAGGCGGCGTTACACCGAGGATCAGCATGTGCTCGGCGAGCCAGCCCTGCTCCCGGCCCATAATGGAGGCGATGCGAAGCGAAAAGCACTTTTTCCCGAGCAGCGCATTGCCTCCGTAGCCGGATCCGAAGGACCATATTTCCCTGGTCTCCGGGTAGTGAACGATGTATTTGTGCTCTTTGCTGCATGGCCAGCGCACGTCCTTCTGCCCCAGAGCGATCGGCGCGCCGACCGAATGCAGGCAGGGTACGAAATGGCCGTTTTTGCCCAGAATTTCCCACACTTTTGTCGACATGCGCGTCATGATGTGCATGCTGACCACCACGTAGGGCGAGTCGGTCAGCTCGATCCCGATGTGCGCGATGTGCGAGCCGAGCGGCCCCATGGAGAACGGAACCACATATAGGGTTCGGCCGCGCATACACCCATCGAAGAGCTTGTTCAAGGTCGCGCGCATCTCCGCGGGATCGACCCAGTTGTTCGTCGGGCCCGCATCTTCCTTTTTCTGAGAGCAGATGAAAGTCCGGTCTTCGGTGCGCGCCACGTCGTTCGGATCGGAGAGCGCGAGGAAAGAATTCGGACGAAGGTCGGGGTTGAGCCGCTTCAGCATTTCCGACTTGACCATCTCGTCGCAAAGCCGGTCGTACTCTTCCGGCGAGCCGTCGCACCATTGAATCCGGTCGGGTTTGGTCAGCGCGGCAAAGTGCGCGACCCATTCCTTGACTCCGTGATGTTGAACGTACGCGGGAACGCCGATATCCATAGCGGCAGCGTAAGCTTGATTCATCCTGGGGCCTCGCGATGACGACTTGGCAGCTTATGAGTGCTGCTGATCGTGAAAGAACCGTAAGGGTGCGAACTCTATCACGATCCGCGGCAAGCGAAAAATGCGTTGATAGAACTAGGGGTTACGAAATATTCAGTTCATCATGCCCGCCAGCTGCGCCTGAGGTGTTTCGCCAGCCGGAACGTCGGCGCGGTGGTGGTCACGAGAATAATCACCCGCGTGACATGGGCCGCGGTGACGAGCGGCACCCCGAGTTGGAGTACCTTGGCGGTGACGCACATCTCCGCCATGCCGCCCGGCGCCGTGGCGAGGACCATCGTCGAGATCGGGACCGCGCCGAGGACGGCGAGACCCCAAGCACACAGCGCTGAACCCAGCATCGCGAGCACCACCGTGAGGCAAACCATGCCGATGAAGCGGGGCGAGGTTCGCAAAGACTCGCGCTCGAATCCCGAGCCGAGCGAGCACCCGATCAGGAGTTGCGCCGCGTTGGACAGCCACGTCGGAATCGCGGAGAGGCTCACCTCGCCCAAGGTGAGGGCGACGGTCACGCCGAGAGGCCCGAGCATCCAGGCGTTCGGCATGCCGACCTTGGCGAAGGCGCCGCCGACCAGCGCGGCCGCGCCGAGCAACGCGACCAGGCCGAGGGCGTCGACGGCAAACTGCGCGGGCCGATAGACATCGGTGCCGTGCAAGCCGAACCCGGTGAACGCAAACGGCACGGTGAGCACGACGATGAACACGCGCAAGGCCTGGGCGAGGACCACGCGGTCGGAACGCGCGCCATGGCGCTCGCCCAGGATCGTCATTTCCGCTGCGCCGCCGGGAACGCTGGCGAAAAGCGCAGTGGTCGCATCGAGTCCGGCGCTGCGCATGAGAAACCAGCCGCTCCCATAGGCGAGCAAGATCGCGAGCATGGCCGCCGCGACCAGGAGATACCAGTGCGCCGCGACTTCGCCAGCGATTGCCGGAGTGAAGTACAGGCCGAGCGCGCAGGCGATCACCAGCTGGCCCGCCGCCCTGCCTCCTCTCGGCGCGGCGACCTCGGCGCCCAGGAATTTTCCCAGCGCCATCGCAAGCAGCGGCCCGATCATCCACGGCAGCGGCGCGCGCACCGCGCTGAACAAGGCGCCGCTCGCTGCGCAAACGACGAGCGCTTTCAGGACCGGATAAGGTTTCATGCGGGACTGGTTGGTTTCATTTTCCTACACAAAAGCGCGCGAAGATCTGACCCAGCAAGTCATCCGCCGAAAACTCGCCGGTAATCGAGCCGAGCTCACGCTGCGCTAGGCGGAGCTCTTCCGCGAAAATTTCGCTCCGTGACATCGTCTGTCCGGCCCGCTCAAGCGCCCGAGCGACGCGCTCGAGGGAGACGAGGTGCCGCTCGCGCGCCATGAATACATCTTCTCCCCCTGCCTGCCAGCCAGCCAGCTTCAGCAATGCTTCGCGTAGGCCCTCGATACCGTCGCCGGTCTTGGCCGAGACGTGGATGCGCCACCCTTGTTCATCCTCCTCGGCCCCAGAAGGGACGCCAGAGAGATCGATCTTGTTGAATACCGTAACGGGTTTGAGTTTCTTCGGGAGCCGCGCGACGATGGCGACATCCGCGGCCGCGACTCCTTCACGCGCGTCGACGACCAGAACCATCGCGTCCGCCCGCTCGATGGCCTCCCAGGTGCGTGCGATGCCGATTGCCTCGACCTTGTCGGCAGGGTCTCGCAGGCCGGCAGTATCGATGATATTCACGGGCACGCCCTCGATCTGAATGGTCTGGCGCACCACATCGCGCGTGGTTCCGGGAACTTCAGTGACGATGGCGAGGTCCTCTCCGGAGAGCCGATTGAGGAGGGACGATTTTCCTACGTTGGGCTGGCCAGCCAACACGACCTGAAGTCCGCTGCGAAGGATGCTCCCCTGACGGCCCCGAGCGAGCGAACGGCTCACCTCTTCCTGCAGGTGCCTCAGACGCCGGCGGGCGTCCTCTCGGTCCATCTCGTCGATTTCCTCCTCAGGAAAGTCCAAGCTCGCTTCCACCAGCATTCGCAGCTCGACGAGCCGCTTCGCAAGGTTTGCGATCACCTCCGAGAATTCGCCGCGCAGCGAGCGCAGGGCGCAACGCGCGGCGGCCTCGGTGGCGGCGTCAATAAGATCGGCCACGCCCTCGGCTTGCGCGAGGTCGAGTTTGTCATTCAGGAAAGCGCGACGGGTGAATTCCCCGGGATCGGCGAGGCGCGCGCCCAGCTCCAGGCAGCGCCTCAAGATCATTTGCAGCACGACAGGCCCGCCGTGACCGTGCAGCTCGAGCACGTCTTCGCCTGTATAGGATGCTGGCGCGGGAAAGAAAAGCGCGATGCCGTCGTCGATCGGTTCGCCGGCAGCGTCGTGGAAGATCGCACGCGCGGCCAGTCGCGGCGCCGGCACAGCGCCGAGCAAGCATGCTGCGAGCCGCTCTAGTTTCTTCCCGGAAACGCGCACGATACCGATGCCGCCCCTCCCCTGCGCAGTCCCGATAGCCGCGATCACATCGGTATAGGACGGTCCTGCCAGGGTCGTTTCCGGCGTCATGGTCTGCCCGCTGCCGGCGGCATTTCAGCGTCTGGCGCCTGCGCCGGTCTTTTCTCCCCCGATCATGCGGGTAATTTGCCACTGCTGCAGGATCGACAGGATATTGTTGACAAACCAGTAGAGAACCAGGCCCGAAGGGAAGAAGTAGAACATCACCCCGAATGCAAACGGCATGATCATCATGACTTTGGCCTGAACCGGATCGGGCGGCGTGGGATTTAGCTTGGTCTGAACGATCATGGAAGCCATCATCAGCGTTGGAAGCACATACCAAGGATCGGGCGCCGAAAGATCCCTGATCCAGAGATAGAACGGAGCGTGGCGCAGTTCCACGCTTTCGAAAAGCACCCAATAGAGTGCGATAAAAACAGGAATTTGCACGACGATCGGCAGGCAACCACCGAGCGGGTTAATTTTCTCGGTCTTGTACAGGTCCATCATCGCCTGGTTCATTTTCGTTTTGTCGTCCGCATACTGCTCGCGGATCTTCATCAGCCGTGGCGTCACCACCTTCATCTTCGCCATCGAGCGGTAGCTCGCGGCCGACAACGGGAAAAAGATCAGCTTGATGACCACGGTGAGCAGAATGATGGCAAGACCCCAGTTCCCCATCCAGCCATGGAAAAGTTTGAGAACCCAGAAGAGTGGCGCGGCGATTACCGTTAGCCATCCGTAGTCGACCACGAGCTCCAAGCCGGGCGCGACCGAGTGCAGGTGGTCCTGGTCTTGAGGCCCCGCGTACAGAGGCACGACGACGCGGGCGTCGGCACCCGGCGCAATCGGTCCGGCGGGCACGATCACGCCCACCGAATAAAGATCTTCGGCGAGCTTTCGCGCGTAGAACTCGCGCGGCGACTTGTCCGGAGGGAGGAGGGCAGAGACGAAATAGTGCTGAATGATCGCGATCCAGCCGTTGTCGGAGCTCTTCGGATAAGGAGCTTTGCCCTTGGCGACGTCTTCAAAAGTGAGCTTGTGAAATTTCTCCTGTTCGGTGTAGAACGCGGCGCCAGTGTAGGTCTGCGCCATATACGGATCGCCCGGGGGGGATTTGCCGTCGCGGGTGATCTGGAAATAGGCGTGGGTCGCGAACGGCTTGACCGTGCCGTTCGTGATTTCCTCGGTGATATCGATGCGATAGCTCGAACGATGGAACGTCAAGATCTTGGTGACCCTGATGCCTTCCGGCGTATTTGCCTGGAGCCGTACATCCAGCCCGTCCTGACCCTGTTCGAGAGCGAATTCCTTGGCGGACGCTCGATACAGCGTCCGGTGGTTCGGCAGACCCTCGCCGATCAACCCGCTTTGCGCGGCATAACGATGCTCCGGTCCAAAGAGCACGAAATTCTTCGTCTCCTGGTGCGTGTCCTTATGCTTGAGCAACTCCAGGTAGACGATGTCTCCGCCTTGCGTATCGATTTCCGCAAGCATGGTATCGGTGCGAACCCGCAACCGCTCCTGGGGTTTGCCGGCCGGCGCCGATGTCATCGGCAGGGTATCCGCGCTCCTCGCCGCGGGTGTCCCTGAGCGTGCGCCCGGCGTGCTTGGCGTCGGGACCGATCCCTGCGCCGACGGGCCGGCAGGCACGGGAGGTCGAAGCTCCTTCTGCCACGCTTCCCAAAGGAGCAGCAGGGAGAAGGAGAACACGAAGAATAGGATCAGACGCTGGGTGTCCATGAAGGAAGCAGACGACTACGGGACCGGGTCATGGCCGCCCGGGTGCCAAGGATGGCAGCGCGCAATACGCGTGAGGGCAAGCCACACGCCCCGAGCCGCTCCGTGGCGTTCGAGCGCCTCGAGCGCGTATGCGGAGCAGGAGGGATGGAAACGACAATGCATGCCAAGGAACGGGCTCAAACCGTAGCGATAACTCCGGATCAGGAGCGATAACAGTCTGCTCACGACGATCCCACCAAGCAGCGCTCGACCTCCGCCAATGCGACCGTAACCGCTGTCAAGCGAATCAGAATATCGCGGCTCCCAAGCCGCGCCTGTTGGGCTCGAAACAACTCCCGCAGCAAACGCTTCATCCGGTTGCGGTCGACTGCGCGCGGGAAGACGCGCTTGGGAACGATGAGACCTAGTCTAGGAACACCGAAGGGGTTTGCTCTGAATAGCACGCTGAACCCGGGACGCTTGAGCGCTCGCCCGCCGGAAAGCAGCGATGCGATGTCGGCCGTTCCGAGCCGCTGCCTTCTAGAGTAACGCCTGCGAGCGCTCAAACGCTCAAACGGGCACGCCCCTTGGCGCGGCGTGCCCGAAGCACGGCCCGGCCCCCGCGCGTGCGCATGCGAACGAGAAACCCATGGGTGCGCTTCCTGCGAACGACCGAGGGGTGAAAAGTACGTTTCATTGGTGAAGATCCATGAGGCGGACAATAACCTTTGATTAGACGATATTTTAGCCAGAATTGTCAACGCATTGAGCGCTCTCTCGCTGTCCTGATCGGGACAGAATCAAGCTCTCTCCGGCTGTGGATAACTCTCCCGGAAACAGGTAAAATCAGCACGCTGTTTTCCCCGAACCGAGCGATATAAGTGTCCATGCAGGGTTTCTGGGCCTCGTGCCTGAGTCGCTTCGAAAAAGAGCTTCCCGCTCAGCAGTTTAATACCTGGATTCGGCCGCTCAAACTGGACGCCTCGGCGGCGCCGTCAGGCGAGCTGCGCTTGTTCGCGCCCAACCGCTTCGTGCTGCAGTGGGTGAAGGAGCGGTTCGCGCCTCGTATCGAAACCATGGGGGCAGAATTCTTCTCGTCTCCTATCCGCGTGTCGCTCATGCTGGAAGCTGCGAGCGTACCGGAGCCTGTTCAAACTTCCGCGCCCGCGACACGCGTCGCGCGCACGCCGGCGCCGCGATCGCCGCACGCGGAGCGCTCGAGCCTCATTCCCGAATTCAGCTTCGACGGCTTTGTCGCCGGGAAAGCCAATCAGCTCGCGCGGGCCGCGGCACTGCAAGTGGCCGAACACCCCGGGACATCGTACAACCCGCTGTTCATATACGGTGGCGTGGGCTTGGGAAAGACTCACTTGATTCACGCAGTCGGCAACCTTGTTCTCGCGCAGCATCCGAGTGCGCGGGTGCGCTACCTCCACGCCGCGCAGTACATCTCCGATGTCATCAGGGCCTATCAACAAAAGTCCTTCGACGAGTTCAAACGCTACTATCACTCGCTCGATCTTCTTCTGATCGATGACATCCAGTTTTTCACCGGGAAGGACCGCACGCAGGAGGAATTTTTTTACGCATTCAATGCCTTGATCGAAGCCCACAAGCAACTCATCATCACCTGCGACACGTATCCGAAAGATCTCGCAGGAATCGATGAACGCCTCAAGTCGCGCTTCTCGTGGGGCCTGACTGTCGCAATCGAACCCCCCGAGCAGGAAATGCGGGTCGCAATCATCCTGAAAAAAGCCGAAGCGGTGTCGCTCAAGCTCTCGGAGGAAGTCGCCTTTTTCATCGCCAAGCACATTCGCTCAAACGTACGCGAATTGGAAGGCGCGCTGAAGAGCGTGATCGCTTATTCGCGCTTCAACGGCCGAGACATCACGCTTGACACAGTGAAAGAGGCGCTCAAGGACCTCCTAACCGCGCAAAACCGGCAGATCACCGTTGACAACATCCAGAAGACCGTCGCCGAGTACTACAAGATCAAGGTATCCGACATGCACTCGAAAAAGCGCAGTCGCAACGTCGCGCGGCCCCGCCAGCTTGCAATGGCGCTCGCAAAGGATCTTACCCAAATGAGCCTACCGGACATAGGCGATGCGTTCGGCAACCGCGACCACACGACGGTTCTTCACGCATGTCGCACCATCGCGACGTTGCGAGAGAAGAACCACGACATCAACCGCGACTACCACGTACTCGAACAGGTACTCAAGGGGTGAATAAGCTGCGAACAACCGCGGGACGAATTGTGAGCAAGTGTCACCATCTAGGGCTGGCCGGCTCTTGTTCATGTTTTCCCCACCCTCTACCTTACGTCTTACTAACAGCCTACAACCGCCGAAGAATCGTGCTTCCACTGACTCCAACAGGGTTATCCACCTAGAAAATCGTGATCATCATCATAATCAAGGAAATAAAATGAATCTGTTGAAGACCCAACGCGAAGCGCTGCTCGCGCCTTTGCAGGCGGTCACCGGAATCATCGAGCGGCGCCATACGTTACCCATCTTGTCCAACGTCTTACTTTCCAGAACGGACACGCATATCGAGTTTGTCGCTACCGACATCGAGATCGAGATTACGACGAGCATGACTATCGAGGGACCTGGGGATTCCAAGAAAATCACCGTAGGGGCGCGAAAACTCGTCGATATCCTGCGCGCCCTCCCCGAAGGATCTGAGATCACGCTTGGGTTGCAGGACAAGCGACTTCAGGTGAAGTCGGGGAAAAGCCGTTTCAACCTGCAGACGCTCTCGGCAGAAGATTTTCCGAGGTTAGCTTTGGCTGAAGCCTCGGCAACGAGCTTCTCAGTCCCTCAAAAGCTGTTGAAGTCGCTTTTGGGTCTGGTTCAGTACGCAATGGCTCAGCAGGATATTCGCTACTACCTCAATGGCCTACTCATGGTCGTCGAGGAGGGGCAGCTGAAGCTAGTGGCGACTGACGGGCATCGCTTGGCCTACGCGAGCCGAGAGCTCGAGGGAAAGAATCTCTCCAAGCAGGAGGTGATCCTTCCCCGCAAGACTATTATCGAGCTTTCGAAGCTCCTCGACGACAGCGATGATCCGGTTGCGATCGAGCTGTCCTCGGCCCAGGCTAAGTTCAGCTTTGGCAACGTAATCCTCGTGTCGAAGCTGGTAGACGGGAAATTCCCAGACTATGGTCGGGTGATCCCGCAGAACCAGCCGAAGAAGCTGAAGCTCGAAAGAATTGCTCTGTTGCAGGCGTTGCAGCGGGCGGCGATTCTCACCAGCGACAAATTTCGGGGGGTGCGCTGGGTTTTGGGCGAAGGGAGTCTCAAGATCAGTTGCAGCAATACCGAGCAGGAAGAAGCGCAGGAAGAGCTTGATGTGCCGTACAGAGGGGAGACCCTCGACATTGGGTTCAATGTCGGCTATCTGGTAGACGTGCTCAATAATCTCGAGGTTGCCGAGGTCGAGTGCGGATTAGGCGATGCCAATTCGAGCGCGTTGTTTACCCTGCCCGGGCGCAGCGATTTCAAGTACGTCGTGATGCCGATGCGGATTTGATTGGAAAAGAGAGTAAATGTCTGAAGCAGAGAAGAACGATCACGCGCGCGACCAATACGATTCCGACAGCATCAAGGTGCTGAAGGGTCTCGACGCGGTCCGCAAGCGCCCGGGCATGTACATCGGGGATACCTCCGATGGCACCGGTTTGCACCACATGGTGTTCGAAGTCGTGGATAACGCCATTGACGAAGCGCTAGCCGGTTTCTGTAATGAGATAACAGTCACGATTCATACGGACAACTCCATCAGCGTCATCGACAACGGCCGCGGCATTCCCACCGAGCTCCACAAGGACGACGAACAGAAACGCTCGGCCGCGGAGATCGTGATGACGGAGCTTCACGCAGGCGGGAAGTTCGACAACAATTCTTACAAGATCGCCGGCGGCCTGCACGGCGTCGGCGTGTCCGTGGTCAATGCGCTCTCCGAATGGCTACGCCTTACCATTCGACGCGACGGGAAAAGTCACTTTATGGAATTTCGTCGCGGCGTGCCAGTGGCGCCGCTCAAGGTGACCGGCAAGACCGAGAGACGCGGCACCGAGGTGCATTTTCTGGCCAGCGCGGAGACTTTTGGGGTTGTGGAATACCACTTCGACATTCTGGCGCGGCGGCTGCGCGAGCTTTCGTTTCTCAACAACGGGGTCAAGATTCAGCTTGTCGACCAACGCTTTGGAAAAGAGGAGAACTTCGCGCACACTGGGGGAGTGAAAGGGTTTGTCGAATACATCAATCGCAGCAAGAACGTTTTGCATGGCACGCCCTTTCACGCGATTGCGCAAAAAGAAGGCATCACGATCGAGGTTGCGATGCAGTGGAACGACTCCTACCAGGAGCAGGTGCTCTGCTTCACCAACAATATTCCGCAGCGCGACGGCGGAACACACTTGACCGGCCTGCGGGCCGCCATGACGCGCAGCTTGAATCAATACATCGAAGCGAACGAGGTCGCCAAGAAGGCCAAGGTCGAAACCACCGGGGACGACATGCGCGAAGGTCTGTCATGCGTGCTCTCGGTGAAGGTACCCGAACCGAAGTTCTCTTCGCAAACGAAGGACAAGCTCGTATCCTCCGAGGTCGGGCCCGTAGTCCAAGAGCTCGTCAGTGAAAAACTGAAGAATTTTCTGCTTGAGCGGCCCAATGACGCCCGCATCATATGCGGCAAGATCGTCGACGCGGCGCGTGCGCGCGAAGCGGCGCGCAAGGCGCGGGAGATGACGCGCCGCAAAGGCGTGCTCGACTCGTTTGGGCTGTCGGCAAAACTCGCCGACTGCCAGGAAAAGGATCCCGCGCTGTGCGAGCTCTACATCGTCGAGGGAGACTCGGCCGGCGGCTCGGCCAAGCAGGGCCGCGACCGCAAATTTCAGGCGATCTTGCCGTTGAAAGGCAAGATCCTCAACGTCGAGAAAGCGCGGTTCGACAAGCTCATCTCCTCGCAGGAGATCGTAACGCTGATCCAGACTTTGGGCACCGGGATCGGCAAAGATGAGTACGATATCTCGAAGCTGCGCTACCACCGCATCATCATCATGACCGACGCGGACGTGGACGGTGCGCATATCCGCACGCTTTTGCTCACGTTTTTCTACCGGCAGATGCCGGAGCTGGTCGAGCACGGACACGTGTACATCGCTCAACCTCCCCTCTATAAGGTGAAAGTCGGCAAGCAGGAACGTTACTTCAAGGACGATCACGAGCGCGCGCAATTCATGCTGGCCCAGGCTCTGGTGGGGGCTTCGCTCCTGCCCAAGAAGGACGGGCAAGCTATCGGGGGCGAGACGCTCGAGCAGCTGGCGAAGGCCTACCTGTTCGGCGAAGCCGTGGTGGCGCGAGCCTCCAAGATCATCGATGCCGAGGCCTTGGCCGCCCTTATGCGCGGTGTCAAGGCCGATCTCTCGAGTGCGCAGTCTGCAGGAGCGAGCGCTCTGAGGCTCAAGCAGGCTATGGCGGCCAACGGAAACGGCGTCAACGTAAGCGCGCGCTACGACGGCAAGAACGAGCGCCACCAGCTCGTGATCGAACGCACCCACCACGGAAATGTCAGAACGAGCGTACTCGACGAGGACTTTCTCTCCTCCGGGGACTATCAACAGCTCAACCGGATCGCGCAACTCCTGCAGGGCCTCATCGGGCCTGGCGCCGTGGTCAAGCGCGAAGACAAGGAAGAAGGGGTTGCTGATTTTCCGCAAGCCATGAAGTGGCTGCTGGGAGAGGTCGAGCGCAGCGCGGCGATACAGCGCTACAAGGGCCTGGGAGAGATGAATCCCGAGCAACTTTGGGAGACTACGATGGATCCGCAATCTCGGCGGCTGCTCAAGGTGCAGATCGAGGACGGGATCGCCGCGGATGAAATCTTCACCAAGCTGATGGGCGACGACGTCGAACCCAGGCGCTTGTTCATCGAGCAGAACGCGTTGGTCGCCCGGCTCGACGTCTAAAGGCCGCCCGCGATCACGGGCGCCGGTATCTAAGCCGCTTTCTTGTTTCGAATGGTCCGCCCGCGATTGGCAGATCGCTTCGCACGCGTCTTGCGCTCAGATTTCGTCTTCGTTGGGGTTTTTTCGGGTGCTGTGGCCGTCGCAGATGGGCGCGCGCTAGCTCTCGCCGCGCGAGGCGCGAACTCGAACCCCACCTTGCCGTCTGCGCCGCGTACCAAGAACGCCGAAAACGGTCTGCCTTTCCGGGAAATGAATCGGTGTAAGAGATCTGTCCTTCCCGTCGCGAGCAATTTCCGTATCTCCTCGGGCTCAACGGGTCGTTGCAAGATGACGCGTCCGGAGCGAAAGTCGCAGCGCCGCTCGGAGTTGACGCTGTTCTCGCAGACATAAGCCATCGGCTGCTCGAATACTCGGCCGCCGCATTTTGGGCAAGGACCGAGCGGGGTCAGCGTCGAAAAATCCACTTTTGCCGCCACGCCGTCGGCATCCGCCTGCCGCCCAAAGTCAAACTCAGCGCGAAACTCGGGCGTAAGCCGCACCATCGCGGCAAACGGCTTGCCTATTCGGCTGCGGAAACCGGTCAAGGGTCCCACCGAGCCCTTGGCGATCAGCGTCTCGATTTCCTCGGGGGCGAACTCGCGGCTCGACACTACTTTCCAGATCGCAAAGTCGCACTTCTGGCACTTGAACTTGCGATAAGTCTCCTGCACCTTGCCGCCACACTTGGGACACGGAGTCTTCAGGGTGAGGAACACGGTATCGGGGATGTCGCCGTGCTTGATGCGCGAAACCATCTCTCGGGTGAGATCGACGATGTGGTCCATGAATGCGCTGCGCGGAAGATCGCCGTGCTCCATCTGTTTGAGCTTGAATTCCCAGTTCCCGGTGAGCTCCGGAGAGCACAGTTCGTTCACCCCAAACTGGCGCAGCGCGAAAAGGAGCGACGACGCCTTCGGCGTCGGTTGGAGGTCGCGACCGATGCGGTGTACATAGTCCTCGTAAATCAGACCCTCGATGATCTGCGCACGGGTTGCGGGAGTACCCAATCCCTTCTCGCTCATGGCTTCGCGCAGCTCCTCGTCCTCGACCAGTTTTCCGGCGCCTTCCATCGCCGAGAGCAGCGTTGCTTCTGTGAAGCGGGCGGGCGGCTTCGTCCGATTGGCGCGAACATCCACCTCGCGCGTGCGCACTTTCTCTTCGTCCTCGATCGCGACGAGGCTCGGTGATTCACCCGTTTCAGCTTCCTTGCCGTAGACTTGGAGCCAACCCGCTTCGGTCATGACTCGGCCCTCGGTCTTGAACGCTTCACCTTCGACACGGGTAATTCGCGTCGTGACGAGATATTCCGCTGCTGGGAAGAATACCGCGAGAAAGCGCTTCACGACCATATCGTAAAGCTTCCCTTCCGCCTCGGAGAGATGCCCGGGCCTTTGGATCGTGGGGATGATTGCGAAGTGGTCGGAGATCTTTTTGTTGTCGAATATGCGTTTGTTCGGCTTGACCCAGCCTCTCTTGAGTATCTGAGCCGCGTGGCGCGTGTAGCCCGATTTCTGCGCCACCAACGCGTCGAGCGTCTTCTTTACCGTGCCGAGATAGTCCTCGGGCAATGCGCGCGAATCGGTCCTCGGATAGGTGAGGGCTTTGTGCCTTTCGTAGAGCGCTTGGGCAAGCGCGAGCGTGGTTTTGGCTGAGAAGCCGAAACGACCGTTCGCCTCGCGCTGAAGGCTCGTCAAGTCATAGAGAAGGGGAGAAATCTGCGAGGCGGACTTCGCGTCCTCGGTGGCAACACCCGGCTTTCCGAGGCATTTCGCACGGATGGCGGCGGCCCGTTTCTCTTCCCACAAGCGCTCGGGTCTTGCCTCAACATCCTCTTCCTTTTGGAAATTTTCGTCGAACCAGCGGCCGGCGTACTCTCCGGCCGCGGCGCCAAACGTGGCGTGAATCTCCCAATAGTCGCGCGGCTTGAAATCGCGTATGCGTTCCTCGCGCTCGACGAGGATCGCGAGCGTCGGCGTCTGCACGCGGCCGACCGTGGTCTTGTAGAAACCGCCTTCCTTCGAGTTGAAGGCCGTCATGGCACGCGTGCCGTTTATGCCGACAAGCCAGTCCGATTCGGAGCGGCACACCGCCGCGTCGGCCAAAGGGCGCAACTCGCGGTCCGCACGCAGTTTCTGGAAACCCTCCTCGATGGAGCTTTGCGTCATCGACTGCAGCCACAAGCGCTCGATGGTCTTCTTGTTACCGGCATGCTGATCGATGTAACGAAAAATCAGTTCGCCCTCACGACCTGCGTCGCAGGCGTTGATGACGCCCGTCAGGTCTTTGCGCCGAAGCAGTTTCACCAGAAGCTTGAGGCGTTCCTCGGTGCGCTCGATTGGCTTGAGATCGAAGTGCGGCGGAATGACCGGCAGATGGGCAAAAGACCATTTGCCTCGCTTGACCTCGACGCCTTCCGGCGGGACGAGCTCCAGCAGGTGGCCGATCGCCGACGAGAGTACGTAGTCGCGGCTTTCGTAGTAATCGCCGTGGCGTGTGAACCCGCCCAAGGTGCGGGCGATGTCGTTTGCGACGGAAGGCTTTTCCGCGATGATGAGCTTTTTGGCCACGGGAATAAAAGATTGCAAAAAAGGCAGGCGACACGATTCAAGGTCGCCCTAGGCGAAGCGCAGAATGATAAGTGTAATCGGAACGTGAAGCAAGAAACCGGCGCGGCACTAGTGCGTCTGGCGTTTCTCGCCGTCGGGGATCAGCTCGTCGAGGATCAGCGCGTCCACATTGCCCCGTCGCGTCCAAAGTACCATCAGGACGATCACCTTGAGCTTGTCCAAACCCACAACCTCGTTGGGCAAGGCCATCCCGCGCTCGATGATGAGTTCACGCAGCAACGGCGTGAGGATTTTTGCGCCTTCAAGGAAAGCAATGAAACCCCGGCTTTCCAACGACAACTTAGTCGCTTCGTCCGCAGAATACCCGCGGAAGGATTGTCGCGCGTCTAAGGACTCCGGAAGACCCGCCTTGGGCAGGTCCGTGAGGGTATTCAGCCAATCCAAGGCGTCCTGGATGTCGTCGTTCTCGAAGCCGGCCGCGTGCAGCTTGCGCTCCAGCGTATCCTGATCAGGGTAGGTTTCGGTCTGATAGTAGTTCTCGAAGAGGTATACGAGGACGTCGAACATTCGCTATGAATCCTCAGCGGACACGTTGGTATAGACCTCCGGGGAGACTGGCTACGTTTCCTTCCAGCTCCAACTGCAGCAGAATGGCCGATACGATTTCGGCCGTCAAGCCGCTGCGCGCGATCAGGCCGTCGATGTCACAGGGATCGAAACCCATCTTGTCGAGCAAGTCGTGACCCGCGCTGGGTTCCGCCGATCTCGTTTCCGGTGCCGCTGCCATGCCGAGTTCTTCGAGAACGTCTTGCGCGCTCTCGACCAGCTTCGCGCCCTGCTTGATCAACGCGTGACAGCCCCTCGAGATCGGCGAATGGATCGAGCCGGGGATGGCAAATACTTCGCGGCCCTGTTCTGCAGCGAGGCGCGCCGTGATGAGAGAGCCGGAATCGAGGGCAGCCTCGACGACGAGACAACCTCGGGCAAGACCCGAGATGAGGCGGTTGCGCCGAGGAAAATTTCCCGCGCTGGGTGGTGTGCCGAGCGGGAATTCCGACACCAGCGCGCCCCGCGACAAGATTTCCTGCGCAAGCAGCTCGTTGCGACGCGGATAAACGATATCGACACCCGTGCCCAGCACCGCGATGGTGGACCCTCGTCCTTCCAGTCCACCGCGGTGTGCGGCGCTGTCCACGCCGATAGCCAAGCCGCTCACGATGACCAGGCCGGCCTGGCTGAATACTCGCGCGAAGCTCTGCGCATTATTCAGTCCCTGTGGCGTCGCGTTTCGGCTGCCGACCACGGCAAGCGCCGGGCAAGAAAGGACCTTTGCATTGCCGGCAACATAGAGCAAAGCCGGCGGATCAGGGATTTCCAGGAGCTGCTTGGGGTATTCGTTGTCCGCAAGGGTCAGCACCTTGTGCTCGGGCCGGGCAGCCCATTGGAGAGCTTTCTGAACTTCTGAGGCGCTGTTTCGCTCGAGGATGCCCGCAGCAATCGCTTCGGGCACGACGCGACAGAGCTGCGATCGCGTCGCCTTCAACACGTTGGTTGGAAGACCGAATGTAGAAAGCAGGGATCGGAACCTCTGGCCACCGAGCCCGGAAACCAGGCTCAGTTCGATCCAGGCGGCCAGGTCGCCTGAATCGGTCATTGGTGAAGCCTCGCGGCGGACTGGATCTTGATTAGGGGTTCTGCACAATATCCCCGCCCTGCATCGGCCGCGAACTCTCCATTACCAGCGCGTAGGAGACAGAATTGAAGGTACGGAAGATGAAGACCAGGCCGTAGCGCTCTGGAGGCAGCTGAATGACTGGGGAGCGCTCACGCGATTTGAGATAGTCTTTCTGATCGTAGACCACGACATTGCGGTAGACAGCGAGCAC